>Ga0272441_10008675_pt1 | contig 16031 bp, 12 predicted proteins | sample SSMProp6N_FD_193582 | JGI IMG/M metagenome (GOLD analysis project Ga0272441, IMG submission 193582) | Marine sediment archaeal communities from Little Sippewissett salt marsh, Falmouth, MA, United States - SSM-Prop-6N | ecosystem: Environmental > Aquatic > Marine > Wetlands > Sediment ... | reverse complement strand
TAAGAAGTTGTCTACACGCTCTTCTCGACGATCATACGATACCGATCTCAATGGCTCGACGACTGGCTCGTGCAGAATTCTCACTCGATTCGCAAGATCGAAGTGCATAAGATGGAATGCTTCGGCAAAAAGAAATTCGAGGCAACACAATGGCTTGATATCGACATTCCGAAACTCAAGCAGGATTGTCGATTTGAGTACAAGAAATATCACCAGTGGGTGAAAAAATATCTGAGTCCCTATGCGTACAGACAAATTAACCAGATGTTCATCATGGACAATTACGATGTCGATATCATGCTCTGGTCGCAGATCGTTTACAGCCTCCTGTATACATTTGATGAGGCCACGGAAGATGAAAAGCTGGAAATTATCAACGTCCTGAAGCCGCTGTACTTTGCGAGAAGTCTCACATTCGACTATCAGACATGGCGCTACAGCGTCACATTTGCCGAAGAGGAGGTCGAAAACCAGGCTATGGCGTTCATGTCTCAAAAACCATATCTATTCGGACTGTATCTGGGAGAGGGCAAGTGCACGTTTCCGGGATAACGGCCTGACCGATATGGGTGTGTCCCGTATCTGCGATGTCGTAACTATGACTTGATCAGCCGTTTGAACGCCTTGATGAATGCCAAGAGAAGGCCGAGTACCGTGCCCCCAATGATGAACTGTTTTTGGTACAGCCATGTGTTGTGCGCCGTTGAAATGTGCTGTTCGGGCAGGATCATGTTGAGGTAATAGATCATATTAGGAAAAATAAGTGTCCCGACAATCAGGATGGCTGCTAGAATGACACAGGCATTCTTACAGAATGACACAACAAATGATTCAAATTTTACAATTGTTCTCAAGCGATCAATCTTGGGTTGCATATGATCCAGTTCGGCAGCAAGGGATCCACAGCGTGCGACAATATGTTTGAAGGTCTCCCCGTCGTTTGATTTCAGGGTGTGCCATGCCTCGTCAATGGTATCACGGAAGTCCTTAAGCCGTTCGTGCGTCGCGCCGACCAGGTTTCGGTGCCTGTGCTGTTCCAGAAAACCGAGATAGCTTTTCACGCGTGTATCCAGTTCGCTCAACCTATCCGTGAACTCTCTTTTGCGCTGCTCTATCAATCTGCGACAGGTCGTCATAACCAGTTTCGACAGGTGCATCATGTCCAGGGCACCGAAGTAACTGTTGGTTTCTTCCATCTCCCGGGCCTTTACCAGAAGTTCCTTTGTCTTTGTGACCGCTTCGTCCTCTTCGCCCAGCATGGTGGCGAGTCTGGCGAACTCTTTTTCCGCACCGACCGCCATTTTCTGTGCTTCCTTGCGGGTTTCCATGAACAGATCTTTCAGCTTGGGATGAATCAACCTGCTGTGGCGCGCGAGTTCCGGGTCGATGAGGGCCACGATATAATAGGTGCGGTGAATCAGTATCAGCTTGATAAGCTGTCGGAATGCCTCCGATTCGTTACCATGCCGGAATTTATGCAGAATGTCCTGATACAGTGCTTCCGGACAGTAGGGATGAATGAAAAAAATCTCCCGTAATTTTTCCCTGACCTTCTCCGCATTATCGATGTAATCGTAATACCGGCACAACAGAAGTAAAATAAAGATCTTTTGCGGTGTTGTTCTGGCAAGGTACAGGGCCTTGTTTAAATAATACTCCACCCCGACATTATTACCCTTTTCCACGTTCAAATAGGCCATGGCGGCGTATACTCTGTAATCGTAGGGGAATTGGTCAATGCAGGTGTTGAGCAGTGATTCGGCTTGTGTGAGATTGGATACGCGGATACAATCCTGGGCGAGCCAGATGTACCCGCCCTTGGTGTCTGCACCGTGTACCTCGGTGATAATCTTATCCCAGTCGTTGCCCCCGGCATTCCAGATTGTTTTAAAAAATCGGAGCTGAAATACCTGAGTCAATTCATAAAAGGCCAAGTGTGCATCATGTTCAAAGTCAAGCGGATCGTCAACTGTGCGGATCGCTGTCCCCTCGGTTTGTTCAATGCTCTTGAGATACGACAGAAACAGATCGTTAATGGTATCGAATGACTTGTATCCCAGTCTGTTCAGAGCCCCGGTAAGGTCGGTGATATGCTTGGACGGGCATTCGGAGGCACGATGTCTGCCACTTCCGCAATAAAAACAAGGTGCATTGCGGCCGTGGCTGAGGGCATGCTGATACAGAAAAAGAGGCAGGTCCTCCTCGTGGACATACTCATCCAATTTTATTTCATGGTAGGAATGAGTGTTTTCACCCGACTCTGCAAACGTGACGGATACGCTGCGATCCTCTTCCAGAAGAGTGTGGGTGTCCGATGAAATATATATGGCGCCGGGACGAAACCGGTCCCAGTCGGTCGAGTTCCACGATTCCGTTATTGCATCAAACGCAAGATAGGGGCCGGAATCAATCACTATCTGTACGGGGATGATGCCGTGATGTGCGACCCGGGTCATGCCGTCTTTCAGGAACTGCATTGTCTCGTGGGCAATATCCAAGGCATGGGCCGGTTTTTTTGTCATGATCAGTATCGATTTATCGTTCAGTATCCGATTCCCCTCGATCTTTCTGCCCCATAACCGATTTTTTACCTTAATAAGCTTTTTCCATACATAATCGAGATTGACAATGCCCAGTTCCCACAACGGCTTCAGATAGACCACCGTATTCAGTACCGGCTCGAAAGGTGCGCTCTCACGCCAGAGCACTTTATAGATTGTCAACCCCGACGGGATGGCGGGTTTATCCGGCAGATCGACTGTCTCAACCCGGACGGTGGGTAACGATATTACCTGGGTGTAAACTTCACGAGAGATACAGATTTGGTCGCTGCTTGCAAGATTGGTGAGTTTCGAGGCAACATTGACGACATCGCCGAAGATATCGTCTGCCTCGATAAGGCCCTCACCGAAATGAATGCCAATTCTGATGTGGATCTGGCCCGGCAGAGCCCTGGAGAGATTAAATTTCTGCAGCTCTTTCTGAATGTTGATCGAAACTTTCAGGGCTTCCTGCGGATTGGGGAAGTACGCCATTACCGAATCACCGAGGTTTTTGACAACGGTACCGCCGAATCGGGCGATTGCCCGTGACACGATATCTTCATGCCGCTGAAGCATTTTGCGCCCGGCCAGATTGCCGTGTGATTTGAAAAAGTTGGTTGATCCGATAATGTCCGTGAAAAGGACGGCGATCTTTTTGATTGATTCTGCCATATAAACCTTCATCATACTCGGTTTCATCACCGAGCTCTGGGCATGTGTCGTCTGGTATCTAAAAATTACTCGGCTTTTCGGCCCGAAAACTTGAACTGTGCCGTTGCCGGGCGACACGACATGAGCGGTCTGGTGCCATCACGCGATCAAGACGGAATGGTCCCGTCGCTGTCCCCTGGGCTTTTGATGACGGGCCTACCATGATTGTCGGCGTGACAATGGTGTTTCCTCCGATAGAGCTTTCCCGAATGCGTGCAGGCAGATATCTGCACACACAACGTGTTGCCTCTCGGCGACTGGATGTCCCGCCCCACGTCGGGAACGATTCTGCCAGAAATAACTCCTTGCCAGGTTCGTGCTTCATGACGGCGGATACATGGAAGGGTATCACCTGGCATAAACAAAGCACGTGCCGTTCGGAATGATGGAAATGTAAACAAAAAAGCACACTTTGTCGTGCTGTGTCCGGTGCTTTAGGCTTGACACGTTATGTGTTTTTGTCTATGGTGAAGCGCTAGAGTTGATAGCAAGGTACGGCATGATCATAAGTTACTAATTACGTAAGGCAAGAAAGGAGAGCGGGTTAATGAACAAGACGATTCGATGGGCTTTGATTGTATTGGTGACTGTGTCATTACTGATCCCGGGGGTGAGTGTGTTCGCAGCAGAAAAAGTGTATATCAACGGTATCGATGCGAATTTCCCTCCGTTTGCGTATGTTGACAAAAACGGTGTACCCGATGGCTTCGATGTGAAAGCTGTTGATTGGATCGCCAAAACAATGGGTTTCAAAGTCGTTCATAAACCCATGGACTGGGACGGTATTATCCCGAGCCTGAAGACCAAGAAAATCGATATGATTGCCTCGGGGATGAGTGTGACGGATAAGAGGAAAAAGCAGGTTAACTTTACCATTCCATACTGGGTTATTGCACAGGTGCTGGTGGCCAAGGCCGATTCCAACCTGACAGTTGATGAAGTTCTGAACTTCAACAACAAGGTGGGCGTTCAGCGGGGAACTACCGAGGCCCGATGGATGAAGGATAACCTTATTAAAAAGGGCAAGAAATTCAGTCTTGTGGAATATGATTCGGCGCCCCTCGCCGTGGAAGATGTCGTCAACGGACGCATTGTTGCGGCTGCGATGGATGATGCACCGGCAAAAGATGCCGTCAAGAAAAGACCGGTCAAAATCCTGGGGACCTTTGGCATGCCGCAGGAAGATTTTGCATATGCCGTCCGCAAGGAGGATACAGCGCTCTTGGAGATGCTGAATGAGGGATTGAGACGACTCATGGCCGATCCTTACTGGGAAGAACTGAAAAAGAAGTATGAACCGTGATGCAACCCACGGTTGAAGAATTGTTTTAATCAAAAGGAAGGCATCAGGACCCGATCCTGATGCCTTCAAGTTTTTTACACGACATGTAACAGGAAGTTCAGCTTACAATGACGGAAAGTTTACTCGCCATTTATGATGCATTGCCGTATCTGTTCAGGGGGTCGCTTGTCACCATCGCGCTTGTATGCGGTGCCATGGCCCTCGGGTTGACCGTCGGCATATTTATCGCGGTCGGACAGATATACGGTAATTCCGTGGTACGAGGTATTATCGCATTATACGTCTGGTTCTTTCGTGGTGTCCCCCTCCTTGTGCTTTTATTCCTTTTTTATTTCGGACTTTTTACTTTTCTGAATATCAACTTGTCGGCGTTTACCGTCGCCGTCATTGTCCTCGGACTCATAAGTTCCGCATATCAATCGCAAATCTTCAGGGGTGCCATCCTATCCCTGCCGGAAGGACAAATGAAAGCAGCCCGGGCTCTCGGGATGAGTGATGTACGGTCGATCATGGTTATCGTGTTGCCCCAGGCACTGCGATTATCGATACCGGGCTGGTCCAATGAATATTCCATAGTGTTGAAGGATTCAGCCGTTGCGTATGCCCTCGGTGTCATGGAAATGATGGCCCGGGCGCATTTTGTTGCGTCGCGGACATACGAACATTTGCCGCTGTACTTCGCGGCAGGCGTGATTTTTCTCGTTCTGACATATCTGGGAACCAAGGGCCTGCGCATTCTGGAAGAAAAGGTAAAAATTCCTGGCTACACACGATAAAGGATAATAGTGATTATGACAAACAAAGAGTCCGTTTTACGAATTGAGGATATGACAAAGCGCTACGGACAGAAAGACGTGTTGAAGGATGCCTCTCTCACCGTCGATGAAGGCCAACTGAAGATATTAATCGGTCCGTCGGGTGGGGGAAAAAGCACCCTTCTGCAATGCATAAACTTTCTGGTTACCCCCGATCAGGGGCGCGTATGGTTGCGGGGCGAAGAGATTATCAGATCGCGCAAACGTGATCTGTACACATATCGCCAGAAGGTCGGCATGATATTTCAAGACTTTAACCTGTTTGACCATCTGACGGCACTGGAAAATGTCAAGATCGGCCTGCTGCAGGTCAAAAAGATGAGCAAGAAAAACGCCCAGGATAAAGCGGTCTATGAACTGGATCGCGTGGGACTGAAAGATCATATGTATAAGTATCCGGCCCAGCTTTCGGGTGGCCAGAAGCAGCGGGTCTCCATCGCGCGGGCACTGGCGATGGATCCCGATGTGATGCTCTTGGACGAACCGACATCGGCACTCGATCCGGAGCTGATCAGCGAGGTGCTGTCTGTGATCAAAGACCTGCGGGCCCATGGTATGACGATGGTCATGTCGACTCACCACATGGGGTTCGCCCGTGAGGTCGCCGATGAAATCGTCTTCCTGGAAGACGGGGTGATTATTGAAACCGGTACGCCCGAGAAGATATTCACGGCGCCGGAATGTGACAGAACACGTGAATTCTGCTCGAAGATTCTCGAGCTCTACGGAAGCTAACGGTCCATGGAAGAATTATTTTTTATACAGCATGAAGTAATGCCTGCCCTGTTGCGGGGGTTACTCATAAGCGTTGAGCTGATCATCCCGTCGGCCCTTTGCGGTATTGTAATAGGCGTGGTCGTTGGTGTCCTGAGAGTGTTCGGGCATCCCCTTGTCGTGCGGCTGGCCAACACCTATGTGCTAATATTTAGAGGATTTCCCTTGGTGGTGCAGCTGTTTATCTGGTATTTCGGCCTGCCCCACCTGGGTATTTACCTGTCGCCGTTCGTTGCGTCTGTTGTCGGATTTTCTTTATGCAGCGGCGCGTATCATTCGGAATATGTCCGGGGAGCCCTTCTTTCCATAAAACGGGGACAGCTCCTGGCCGCACAGTCACTCGGGTTCACGAAACTGCAGATGATTTTTTCAGTTGTGCTGCCCCAGGCCTTCCGGCGGGCTCTGCCCGGGTGCGGCAATGAGATCATTTATCTCATAAAGTATTCGTCACTGGCGTATATGATCACTTGCATCGAGCTGACCGGTGAAGGCAAGATAATAGCGTCTGAAACATTTAAGTATACGGAAATATTTTTGATCGTGGGTGCGGTGTATCTTGTGTTGACGACCATTGCAAGTTGGATGCTTCGCAGGGTGGAAAATCGTCTCCGACTTCCCGGATTCGATCATTACGCGATGTAGGTCCTAGTCACACAAGTACTACTTATCACGACGGATGATACGATAAAAGATGCCAATGGTAGCATACAAGCCCATCACGTCCGACCTCAGAACGAAAATCGAAGATGCCGTGGGTGTTGCCGCTGTGGTCGTTGATGCGGAAAAAAATAAAGATTTCGGCCAGGATGCGAGTGATTACCGGCATGTTCCCGAGCTGGTGGTGGAAGCGACCCATGCCACACAGATTGAGAAGCTCCTGAAACTTGCCAATTATTATCATTTCCCCGTGACACCACGCGGCCTCGGTACGGGTATCGCGGGTGGTGCTGTGCCCCTGTGCGGCGGTGTGGTCCTCTCGCTGGCAAGAATGAACAGGATCCTATCAATTGAAAGAGAAAACTTGATTGCCGTTGTCGAACCGGGAGTTGTCAACAAGGACCTGAAGGACGCCGTTGCCCGCGAAGGGTTGTTTTATCCTCCGGATCCTGCCAGTCTTGATACCTGTTCCATCGGGGGAAATGCCGCCACCAACGCCGGTGGACCGGCGTGTATTAAATATGGTACGACAAAAAACTATGTGCTTGGACTTGAAGCAATTCTGCCGTCGGGTGAACAAATTACCGCAGGGGTGCAGACCCGCAAGGGTGTCGTCGGGTACGATCTCCTTCATCTTCTGATCGGTTCCGAAGGGACTCTCGGTATTATTACGAAACTCATTCTCAGACTTGTACCGCATCCGAAATCATTGTCGACACTGGTTGCGTTTTTTCCCGAATTAACGGCTGCAATGCGGGCCGTCACGAGTATCCTCATTCATGGTCATGTACCGTCCGCCATCGAATTCATGGACAAACGATGCCTCACGCTGGTGGGTGATCTCCTGCCTTTTGCGGATGCCGGGCGCGCAGGCGCATTCCTGCTGGTTGAGACGGACGGCGTGCCAGATCTCGTGGATCGGGAGATTGAGGATATCGGGACTCTCTGTCTGGAATGCGGGGCTGCAGATGTCATGGTCGCGCCTGATTCGCAGAAACGTGGCCGCTTGTGGGAAATAAGGCGGGAGGTTGCCCTTAGGATTGAAGACAGCGCACCCGTGTATATCCCCGAGGATGTGGTGGTTCCTATTGGAAGTATTGCGAGATTTGTGGCGCATCTGCCCGAATATGAGGATGCCTATGATATGAAAATCTATTCTTTCGGGCATGCCGGAGACGGCAATATTCACCTGAATATCACCGCCGAGAGTCCGGCCCGTAAAAAGATGATTGAGGAAGGTGTAAAAAAAATATTGGCCATGGTCCTGGCCATGGGGGGTACTATTTCCGGCGAACATGGCATCGGTGCCGCAAAAAAGGCCTTCCTTCCCATGGAGCTTGGATCGGAAAGCATTCGTATCCAGAAAGAGATCAAAAAACTCTTCGATCCCAATCTGATCCTCAATCCGGGTAAAATTTTTGAATGATATCCTGTGATCACGGGTGGCAGCCAACAGTCTCAGGGCCATTGTGCGTGCCTCCGCGGGTCTCACGCACACAAAGTCCTGTTCCACCGTGACACGTCTATTGCGGCGTGATTGGTATGCACGGCACCGAACTTCACGAAAAACAGAGAGCTGTGCGGCTGTTCTCTTCGATTATCATTTGATATTTCGGAAAAAGTTGTGTACTCATACCTACTATGAAAGTAACTAATGCAGAAATTGCAGCGACATATAAGGGGAAGGCCCTTATTGCCGATCCAATCTACCAGTATATCTGGTTTACTGTTTCAACGGGTGAGGGTGCGGCGGAGACCACCGAACAGGACATTATCGATTCTCCCTGGATCCAGCGGCTTCGAAGAATTCATCAACTGCAGAGTGCACGTTGGGTATATCCGGCTGCCGAACATACGCGCTTTCAGCACTCCCTGGGGACGATGCATATGGCAGGGGAGTTCGGACGCTATCTGTACCCGAGTCTCAAAAGAATCTTTCCGGCGATACCGTCAATCAATTATATCGAGGAACTGCTACGTATCAGCGGGTTGCTGCACGACATCGGGCATGGTCCCTACGGTCATTTTTTTGATGATAACTTTCTCTCCCAGTATGATCTTAATCATGAGATCCTGGGCCAGCACATAATCGTGAACAAGATGGGCAGATTGATCCGGAGGCTCAGGCGAAGTCCCACCGGTGCATTTGAGGACGGGGAATCCCTCGCTCCGGCACAGGTTGCCTATCTGATCAAGAAACCGCAGAAGGAGGAGGCGAATTCTCAGCCGCGGTGGATGCAGTGTCTGCGTCAGCTTTTCTCCGGTATTTATACCGTCGACAACCTCGATTACGTGCAGCGCGATGCCTTCATGACCGGATTTTCCATCGATATCGTCGACATAAAACGGCTTTGTTACTATACTTTTTTTACCGAAAACGGGCTCGCGCTTCACCAGGCGGGAACATCCGCCCTGGGGAGATTTTTAAATGCACGACTCAACCTCTATGCCAATGTCTATTATCATCGGACGACCAGGGCTCTCGACCTTCACCTCCAGGAAATATTCAAGGATACGATGAACATTATTCTGCCCCGTAATCCCCTCGAGACGCTTGACGAGTATCTGGCCTGCGACGAATGGACCCTGTATTATCAGGTGAGATGCTGGGTGCATGCGAGCGATAGGCGAAGGCAGCGACTTGGCCGGGAATGGGAAAAAATCTTCCTGCGACGGGTCAAATGGAAGATGTCCTATTCGGCCGAGCTTTCGGTGGATCAGATACAGCGAGGCATCCGGTTTTCGGGTCCCCACGATTACGAGCGACAGATCAGAGACAGGCTGCCCGAGTCGTTAAGAAAAATCAGATTTCGCGTTGATCTTGCCACTCAAGACCCGCGGCCAATAAATCCCATGGTGGAAGGAAATAAAAGGGTTAATATCTTTAATCCGTCAACGGAATCCATATCGCCGGAGCCGTTAAGAGAGATTTATCGATTTATTCCCGCCCGGGTAGTTCATTTCAGGGTCTTTTCACTCAGGCACGATCATGATAAAGAATTGACGATGGCGTCTGAAAAAGTGCTGGCCTCCATGGGAGATGCGGCCTGCACAAATATTTAGACGCGACCACACGGGGTGGGCTTGCGTCTGCCCGTCTGTGCGGATATGCCCGGTTGCACCGGCATATTCGTCGTGCCAGACCACCACCCCACACACAAGTCATATGAGCGGCTGTGCGCGGAACAGTTCATCCGGGCATCATATCGGCAGCAAGGCCCTGGGGCAGGAAGCACGGGTTCCCTGTAAAGGAGAAAAGAGGTATATGTTCAATAACGAAACGACAGATATTGCACTTTTTGTAAGAACCTCGCGCGAGGATATTGTAAGCTGGGACAGGCGCAGGATCATTGATGCCCTTGTCCTCGAGGCCGGTCTTGACTCGCAGATTGCGGATGCCATCAGCAAGGAGGTCGAGCAGCAGATCATTGCATCGGGCATCAGCCTCTTGACGGCGCCCCTTATCAGAGAACTGGTGAACGCAAAGTTGATCGAGAGAGGGCTCGAAAAGGAAACGAAACTGCATGCCCGTCTTGGGTTTCCCCTGTATGATGTGGGCCAGTTGATCGTATATCACAACAAGGAAAATGCAAATGTGCCGCACAGTCCCGAAGGTACAAACCTGACGCTGGCGGAAGGCATCAAAAAGGAATTTGCCTTATTACAGGTATTTTCTCAGGACATCGGGTATGCCCACATGGTCGGCGACATTCATCTGCATAACCTCGGTTATATAGACCGGCCCTACAGTTCATGTCAATCTCTGGAATACATCAAGAAGTTTGGTTTGACGCTGCCCAATTCCTTGGCGACGGCAGGTCCCGCCCGTCATCCTGAAACCCTGATAGCCCATATGGTGCGGTTCGGTGCGGCACTCCAGGGCAATTTTGCCGGTGCGATTGTATGGGATGCCGTTAACCTGTTCTTCGCACCGTACCTTGAAGGCCTCTGTGATGCCGATGTCAAGCAACTGGCCCAGATGCTTATCTATGAATTTGCCCAGCAGGCTGTTGCCAGAGGAGGTCAGACAATATTCACCGATATTAATCTCTACTGGGAGATTCCCCGGCATTTCGAAGCTGTACCGGCCATAGGCCCGGGCGGTGAATATACCGGTAAAACGTACGGCGATTATGCCGAAGATTCCCGCCGGTTTGCCTGGGAAATTTTCGAGGTATTCAAAGAAGGCGATTCCTCCGGCAGACCGTTTGTCTTTCCCCGTCCCGTTGTGCAGATCACCGATAGATTTTTTCAGACGCCGCGATATGAAGATTTTCTGTTGCATGTTTCTGAAGTGGCCGCTGAAAAGGGGAATACCTATTTTGTTTTTAACCGGGATACTGCAATCAATCTATCCGAGTGTGGCTGTGTGAATTGTGATGAACGTCAGGGGGAGCTGGAGCATACCGATGAGCCATGGAAAATGAGATACGCGGCGATTCAGAACGTCACGATCAATCTGCCGCGGCTTGGGTACAGGGCTGACGGTGACGATGACAAACTGTTTGCGCATATTGCCGCGGCGATGGATCTCGCGGCGCGAGCCCACAGGGAGAAAAAGCTATTCATTGAAAAGTTACTGTCCTACGGCAGCGAAGGTCCCCTGGCGCTTCTGACAATGAATAATGATGGGACTTCCTATCTCAATATGCCAGAGGCATCATATCTGATAGGGATGATAGGGCTCAATGAACTCGTCATGATTCAAAAAAACATGTATCTCCATGAGTCCGAAGACGCCCGGCAGTATGGTTTGAGCATTATTACCTTCATGCGGGATCTTACCACCCGTCTTGCGGCAAAATACGGCATGAAATTTATCCTGTTGCAGACGCCCGCCGAAAGCACGGCGTATCGCTTTGCGCGGCTGGACTTGAAGCATTTTTCACCTAAAGCCGGTCATTTTGTGAGGGGCGATATTTCCGAAGGAGAGGTATATTATACGAACTCGACGCTTCTCGATGTCTCATCGGCAACGCATCCCCTGGACAGAGTTTCCTTCGAAGGGGCTTTCCATCCGCTTATCGAGGGGGGGGCAGTAACCTATCTCTGGTTGGGCGTCTCGCGTCCGCAAGGTGCATCAGTCGCCGAATTTGTGTCGCGCGTGTATGCCGAAACCCACAGCCGCCGCCTGACGTTTTCTCCCGAGTTTACGACCTGCCATGCATGCGGCCTTACATCACGGGGGCTCCATGAACAGTGTCCGGGCTGTGCCTCGACAGAGGTCGAAGGAATATCGAAAATTACCGGATATTTCTCTCGGATATCGAGCTGGAATAAGGGGAAACGTGCGGAGCTGCGTGATAGACGAAGAATCGAGGAGCTGTTACCCTGATCACGGGTCCATCTCGTGAACCTTTGATGTTCCTGAATGGAAGGCACACGCAAAATTCCCCCCTCTTCCACCTGCCTGGCCCCCAAGAATACTCACATGCCGCCACCTCGCCGTGTACCACCTGTCTCTTAAAATTCGTACCCTTCCTTGACATATAGAGGGGTGATTCTTATATTATGAGCAAAAATGAGACGTTGGGCTGTTATGCAAGATATTGAAGACATTATCCTGAGGATTTTCAAAGAGAGTTGTCACCTCAAAGAGGTGTTCGTAAATGAAAATGCAGTCAAAATTGCGAAGGTCGTTGACGTAGTGACGTACGCCCTGAAAAACGGGAAGAAAATATTGCTGTTCGGCAATGGTGGCAGTGCGGCCGATGCCCAGCATATTGCGGCTGAATTTGTCAACCGGTTCATTATAGAACGACCACCATTGCCGGCAATCGCACTCACAACGGATACGTCCGTTATTACGAGCATCAGTAATGACTATGACTATTCTGAAATTTTTGCAAAACAGCTCCGCGCCATCGGGGCCCCCGGTGATGTAGCCTGGGGTATCAGCACGAGCGGTACATCTCCTAATGTGGTGAAGGCCTTTGAGATGGCCAAGAAAATGGGACTTGTGACAATTGCGCTGACAGGCAAAGACGGAGGCGGTACGGAAAAGCTTGTCGACTATGCCTTGAATGTGTCGTCGAACAGTGTGCCGCGTATCCAGGAAGTACATATGACGGTGGGGCACGCCATCTGTCAGATGGTCGATTATAAACTCTTCCAGAGACCGGGCGACTAAGGTCATACAGGGTGAATAAGTACACGAAATGCGTGGCGGAATGCCGATACTGCGTTGCGGGGCGAAAGCGAGCACGGCGTGGTGAGACAAAGCGGTGGTAAAAGATTCACAAGGGATGGGCAGGGTGAGATGGTAGGTAAAATGAGTAAAAAGAGTTCAAAAGAAAAAGATGAAAAAATAGTCGTAAACGGAGAGTCAGCCGAGGAAATGACGGCAGGCGCCATGGAACGGGAGTCGTATGAAAAACTGGCCGAAGAGTTGGCCAGGACAAAAGAAGAGGCTGCCGAAAATTACGATAAATATTTACGAACATCCGCAGAGCTTGAAAATTATAAAAAGCGCGCCGTAAAAGAACGAGCGGATGCAATTAATTACGGAAACGAGAAGATACTGAAGGATATATTACCCATTATCGACAGCATGGAGCGGGCGCTGGATCACTCATCGAATTCGGAGGACTTTGATGCATTTGTTGAAGGCCTGACATTGATTTACGAACAGCTGTTCAGTGTACTTCAGAGACATGGTGTCGAGAGAATAGATGCCGTTGGTCAGGAATTTGATCCCAATTTCCACGAAGCAATGTTACAGGTCGAGAGTGAAGATTATGGAGATAACACCGTTGTCGAGGAATTTGAAAAGGGTTATGTGCTGAATGGCAGACTGTTGAGACCGGCAAAGGCTGCCGTCTCAAAACATATTGAAAAAAAAACACAGGAATAATATCAGATATTAAGGAGGTTTTATCGAGATGGGAAAAATAATAGGGATCGATTTAGGGACGACAAATTCATGCGTTGCCGTTATGGAAGGGGGCGATCCGGTAGTCATAACCAACCAGGAAGGAAGCAGAACCACTCCATCGGTAGTTGCATTTACAGATAAAGGTGAACGTATTGTCGGGCAGGCCGCCAAACGCCAGGCGGTGACGAATTCCGAAAATACCGTCTATGCAATCAAGCGGCTCATAGGAAGAAAATTTACCTCCAAGGAAGTCCAGTATGACATTACCATCAGTCCTTTCAAAATCACCGAGGCGGCAAATGGTGATGCCCAGGTATCGGTGAGGGGAAAGGATTACAGTTCTCCCGAAATTTCATCCATGGTGCTGGCAAAAATGAAGCAAACCGCTGAAGATTATCTGGGGGAGAAGGTAACCGACGCCGTGATCACGGTTCCTGCGTACTTTAACGACTCGCAGCGGCAGGCCACCAAGGATGCCGGCAAGATTGCAGGGTTGAATGTGCTTAGAATCATTAACGAGCCGACTGCGGCATCACTGGCGTATGGCCTCGACAAAAAGGTCGATGAGAAAATTGCCGTCTTTGATCTGGGTGGCGGAACGTTCGATATTTCTATCCTTGAGTTGGGGGACGGTGTGTTTGAGGTAAAGTCCACCAACGGTGATACCCACCTCGGCGGAGAGGATTTTGACCAGAAACTGATCGATTATATTGCTGACGAATTCAGAAAAGAACAGGGCATCGACCTGCGGTCGGATAAGATGGCGCTGCAGAGAATAAAAGAGGCGGCCGAAAAAGCGAAAATGGAACTTTCCTCATCGATGGAAACGGATATCAACCTCCCGTTTGTCACTGCCGATGCATCCGGTCCCAAACACCTGAACATGAAACTGACGAGAGCGAAGCTAGAGATGCTCGTTGAAGAGCTGATTGAAAAGCTTGATACCCCATGCCGGATGGCCATGAAAGACGCGGCCCTCTCTGCCGGAGAAATTAACGAGGTTATCCTTGTCGGTGGTATGACGAGAATGCCCCGGGTACAGCAGAAAGTGAAAGAAATCTTTGGCAAAGACCCGCACCGGGGTGTGAACCCGGACGAGGTCGTGGCAATCGGGGCAGCGATTCAGGCCGGCGTGCTGGCCGGTGAGGTCAAAGACGTGCTCCTCTTGGATGTGACCCCGCTTTCATTGGGGATTGAGACTCTGGGTGGTGTGCTGACCAAGCTGATCGAGAAAAACACGACCATTCCGACGAAGAAAAGCCAGATCTTCTCGACTGCCGCGGACAACCAGCCTGCCGTGAGCATCCATGTACTGCAGGGAGAGCGTCCCATGGCGGCAGATAACAGAACGCTGGGCCGCTTTGAACTGGTGGGGCTCCCCCCGGCTCCACGTGGAGTCCCGCAGATTGAGGTTACGTTCGATATCGATGCCAATGGAATCGTGCATGTCTCCGCAAAAGATCTCGGCACCGGAAAAGAGCAGAGCATCAAAATTACCTCGTCGAGTGGCCTTTCAGAAGAAGAAATCAATAACCTGGTCAAGGAAGCCGAGGCTCACGCTGACGAAGATAAGAAAAAACGCGATCTGATCGAAGCGAGAAATCAGGCCGATACCCTGATCTACAGCGTTGAGAAAAATCTGAAAGAGCTGGGCGACAAGATAGACGCTGGTGACAAAACACGTATCGATGATGCCATGGCAGCGCTGAAAAAGGCGTTGGAAGGTGATGATTTGAGTGCCATTCAGGCTGCGCAGGAAGAGTTGACGCAGGCATCCCACAAGCTGGCTGAGGCTATGTATGCCAAGGCATCTGCCCAGCAGGGCGGTCCCGGTCCCGAGCAACCGGGTGCCGGACCGCAGGGGGCGCCAAAAGAGGATGACGATGTTGTCGACGCGGATTTTGAAGAAGTAAAATAATATAACCGGACGAATAGAACGGTTCGACGTATTGGAACCGTTGTACACATATGAAACATGCCCGGACAATCGCAGGGTGCGGTGTCCGGGTATTTTTCTGTCGACTATAAATAATAAATCATGTAACGTAGCCTCCAGTGAGTTGCGCTGAGGCGCTCCCCGCAGGTAGGGATACCGAACAGCTTCATGATCCGGCAGGCGATATCATGAAAAAAAGTGTTGTCCTGATCATCATTACGAGCGTGTGCTTCCTGGCCGGTTTCGGCGGTGGCACGGCCGTTCTGGCGGACGTTACGCCTGGGCTGAAGGCCTGCAGGGCACTCATATTACAAGATAAGGGGTATTTCCCGGTCGTCCTGAATGCGATAGACGGTGCGGAACGTGAAATTGTCATGTCTTTTTTTCTGTTCAAGACAAAAGGATACAGGTCCAGTTA
>Ga0272441_10008674_pt1 | contig 16031 bp, 11 predicted proteins | sample SSMProp6N_FD_193582 | JGI IMG/M metagenome (GOLD analysis project Ga0272441, IMG submission 193582) | Marine sediment archaeal communities from Little Sippewissett salt marsh, Falmouth, MA, United States - SSM-Prop-6N | ecosystem: Environmental > Aquatic > Marine > Wetlands > Sediment ... | reverse complement strand
TTGCCGTGCAAGAAGTGAAGCTCCCCGCCCACAGGGCGGGGCTTGCGGGAGCGCCCCCGGTCAAAAGAACCGTCACTGCGCACGAAGTGAAGCAATCTTTGTGTTTTTAAGCGCTTGAATCGCGCACTGCCACGCTTCGCCCGCAGAAACCGGCAGCAGGAAGGAATGGAGTACACACGGCAAACAGGCATTTACGACAGGTCCTCCTCTTCTTTCCGTTTCAATGCATCGACAGCCCGGCAGGGAAGAAACGCACGCCTTTTCTTCTCTGCCCCTTTTCTATCCCTAAAGATCATGCAAGCAGGAGTGTACCCCGGTTATTTTCACCTTCCTGCAGCCTCTCCCCCCCTTGCCCGTCTCTACAGACATCCTTTTCGGAACCCCTCAAAATGAGTGGAAGAAGAATTTTATTGATTGACAAGTCAATTTTTTATGGTGTATAGACAAACCGTTTCTTTATTGACTGACAAGTCAATTTGCGAGGGGGCGTAATCAGGCATTCTTTTTTATCGTGGAAAAAGAATTAAGGAAATGAAGTTTCGGATTCGGCAAAGACGGCCCCATTGAAGAAACAACACTCTGAAAAAGTCCCGGTGCCTGCAGCACGGCGGGACGAATCGGGTATCCGGTTTGTTTCGGGACCGGAGGCCGGCATGAACACCGGTTGTCCGGACGCGAAACACCGAAGGGCAATCCTCTGCGGCGGGATCGGCACCGCCGCTGCCACGCCTTTGCAGACGGTATAGAGGAAACGAACCGGTCGTTTCACCCGATTCAGAAGAGAAAAAAATCCCGGCCCGGGAGGTGATGCCAATTATTGCCAGGAAATGAACCGTACTCATCGCGGTGACCCTGAAGAGGGTGAAGCGTAAATTGCACGTATCATATTTCGGCACATGGAGGATGCCATGTATTTAGAATACTTTAATGAATCTCATACCATGCTGCGCGACAGTCTTAAAAAGTTTATCGCGCGAGAGATAACTCCCTACGTGGACCAGTGGGAGGAAGAAGGAACATTCCCCAAGGAACTGTACAAGAAGGCCGGTGATGCGGGGCATATCGGGTTGGGATATCCCGAGGAATACGGCGGCACGCCGGGTGATCTGTTCCATGCCGTGGTCTATACCGAGGAGATGATGCGCTGCGGGTCGGTGGGACTCGTCAACAGCCTCGGCTGCAGCGCCATTGCCGTACCGCCCATCATTGCCGTCGGCACCGAAGAACAGAAGCAGAAGTATGTCCCTCCCGTTCTGGCGGGCGATCAGATTGCCGTACTGGGGATTACCGAACCCGGCGGCGGTTCCGATGTGGCCAATCTGCAGACCAGGGCGCAACGCAACGGTGATTCATATATTGTCAACGGATCGAAGATTTTCATCACCAGCGGGACCCGCGCCGATTACGTGACCTGTGCCGTGCGGACCGGCGGCCCGGGATTCGGGGGAATCAGCCTGCTGATTATCGAAAAGGGCACACCCGGTTTCACCGTTTCGAAGAAACTCGACAAGATGGGCTGGAGGGCATCGGATACCGCCGAACTGGCCTTTGAAGACTGCGAAGTCCCTGCGGAGAATATGCTGGGCGAAGAGAATCAGGGCTTTGGCTACATCATGCTCAATTTCGCGAAAGAGCGGCTCTATCTTGCCGTTTCGGCCCATGCCGTTGCCGAGTATGCCCTCGATGAATCGATCAAGTATGCAAAAGAACGCGTTGCCTTCGGCAGACCGATCACGGGATTCCAGGTCACCCGGCACAAGCTGGCCGAAATGGCGACCATGATTGAAGCTTCCAAGCAGTTCAATTATCGCGTGGCCGCCATGATCAACGAGGATATACCGGCATACAAGGAAGTCTGCATGGCCAAGAATTTTGCCACCAGGGTCTGCGACAAGGTCGTCTATGATGCCGTTCAGATTCACGGCGGTTACGGATATTGCAGCGAATACCCCGTTGAACGTCTCTATCGCGATTCACGGCTCTTCGCCATCGGCGGAGGGACCTCTGAGATCATGAATGAGGTCATCAGCAGGCAGATGGGTTTGGGGAAATAATTCGGCATCAGACGGGAACAGAACAGTGTTCCCGTCCGCTGTCACATGCATCACGGAAACAGGAGAGCGGGCCGGGCAGTTGACCGCCGACGTGAGAACGATCCATTCGGACGTCGATATGATATGCCCTTATCACGGATGGCCGTTCGGGTGATCCCCCTTCCCCGGACTGTTCACGACAGAATCAGCCCTGTCAAGAATCGCTGAGGCCGGAGAGTTTTCCCCAGAGTTTCTCCACTGCCTTGTCTCGCTCTTCCTGTGATCCGTAGGTGATAATGTGTTTTTTTGAACTTCTCATGATAATCTTGATGTCCGGGGAATTATACTCGTCGTAGGGTTCCACCGATTCGATGTGATTCAGTTCCAGGATTTTCCTGCCGATTCTGAAAAAACTCATAGCCAGCAACCTCCTCAAAGGACTCTTTTGAACGGGGCGATACTACGTAATCACTCCGGAAAGGTCACGTAAGGGAACAGGGCTTGCAGGTCGAGAAGTCCCCTCTTCCAAACGTCTGAAGGCGACGCAACAGGAACGAAGGGTTCACAAAATCATTGCCAAAAAAAAGGATGTTCTTTATTATTGCATCTAATCCTTCATGTGTGTGGGGTGCCGGGTTCGGGATTTTCCCGCCCCCGAGTGCATTGAAATGACACTACCGCGCGGGCGTCGGGGATTCTTCTGCATGAGCGGCAGGTCCGCCCGCCTCGTCACGGAGAAGAAGGAGAGCCAATGATCGGGGAACGCATTCGATTGAAGGGGCCTCTGCCCTGCGGGATCACCCTGCTCCTCGTCATTCTCACTGCGGTGCCGGCTATCGTTTCCGCCGTCACCCTCGACGAATGCATCGGCCTGGCCCTCAAACAGAACCCCGACATCGAAATTGCCGCCCGCCGTATCGAGGCGGCAGAGGCAAAAATCAAACAGACCGCCGCGGCATACTACCCCCGGGTCACCCTTTCATCGTCCTACACGCGCACCAGCAACCCGCCCCAGGCCTTCATGATGAAACTGAACCAGAAAAGTCTGGACATGATGTCACCCGGCTTCGACCCCAACAATCCCGATGATACCGGCAACATCCGCACCAGCCTCGGATTCAAGTACCGGCTCTATGACTTCGGCAGGAGAGAGGCGGACTATCTTATGGCGCAGGGGGGCAAGTCCATTGCCGCCGAAGAACTCGCCGCGGTCCGGAACGGCATGATTTACCGAATCACGGATTATTTCTACAGCGCCCTCCAGGCGGATTCCTTCGTGTCGGTCCAGGAAAAGTCCGTCGAAAGTCTCCGGGAGAGCCTGCGGGTGGCGCGTGAACGGTTCAGCGCCGGGACGGCCATCAAAACGGATGTACTGAACCTCGAGGTGAAGCTGGCCCAGGCGCAGGAGGATCTCATCAGGGCGAAAAACGGCGTCATGCTGGCGGTGGCCGCCCTGAATACGCTGATAGGAAGTGAGGCCGTTGCCGTTGAAGATATCTGTCATTGTGAGACCTTCGACAACATTCCCGCCCTTGTCGGATACGAGCCCGACGACGCGGAACACAGGCCCGAGATGAAGATGGCGCGGATGATGCGGTCGATCAGTGAACAGAACCTGAAAAAAACGAAACGGGAGTATGCGCCTGCACTGAACGCCTTCGGTTCCCTCGACTGGGACGGCGAGGACCTTGGCGATACGGAACAGAGCTACCTCGTAGGCGCCCAGATTGAGTGGGACATCTTCACGGGCTTTTACCGCTACCATACCATCATCGACGCCCGGGCCGCCCTGGAGGCCGCCAGGGCCGAAACGAGAAAGATGCGGAACCGGCTGCTTCTGGACCTCCAGGAGTCCTATCTGCTTGCCGTGGAAGCCCGCGAACGGCTCGATGTCTCGCGCAAGATCGTGCATAGCGCCGAGGAGGCCCTCCGTATCACTCAGGAACGATACCTCCACAAGGCGGCCGACATCACGGAACTCCTCACGGCCGAAGTGGGACTGACGGCCATCCGCACCAGGGCCGCGGCAGCCTACTACGATTACCTGAAGGCCCTCGCGAACATGGAACGGGCAAAGGGAGTCCTGGTAAGCCGGCACGCGACGGATTCACCGGAGTAACGGAGGTCCTGTCATGGTTCATGAAAAATCACAGAGGAATATCCTTTCAAGGCTGTGGCGCCCCCTTATCGGTATCGCCGCGCTCATCTTCATCATAATCTGGACCGGAGGATTCTTCACGTCAAAGGTCCCCCCGGGGGTAATCCCCCGTGAGGCGGGCCGGCCCCTCGATGAAAAGGCGGAACTCTACACCGTCACGAAAGAACGGATCGCGCCCCGGATCGACATTGTCGGAACCGTCGCATCGGAGGAAACCATCCATCTCAGTTCCCGGATATCGGCCTACATCAAGGACATCTCCGTATCGGCAGGCATGCCCGTCAGAAAGAATCAGACCCTCATCGCCCTCGACGACCGCGAAATCAGGGAGCAACTGAGCGCCGCCCAGTCCCGGTTCAGGCAGGCCGAGATCGAGTACCGGAGAACAGGGGGGCTCTTTGAAAAATCGGCTGCCACGGAGCAGGCGCTTGTCGCCGCCGAGTCCATGTTTCGATCATTGCAGGCGAAAGTGAAGCAGGTGAACGTCATGCTCACCTACACGAAAATTCTCTCTCCCATAGACGGCATCGTCACTGACCGCCGGGTCGAAGTAGGTGATCTGGCCAATCCCGGCCAGGTCCTGCTCTCGGTCTACGACCCCCTCAGGATGAGGATTGAGGCCCCCGTCCCCGTCCGTCTCATCGACAAGCTCGCTGCCGGGCAGCCCGTGGAAGTGACACTGGAACGACCCGCAGAGATCTTCGAGGGAACCGTCACGGCAATCGTCAGCGAGGTGGAACCCGCCACGAGGACCCAACTGGTAAAGGTTCACCTGCACACCGAACGGGAAGACATTCTCCCGGGAGTCTTCGGCAGGCTCTGGGTCGAAGACTCGCCGCGATTCGCCATCGTCATCCCCGCAAAAGCCGTCTACCGGGTGGGCCAGCTCGAACTGGTCATGGTGGCGGAAGCAAACCGGGCCGTCCGCCGCATGATCAGGACAGGCCTGAGGATCGACGGCCGCGTAGAAGTTCTCTCGGGTCTCGGAGAGGATGACGTTATTCTGCTAAAGCCGCCTGTCGAAGGATAGATCATGCCTCAGAAACATGCCTTTTTCTCGAATCTTATCGAGGGTTTTCTCCGGGGGAACCTCGCGATTCTCCTGATCGTCATTTCCCTCGTTGCGGGAGCCTTCGCACTCATGATCACGCCCCGTGAGGAGGAACCCCAGATCGTCGTCCCGGTGGCCGACGTCATGATCATGTATCCCGGCGGCAGTGCCGAGGAGGTAGAGCAACTCGTCGCGTCCCGGCTCGAGCGCCTTCTCTTTCAGATCGACGGGGTCGAGTACGTCTATTCCATGTCGCGCCCCGGCATGGCGGTCGTCACGGTACGGTTTTACGTGGGAGAGGATCGCGAAGAAAGCCTCATCAAACTCTACAACAAGGTCTTTCAGAATATCGACAGGACGACGCCGGGAATTACGGGATGGGTGATCAAGCCCGTCGAAATCGATGATGTCCCCATCGTGAACGCCACGCTCTATTCCGGGGAGTATAACACCCACGCCCTCTACCGCGTGGCGGAGGAAATCGTACACCGGATTCAGAGCATACCCGACAGTGCACGCATCACCATTCACGGGGGCGAGCGTCGTGTCGTCCATGTCTATCTCGATACGGAACGCCTCTCGGCATACCGGTTATCGGCCATAGAGATCATGGGCGCCCTGGGACAGGCGAACGCCCGTGCCGCAGCGGGAACCTTCGAGCAGGCGAACGAATCCATCAGGTTGGAAGCGGGGCCCTTTTTCAACACTGTGGACGAGGTCAGAAACCTGATGATCGGCACCTTTTCGGGACGCCCCGTCTACCTGCGGGACGTGGCGAAGGTGCGGGACGGTCCGGAAGAACTGAGAACCTACACCCGCATCGGCTTCGGATCGGCGGCAGAGGAAGGCCTGCCTTCCACGGAAGAAAGCTTCCCCTCCGTCACCGTGGCAGTGGCGAAGAAGAAAGGAAGCAATTCGGTCTGGGTCGCCAGAGAAGTGCAGGACACCCTGGAAGAGCTGAAGGGAACGGTGATACCGGAGGGAATCGACATCCACATCACCCGTGATTACGGCAGTACGGCCAACGACAAGGTCAACGACCTGGTGGGCAATCTCTGGATCGGTCTCATCACCGTGATCGGGCTGATCGCCCTTGTCATGGGATGGCGCGAAAGCCTTATCGTGGGAATCGCCATTCCCATCACCTATTCCCTCACCCTGCTCTTTAACCACCTCTTCGGATACACCATCAACCGCGTCACCCTCTTCGCGCTCATCCTCTCCATGGGAATGCTGGTGGATAATCCCATCGTCAGCGTTGAAAATATTTACCGTTTCCTGGGTATGAAAAAATACCGGCCCCGGGAAGCCGTCTCGCTGGCCATGAACGAAGTCATGCCGCCCATGGTGCTGGCCACGCTTTCCATCATTGCCTCCTTTGTTCCGCTCTTCTTTATCTCGGGCATGATGGGACCCTACATGGCGCCCATGGCCCTCAACGTCCCCCTTACCATGGTCAGCTCCATGGCCGTGGCCATCATGATTATCCCCTGGCTCTCCTCCAAGGTGCTGCGGGAGCCGCCGCCCGGTAACGAGGCCTTCGATATCGGAAAAACGGCGCTCTTCAGGATCTACCGCCGCCTCCTCTCCCCCTTCATCGAATCCCGGGGCAAGGGCGGCCTCCTGCTTTTCATCGTGGTGATCCTCTTTCTCGGCTCCGTCGCTCTCGGTCTCACAGGCCTGGTTCCCCTGAAAATGCTCCCCTTCGACAACAAGAACGAGTTCCAGATCGTCGTCGACATGCCCGAATCGGCCACACTGGAAGAGACCAATGCCGTAGCCCTCCGCATCGAAGAGTATCTCCGCGGCATTCCGGAGGTGACCGACTTCACCGCCACCGTGGGAACGTCGTCACCCATGGATTTCAACGGCATGGTACGCCATTACTACCTGCGGGAGGGACCCAACCTTGCAGACATTCGGGTGAACCTTCTTCACAGGGATCACCGTGAAATGGACAGTCACGCCATTATTCTCCGCATTCGGAAGGACATGGAGAAAATCGGCCTGCAGACCGGGGCGCTCATCAAGCTGGTGGAGGCCCCTCCCGGCCCCCCCGTCCTCTCCACCGTCGTCGCCGAGATATACGGCGAACCTTACCACGGCTACAACGACCTGATCGCCGCCGCCGAGGCCGTAAGATTGCGCCTTGCCGATGAAAAGGGCGTCGTCGACATCGACGACACGGTAGAAACGACCCAGCAGAGACTCTTTTTCAGGGTCGATCGCGAGAAGGCGGGGTTGAACGGCATCTCGACAAAGGATATCGTGCAGACCCTGCAGATTGCCCTCACGGGGATGCCGGCGGGAACCGTCCACATCCCCACGGAACAGAATGAACTCTCCATCATCATCCGCCTTCCCCGGGAGAAGCGCTCCGACGCGTCGCGGTTGAAAAGCCTCCCCGTCAAGGGGCGCGGAGGTAATTCGGTACAGCTCGGTGAACTGGGCACCTTCGAAGAGGACGTCTATGACAAGACGATCATGCATAAAAACCTGAAACGGGTCGTCTTCGTGACGGCGGAAATGGCGGGACGTGGTCCGGCCTACGCGATTCTCTCGCTCCAGTCCTATTTTGAACGGACCCCCCTCCCTGAAGGTATCAGGGTAAACTGGCGCGGTGAGGGCGAATGGAAAATCACCCTCGACGTCTTCCGGGATCTGGGTATCGCCTTCTCAGTGGCACTGCTCATCATCTACACCCTGCTCGTTTATGAAACGACATCCTATCTCCTTCCCCTGGTCATCATGCTCTCCATTCCGCTTACCATGATCGGAATCATGCCGGGGTTCTGGCTTCTCAACATCATTACCAGCAGACCCATCGCCGGGTTCGATAATCCCGTCTTCTTCACCGCCACGGCCATGATCGGCATGATCGCGCTGGGCGGTATCGTTCAGCGAAACGCCATCATCCTGATCGACTTCATCCGGACCAACGTGGAGCGCGGCATGACCCTCCGGGAAGCCCTCGTCGAATCGGGCGCCGTCCGGTTCAGGCCCATCGTCCTCACGGCGGGAACCACCATGCTCGGTGCCTGGCCCATCACCTTCGACCCCATTTTCAGCGGTCTCGCCTGGTCGATCATATTCGGGCTCTTCGTTTCGACGGCCTTCACCCTGATCGTCATCCCCGTCGTCTACAATCTCATGTACGGGCGAACAGCCATCGCGACGGGTCCGGACCAGCCCCGGGAATCGCGGAAAGGACAGGAAAAAGGATGAAAATGATGATCATCATCTGCCCTGAAACACGGGAAAGGGAAATCAACGATCTCATTGACCGTCATGGTGTCCACGCCTTCTCGCAGATCAGAGATGTCATCGGAGCGGGAAAAACGGGGAAAAAAATGGGGACCCAGGTGTGGCCCGGTGAATCGATCCTCACCTTTGCCGTGGTGGAGGATTCGAAGAGTGAGGAATTGAAGGACGCCCTCAGGTCCTGTGCGCAGGAGCTTTATCCGGGCGAGGGAATGCGGACCTTTGTCCTCGCCATCGAGGAAGTGATTTAATAACAATCACCGCGCCGGACTGCAGGGATTCCGTTGAGACATGACCGCCTCCATGCGGAGAAAGGAGAATGACGATGACGACCTTTTCCGAGCAACTGGCAAAGCGAAGATCGATCCGGGACTTCGAAGAACGGGAGGTACCGCTTTCCCTGGTCAGGGAGATTATCGATGAAGCATGCCTCGCCCCCAGTGCCCGGAACGATCAACCCTGGCACTTTATCATCATCAATAACAGAGACGTCATCAGGCGGCTTTCCGATGAGAGCAAGCGGAACATCCTGGATGAAATAGATAAGGACCCCGCATCATCCCTCGCTCGCTATGAAGGAGCGCTCAGAAACGAGGAGTTCAACGTCTTCTGGAATGCGCCCTGTCTCGTCTATATCGCCGGCCCCGGGGACGTGACGTCGCTCCAGGTCGATTGCGCCCTTGCCGCCGCCTGGTTCATGTTCTCTGCAGCCTCCCGGGGACTGGGAACCTGCTGGATCGGTCTCGGCTCTCACATAAGGGACCCGGAGACGAAAACGCTGATCGGGCTGCCCGAACACTTCCGTATCGTCGCCCCGATCGTTCTCGGGTATCCCCGGACGATACCGAAGGCACCGCCGCGGAAGCCCCCGTCAATCCTTGCTGTAATTGGCTGAAACGGCGCGGCGGGTTGCGGCTCTCTTTCCGTCCCGTCACGGGCAACGTTCTTCCGGGAAAACGACCGTCGGCAACGAAGGAGACATCCGACTTTGTCCTCACCGGCAGGACATCCTCCTGTCATCTTCATCGATTGATTCCACCACCGGACAAGCAGGGTTAAAAAGGTCCACCTGACCATAAAAATATGCTACATACTCACCTCACGGACTTCTCTTCCATGAAAGATGTTTCTCATGAAGGCCGAACTTTTTTTCTATACGGGAACAGGCAACTCGCTCTGGACCGCCCGTATGCTGGCGGAGGAGCTGGGAAACACTCAAATACGCCCGATTTCCCGGATTCCCGGGGATACCATCGAGAGCGGGGCCGACCGGATCGGCATCATTTTCCCGGTACACATATGGGGTCTGCCGCGACGGATCATCTCTTTCGTGAACGCCCTGAATGCACCCTCTTCCACGTACTGTTTCGCTGTCGCGGTGAACGCGGGGCAGGTCGCCGCCACGCTGATCCAGTTACAAAAGCTCATGCACGCAAAGGAACTGCAGCTCTCATCGGGATTCGACCTCGTGATGCCTTCCAACTACATTCCCTGGGGCGGGCCGGGACCGGAAGAAACGCGTATAAAGAAAATAGAGGCTGCACGGGAAAAAATCAGCGCAGTCACCAGGATCATTGCCGGCAGGGAAGAGCGGCCCGTTGAAAAAGGCCCCCTCTGGCAGAATATTCTCTTCTCATGGTTTTACCGGCTCTCCTATCCCCGGGTCCCGACAATGGACAGAAGCTTCCGGGTCGATGAAAAGTCCAACTCCTGCGGCATCTGCGAAACCATATGCCCCTGCAAAAATATTGTGATGCAAGACGGACGGCCGGCATGGCTCCACCGCTGCGAACAGTGTCTCGCCTGCATCCAGTGGTGCCCGCAGGAGGCGATACAGTTCGGCAAACGGACACCCCGCTACGAGCGGTACCATCACCCGGAGGTCACCCTGAAGGAAATCATACGCATCGCCCAGCCAATGAAGAAGAACGGATTAAGGATTGATGGATCGAAGGATTAAGGAAGACAGGCACAGAGGAAAAGAAAAAAGCTCCAAAGTAATTCGCCGATAAATCGGCGATATGTTCACAGCTTTTATTCTTACTTCTTACTTCTCATATCTTTTCAGTTTTCGCTGACGGCTGACAGCTTTTCTCAAAACATCCTCTCTTTGATCACCTTGGCAATTACTTCCGGGTCGGGCAGCATGGCCGTCTCGAGATTTTTGGCATAGGGAATCGGGCATTCGGGCGCGGCGATACGCACCGGCGCCGTTTTCAGGACACCGAATCCCGCCGTTACCGCACGGGAGATAACTTCGGCCCCGATACCCCCCGTACAGGAACCCTCTTCCACCGTTCCCAGCCGTCCCGTCTTTTTTATGGACTGTAACAGTGTTTCGCTATCCATGGGGTAGAGGGTGCAGAGGTCGACCACCTCGACGCTTATCCCCTCCTTTTCCAGGAGTTCCGCCGCTTCGAGGGCGACGCCGACACCCAGCAGGTGTGTCACAATCGTGACATCCTCCCCCTGCCGCCTGACCAGGGCCTTTCCCAGAGGGAGCGTATATTCCCCTGCAGGTATTTTCCCTGTCTCGGCATAGATCAGCTTGTGTTCGAAGAAGAGGACCGGATTGTTGACCCTGATGGCCGATTTCAGCAGTCCCTTAGCGGTGTAGGCATCGGACGGCGCAACCACCATGAGGCCGGGAACACCGAAGAAAAACTTCTCCATGGACTGGGAATGCTGCGCGGCCATGCCGATACCGCTGCCGAGGGGCGACCGGATCGTCAGGGGAATCGAGACCTGTCCGCCCGTCATATACCGCAGTTTGGCCGCCTGATTGACAATCGGATCCATGCAGCAGGTGAGAAAATCGCCGAAGAGAATTTCGGCAACAGGCCGCATGCCTGTCATGGCCGCCCCGACGGCACCGCCGACGATCCCGTATTCGCTGATGGGCGTATCGATGATCCGTTCCTTTCCGAAGCGGTCGATGAGTCCTTCCGTCACATTGAAATACCCGCCGAGCGTCACATCTTCACCCCAGAGGAACACGCCCTCGTCCCGTTCCATTTCCTCGGCGATCGCCTCGTTGATCGCCTGCGCCACGGAGGCATCTTTTTCTCCGGTTTCAGGCAGCGCGATATCGCCCGTGAAGAATGTTGCATCCTCCGGGGTATAGACATCCTCAAAAAGCGCGCTGAGTTTCGGTTCCTCCGATCTCAGGGCAAAGGCGACCGCTTCGTTGACGGCATCCAAGGCGGCTTTTTGTACCGCCGCTATTTCCGTTTCCGAGGCGTTGTGCTCCTCTGTCAGCTCCCCTGCCAGGCGGGTGATCGGGTCCTGCTCACGATAGCGCTCCTTCTCCGATTCGTCCCGGTACAACTCCTGATCGCCTTCCATATGGCCGTGCCAGCGGTAGGTCATCAGCTCCACCACACGGGGTCTGCCGTCCCGCCGCATGGCCTCGATGATCCCGCCGACCTTTTCATAGACTTCCCTGGCGTTGTTCCCGTCGAACCGGACCGATTCAATCCCGTAGGCCTGGGCACGTCTGAACAACTCCGTGACGGCGGAATGATCTTCGAGACTGGTGAATTCTCCGTAGAGATTGTTCTCCACCACCACGAGGACCGGCAGGTTGAAGACGGCGATCATGTTCATGGCTTCGTGGAACATGCCCTGATTCACGCTGCCGTCCCCGGCAATGACCACTGAAATATCGTCACGCTTCTCATGTTTGATGGTCATGCCCGCACCCATCGCCAGAAGATAGCCCGCCCCGACGATACCGTTCGCACCGATTATCCCGCGTAAGCCCTCAGTTACATGCATGGAACCGCCTTTCCCGGCGCAGAGGCCTTCCGCCTTTCCGTACAATTCGGCCATCATCCTGTTCAGATCAGCGCCTTTCGCGATAATGTGCCCGTGCCCCCGGTGTGTGGTATTCAGATAATCCGATTCCCTGAGGTTCATGCAGACCCCCGCGGCGACCGCCTCCTGCCCGATGGAGAGATGAATCGACTCGGTCGGAAGCTGTCCCTCCCTGAACGCGCCTGCAAGGTGCTCCTCAAAGGTTCTGATGACGCACATTGTTTTCAGCAGATCCCCGTCGGTGGCCCGGGACGGCTCTTCCCGCCTCAGAACGGGTGATCGGGCGGTATCGGCACCGAACATCAGGGGAAACAAAGGAAGGACCTCCGGCCGAACTTCTTTGTTTCCGCGAAAATTGAAACGGTCAAAGAGAGATGCCTTTTTTTTCACCTTCGCGTTCACCCTTTTCTTCAGCATATCGTCCCTGCCGAATTCCTTCAGCACGTCCGGATAGATGGCGAAGGCCGGTTTCAGGGCCGGCATCAGCTTCAGGGCTTTCTGCACCGAGCCTTTCGGAATGATCTTGCGGCCGGCGATGGCCATGGGCACATTCAGATCCTCCATCCAGAACTTGTGGCTCGTTTCCGACGAGAGGATCATGTCCACATCCGGCGTCACCTCCTCGGCGGGGTTCCAGTAATACCGGGGCGCCTCGCCGGTGTTGTCGATATAGAGCATCGACGGATAGTCGGTGTAGCGGAACCGCGCGATAATCTTGACGCCCCCGATGGATTCGACAATCTCCGGCGACTCCAGTATCCTGTCCCAGAGCCTCGACAGGATCGCCTCGAATTCCTCCCGGTCCTTATACACTGCCATGACTGCACCTCCGGAATGTTTCCGTTCTGTTGCGATGAAAGGGCGCTCAGAAATCGGGGGTTATGGTGGGTGTCGAACGCAAGCTTCTGTCGTGAAAAGCCACCCCGCCGATGGTCCCGGTGAAAGAGAGTGTTCCCCCGCTGAAGAGACCTGACGCCGCCTGAGGCAAACCCCCATAAGACAGGGGAAATAAAACCATTTCCTCAGCGTTTTGTCAATAATAATGGCGAGTAGCAGTTGTTCCTTATCATTCAGCTTCTGCAAAGACAGACACATTTCTTGCGTACTCACAAGCGCAAACCTCGGAGAGCACCCATTTCAGGTCACAGGCCATTTCATCGTTTTTATCAGAAGCTCACTTACTGAAACCAGAAGCAAAGCCAGCCTTCAAAGATCTGGTTCGTCCGGCCCATACGAACGTCTCCTGCATTCACCTGCCTGTCTTAACCCTCGAGCATACCGCAAGAGTATTGATTATCGAAGTCGTGTTTTCGGGGGCACGTGTTTGTGCAGCAGATTTCGATTGGTATTGAGCAGGAGTGATCAGAGAAAGAATGAAATGTACCGGTTACTGACCTTACCTGCAAAGTATTGGCATTGAACCGTCGCTCAGACTCTCCATTTTCACTGGTAAGCTTTGAATTGCCACTTTTCTCAAAAGAGAAATAGATTAAAGCTTCACTTCGCCCGCTAATCTTTATTGACGATTAAGCGTAAAAATTATCAATTATCATTTCGAATCTTCTCAATAATCTTGACTGTTTAAAAACTTTACAGTTTTCATGTTTTTACAACCATATGATATTGCTGCATTATTAGCCTCAATTCAGAGAATAGTGTTTCTGAGGTGTCGGGTTTCTTTACACTTCTTACGCATGCTTACAGGCGGTATGTTCTAAATAGTAAAGCATAATATGTAGTTACGAATTTGGCATATCTTGTGCAAAGATAGTGGTCAGTTCGGGATAATATAATTAGGGGGTGATCCAATGAAGAAGATATTATTGTTGTCATGGGTGATGGTATTGTTTCTGGGTATAGGTGGGGTAGCAAATGCAACTCTTTGGGATCGAGGTGACGGTTTAATATACGATGATTTTCTGGATATTACCTGGCTACAGGATGCGAACTATGGCGCGGGATCATCTTTTGATGATGGCGTTGTCACTACAGATGGCAGAATGACTTGGGACAGTGCCATGGCCTGGGCCGCTAAGCTGGAATATGCTGGCTATGACGATTGGCGCCTGCCTGACTCCTATAATCAGGATGGAACCGGGCCTGATCAGGGTTATGATGTAACAGGCAGTGAAATGGGACACATGTTTTATACTAATCTGTTTGGAGATAGTGGATCTTTTTGCGGGGCGGGCTTCATAGACGGAAACTTCAGGAACATTTCATTCGAAAATCTTGAGACCAGCGACCACTACTGGTCTGCTTCTGAGTATGTTCTTCAGGAGAATCACGCGTGGTACTTCGATCTTTCCGATGGTATGCAAAGTATAGCCTTTGTGACTTATTATTATTATGCTTGGGCTGTTCGTGATGGCGATTCAACACCCCCCACTGACCCCGATGATGAACCCATACCCGGGATTCCCGAACCGGCGACCATGCTCCTTCTCGGATGTGGCTTAATCGGTATAGCAGGAATAAAAAGAAAGTTTCAGGGATAAACCAGGCTCGGATTTGCACCGTTTAGGGCAGGGTCTCACAGGCGCTGCCTTTTTTATTTAAATTATCAATTACCAATATAAATCTTCTAAATTACCTCCACTGTCAAAATTCTTTACACTTTTTATTTCCTCAAAATATCTATACTGGGCGTATGTTTTTTACCATTTATAATGGATAGGCCTCTTTTTACTGTCAGGATTCTTTACAAATGAGAACCTATATTTTTACTTCGGTAATTCAATATACATAATAATACCAAAGACTTAATATAAGTGGCATGGATTATGAATATTTTTTTAATAGCACAAGCGACCTATATAATATGAGCTTGCACTGTTTCCTATGACGTGGATTATGTCTTGTTCATATTCCTCTTGAATTAATATTCTGCATTCAGACATCAATCCCTGCTGTTTATTTTCATTATGAAGATAAGTATTATCTAATAATTAGTCGTTGAAGGAGGGGAAACTAATGCAGATCAAATCATGTTTTTGGGGTAATATTTCATCAGCCGTACTTATTGCTATTTTCCTAATAGTAGCGTTATCTGCTAATGAAACTTTTGGAGCTCCAATGCCAGATAATCAGTTCGGAGATCTTGTCTGGAACGATATTAACAGGAATGGCATTCAAGACAATTCTGAACCAGGTGTTTCTGGCATCACAGTTACTTTCGGTCAGGAAACATTAGGGGGAAGCTTCTTAGCTGTTGCTGTAGCCACTACGGATGCAAATGGCTTTTATTCTTTTTTTGATTATTCTTTTAACGCAAGTGTTCTTCATTATCTTCAATTTCAGCTTCCCAATTCAAGTTGGGCATTTACAATTCCAAATGCAGTTGGCTCGACCCCAGACAATGACTCAAACGTAAACACCTTTGTAAGCCCTCTAGTTGGAATGACTGACAGAGTAGAGGTCGGGGCTACTGAAATTAATTTATCCTTTGATGCTGGAATATACAACAATGTAAGTCCAGTGACAGAACCCGCCACTATAATGCTTCTCGGCTTTGGCCTAATCGGTCTTGCTGGGTTCAGGAGGAAGTTTAAGAAATAAACAGCAAAACTCTCGAACTAGGGGAAAAACGGGTCACCCATTCAAGGTGAGGTCAAGTAAAAAACACCTCTCCATTGTAAAAAGTGACCATTTCTTTTTTTGCTTACCTGCAAGACTACGCAAAGGCGTCCTTACGTCTACCTGCCTCGTCCGC
>Ga0272441_10008673_pt1 | contig 16033 bp, 10 predicted proteins | sample SSMProp6N_FD_193582 | JGI IMG/M metagenome (GOLD analysis project Ga0272441, IMG submission 193582) | Marine sediment archaeal communities from Little Sippewissett salt marsh, Falmouth, MA, United States - SSM-Prop-6N | ecosystem: Environmental > Aquatic > Marine > Wetlands > Sediment ... | reverse complement strand
CAGATTGGGGATTATTGTTTGTGGCAGAATAAATATATCACAACCTGGCTCACATACTATCATAACAATATGTTTTCAAAACATATTACTTTCAAGCGTGAGAATTTCTCAACCTGATCCGCAAAACTAAAAATGGGAAGCTTCAGAAATAAAGATATAGGAACGGTAAACAATCATTAGACGAACGATGAACTACCTAATGGGTAAGAATAAGGAAAGTACTTTTTGCAGATAAAAGCCTCCAACTCGCGCAAAGTTTAGGTTTTTAAAAGATTGAGTATAATTGCCGCAGAAATCGTCAATATTATTTCTCGTGAGTCAGCAGACGCTGGCAATGGCAATCGGGTAGCCGGGCTACCTCCCTTTATTACAGTTGCGGCAGGTCCAAAAAAGCCTTACGATGCGTTTTCGTTAACAACAATGACCTTGCGGTGAGGAAAAGGGATTTCAATACTGTTCGCGTCCAGCGCCTTTTTTACTTGTTCCGGGACGGTATACAACACATCGAAGTAGTGAGCTCCTTCGCAGAACGGACGCACGAGAAAATCCACCGAGCTTTCGTTTAGGGTTTCCACTTCAACGAAGGGTGCCGGCTCTTTCAGAATGTGCGGATGATTGGCCAGTACTTCGTCAATCACCTTTCGCGCTGCATCGGTATCTTCATCGTATGCGATGCCGAAGTGCATGTCGACTTTTTTACTGATACCAACGACCAAGTTGTAGACGCGATTGGCTATCCAGATGCCAATGAAGAGTATACCGATGGCAAGGAGAGTGTTTGTCGCCCAATCGATGACGATGGGCATATATTGAGAGATATTGATTTGGTCAATGGTTTCTTTCATCGGTCAGTCCTTGTCCTCATATCGGTTATGCTGATCAATAACAACCTGCTACTAAAAGGAGAAGAAGAAAATGGATATGTCTGGTGTCTTAGAAAAGGTTATCGAATTGTTGGCTGTCTATGGAATCAAGTTGGTTGCCGCCATTGCTATTTTCATCATCGGGCGTTGGGTGGCCAAGGGCGTGACCCGCTTCATCGAGCGGATAATGAATAAAAAAGAAGTCGACAACACCTTGGTCTCCTTTGTTGGCAATCTGAGCTATATTGCGTTGCTGGCCTTTGTCATCATAGCAGCGCTGAATCAATTGGGGATTCAGACGGCTTCCTTTATTGCTGTGCTGGGTGCCGCCGGTTTGGCCATTGGTCTGGCGCTGCAGGGCTCTTTGTCGAATTTTGCCGCCGGTGTTCTGATGATCATCTTCCGACCCTTTAAGGTCGGTCATTTCATCGAAGGCGCTGGCGTATCCGGAACGGTGGAATCAATTCAAATCTTTACCACGCAGTTGAAAACAGCAGATAACAAAACAATTATCATTCCGAACGCCAAACTTACCGGAGACAATATCATCAACTACTCGGAAAAAGGTACCCGGCGATTGGACCTGGTCTTCGGCATTGGATACGAAGATGATATCGAAAAAGCGCGACAAATCATCATGGACATTGTAACACAGGACGAGCGTGTATTCGATGATCCGGCCCCCAAGGTCCTGGTCTCAGAACTGGCAGACAGCAGCGTAAACCTGACACTGCGCGCCTGGTCGAAGTCAGGCCACCACTGGGACATCCACTTCGACACCATCGAGAACGTTAAAAAGGCTTTTGATGCCAATGGTATCAGCATTCCGTTTCCACAGCAGGATATACACATACATGAGCACAAGAACTGATTCTTTCGAACGAGATCCTATATTCTGCGGTTTGCTTCTGGCAATTGTCGGTTGTTAGCCGCAACCGTAGAAATGTGGGCTGCAGTTGAGAAAGCAAGCTTGGGTGAGGACGGGAATTGTTCTTGGACGTGGTGGAGCAAGAACAAGGTGCTGTCTTTTTGCGTTGTGAGGCAAGATGCACCGAGATTGCACGTCCAAAACGGAGGCAAGTTCAACCGCCATGGACTTCGTGAGTAGGTTCATTGTGGCCTACTTGTTTCGGTACAGCGCAAAGTACGTCACCGGAATGACTACCAGGGTGAACACCGTTGATGCCAGCAATCCGAATATCAGGGTCCAGGCCAGGCCGGAAAAAATTGGGTCCAGTGTAATGGGCCAGGCGCCCAAGGCCGTGGTCGCTGCGGTGAGTAGTATGGGGCGCATACGAATGGCGCCGCTTTGCAAGATTGCCTCTTCAAAGGCAAGTCCCTTTTTCAGGGCATCCTGGATGAATTCGATCAGGACGATTGCGTTGCGGATGACGATGCCGCCCAATGCGATCATGCCGATCATTCCGGTGGCCGTGAAAAAGACCGGATCGGCGAACCCGCCTACCGTTTTTCCCGTGATCAGGTTGAGCAGCCAGAACCCAGGCATGGCGCCGATCAGGGTCAGCGGAATGGCCATCATGATGAGCAACGGCATAAAAAAGGATCCGGTCTGCACTATGAGCAGAATGTAAATGCCCGTCAGCGCAGCGGCAAAAGCGATTCCCATGTCCCGGAAAACACGCAGGGTGATTTTCCACTCCCCTTCGCCAGCCCAGTGCGCCCGTGTACCGGAAGGCATCTGATCGGTGCGCAGTTTTTTCATCATATCCAAAACTGCTTCCCCCGGTGCCTGCCCGGCCATTTCGCCTGTGACATACACAACTCTTTCCAGGTTCTTGTGGTGTATCGGCTGCTGCTGGTCGATATATACGGGCGTTACCAGTTCGGCCAGGGGGACCATGGCCCCGATGGCGCTTTTTACGGGAACCTGGCTCAACTCCACTTCCCCGGAACGCTTGCTTCGGGGCAAAATGGTGTTGATCAGCAACGGCTGACGTTCAGCGGGAAGATGAACGGTGGCCGGTGCATCCCCTGACAAGGCGATTCGCAGTGTTTGAGTGATCTGCTGTGTGCTCACACCATGCAAGGCTGCCTTTTCCTTGTCGACAATAAAATCGATCCGATCTCTTTCCGTCTGTGTGGAGTCGTCGATGTCGGTGACAAAAGGTTCTGTCGCCATGATCTTTTTTGCATGGGCTGCCCCCGCAATCAGTCTGTCGTAGGAGGCGTCTATGTCTCCGTAGACCTCTACGACCAGTGTAGACAGTACCGGCGGACCGGGAGGCGTCTCTACCAGCTTGATGTCGGCATGGTGGACCTCGGCGATTTTCTCAAGGTCTTTTCGCAGTCGAAGCACGATGGTGTGGCTCTGTTGTGCCCGCCTGCCTTTTGGCACCAAATTAACCCGGATATCGGCGAGGTTTGCGCCTTTTCTAAGATAGTAGTGCCGTACCAGGCCATTGAAATCGATGGGTGAAGGGTTTCCCACGTAGGAGACAAAATGGGTGACTTCGGGAACGGTTCGAAGGTAGGCTTCAAACTGGCGTACCACGCTATCGGTGGTCTCGAGGGTGGTTCCTTCGGGCAGGTCGACCACGATTTGAAACTCATTTTTATTGTCGAAGGGAAGCAGTTTCAGGGGCACAAGGCGAAACATCGCCAGCCCGACGGGGATGATCAACAGGAAAAGGATTGCGATGAGAAGGCCGTAGCGTCGTTTTCTTGAAACCAGAAATGGGGACACAACCTTGCGATAGAATCTGTGAATGGGCTTATGGATGTTTTCTGTCTGGTTTTCATCTCCGATGGGTTCGGTTCCTGGGTGGTTTTTCAGTAACTGGTAGGTCATCCAGGGAACAATGGTCAGCGCGCACAGGGTCGAGAAGATGACCGTCATGGGTACGTTGGAGGCCATGGGCGCCATATAGGGTCCCATCATCCCTGTAATGAAAAACAGAGGGGTAAAGGAGATGATGATCGCGATGGTGGACATGATGACCGGCGGCAGTACTTCATTTACGGCAAATAGCACGCTGGCGATGGGCCCCTTTTTACCCGAGAACAAATGGCGCTGGATATTGTCCACGTTGGTGATGGGGTCGTCCACCACCAGTCCCAGAGAGAGGATCAGTGCAAAAAGGGTGACCCGGTTGATGGTGTACCCGAGAAGGAAGTTGGCGAAAAGGGCCAGCGAAAAACTGATCGGTACAGCCAGGGCGACCACCAACGCTTCCCGCCACCCAAGAAAAAAGGCCAGCAGGGCGATGACCGTGACGATGGCGAAGGCCAGAGACGCGAGAAGTTCGTTGACTTTCTGCTGCGCCGTATCCCCGGTGTTACGCGTTACCTCCACAAAAACACCGTCTGGTATGATCTCCTTTTTCAGTTCTTCCAACTCGCTGAGAACAGAGGACGCCACGTTTACCGCGTTGGTCCCTTTTTTCTTGGCCAGCGCCAAGGTCACCGCCGGGTAGGACTGCGGCGTTTGTTCCAGCTTGTTCTCTTTTCGGAAATAGTGTGAATAACCGATTCGTGAATAGGCGTTTGCCTCCTGTGGGCCGTCGAGGACGGTCGCGATGTCTCGCAGGTACACCGGCCTACCGTCGTGGACACCCACCACGAGCGCCCCTACGTCATCTGCCGCAGATAGAAAGGCGTTGGCCGTTACGGTGATGTTCCGGTTGGCGCGGGAAAAGACACCGGCGGTTGCCGAAGCGTCTGCTCCCATCAGTGCTCTGCGCACTTCGGGTAAGGAAACACCCAACCCTACCATCCTTTCAGGAAGCAGCTCCACGCGGATTTCCCGGCTCCTGCCGCCGACAATTTCTGTTCGAGAAATGTTTTTTACGGCGGAGAGGCGTGCGAGGATCTCCTCACCCATGCGTCGAAGCTGATGGTCGTCATAGCGGTCCGAGAAAAGTGTCAGATTGACGATGGGAACATCATCGATCTCAATCGGTTTGACCACCCATCCTTGAACAATGGGCGGTGCGGCGTCCATGTGCATGGTGATGCGGTTATGGATTTTTAGCAGGGAGTTCTCACGCTCTTCACCCACGTAAAACCGGACGGTGACAACGGCCATATCTTGGCTTGACATGGAATAAACGTACTCGACACCGTCAATCTGCCAGAGCAACCGTTCCAGTGGTGTGGAAACCAATTTTTCCACTTCTTCCGCGCTGGCTCCCGGTGCACTGACATAGATGTCGGCCAGAGGGACGACGATTTGAGGGTCCTCTTCTCTCGGCGTAACAAGGACTGCCGAAATTCCCAGGCACAGAGAAAGGACAATGAGAATAATCGATAGCTGTGAGGTGAGAAAACGGTGGACAACCGCACTGAGAAAACCGGAGGGCCGGGACGCTGGTTCAGCCATTGTTCGAACCCTCCCAGCCGACCGTTTCGTCTCCGTTGAGTCCGGAAAGGATTTCCACATCGCCGTTTGGTAATCGAGATCCGGTTTTTACATGGCGGGTTTCCCAACCGCCATCGGTTTTTACCGTGATCAACTCCAATTGGCCCACGCGGCGTACAGCCTTCCAGGGGGTTGAAACGACTCGGTGCCTGCCCACGGGTATTTTAAGCGTACCGAACATGCCGGGAAACAGGTTCTCTATGGGGGGCAGAGCTGCTTTCACCAGAAACGTGCGTGAGTTGGGATCCGCATAGGGAACGATCTCCTCCACAACAGCAGGAGCTACTTGATGTAGGGTTTCGATCTCCACATCCAACCTAGATCCCGCCGCCACTTTGGAGATGAGTCCCTCACGCACGTATGCTTCCAGACGAAGGGCGCCTGAGGTTCTCAGTGTGATCAGGGGCTTCCCCGGAAGCGCCAGATCTCCGGGCTCGACGAGTCGTTTCAGAACGAAACCGTTTTCAGGGGCCAGAATACGTGTATACGCAAGGGAAATTTTGCTTTCATTCAGTACTTCGCGGGCCTGCAAAACACCGGCTTCTGCTGCGGCCAGTCCCTCTTTGGCTTTCTTGACGCCGGCTTGCGCCTGCCGGAAACCGGCTTCGGCGTTCTCCAGTTCCTGGGCCGTGGCCGCTTGGTTGTCATAGTACCCCTTGATCCGATTGTAGTTGGCCTGGGCCTGTTTTAAACTGGCCCTGGCCGCATCTACGGCGTGCCTTGCCTGCTCACGTCCCGCTTCAGCCGTTTTCAAGGCCTGTTTGGCCTGGCCCATTCTTGATTCCATCTGACGAGCGTCAAGGGCTACCAGCAGGTCCCCTTGAGCAACCTGATCGCCTGATTTTACCTGAACACTCAAAACCTGACCCGTTACCCTGGCTTCAATGCGCGATTCCGTTTTGGGCCGGATCGTGCCGACGGCCTCATAAATCTGATCTGTCTCTCTGATTTCCGCCATTGCCGTTTGTGAAGGGGCAAAAGGCATTTTTTCTACCGGCGAAAAGGTGCCGGGTTTGATTTTGTCGCATCCAGTGATCAGCACTGTGGCGAAGGTGACGCAAAGAATAGTGGCTAAAAGCTTGTTTTTCATCAATGAATTCTCCTGATCAAAACAAATCAAAATAGCAAAGTTCGCAAACCACAAACCAGTCAAGTTTCAAACCGATTGGGATATTCTCATGTTGTTGGATAGGTTCATCTTGACGGCTGAAACCAATTATTGACTCGGTATTTAGTTGAGATTTCTCACTTTTCTACGGCCCAATAACCGATGGCGCGGCCAATCTGTGCCCTTGCCTTTTCCTCGTCGAAGTAGGCGTTGGTTTTTCTCATCCGGGCTCGATTGTATGCCAGTTCGGCTTCGAGATACCGTGTGATGCCTGCCGATCCGCCTTCGTACTGGCGTTTTACCAATCCATAGGTCTCCTCGGCTGTGGTTACATTGGATGCCGCTACGGTCAACCGTTCTTGTGCTTCATTCAGGATCAGGTAGGCTTTTTTTACATCGAATTTGACTGCCAGGAGCGTCTTTCGGTCTGCAGCCACGGTCTCCTGCAATTGGGAACGCGCTTCGGCGCGAGTGTTTTGGGTTGCGAAGCCGTCGAACAGGTTCCAGTTCAATAGCAGAGCGGCCGTCCAATTGGCCCTGTCCGAACTGTAGTTCAATTCAGGGTCGTCTGCATAGTAACGGGCCAGAAAATCTACCTGGGGGAGATAGCCTGCGCGAGCCGCATCCAGACTCAGTTGGGACTGTCTAATTCTCTCCCGGGTACCAGCCAGTTCCGGTCGGTGTTCCAGGGCGTATTGCATGGCTGAAGCCGGGTCGTCGGGGACGTCGATGGCATGGGGCTGCGTGTCGATTACCTCGATGGGCACGTTCGGTTCAAGACCGAGTAGTTCAGCCAGAGCGGCCTTCGCCAGTTGTTGTCGATTCTTACTCTGGACGAGGATTTCCCTGGTTTCCGCCGTGCGAACTTCAAGGGACAGCAGGTCCGTTTTCAACGCCCCGCCGGATCGATACCGGATTTCCATGATGCGCAGCTGGGATGCGGTGGTTTCTACGGACTCTTCGGCCACCTTCGTGAACTGGGTCGCGGCGAGAACATCGTAGTACGCCCCGATGGCAGCGGCAACAATTCGGTTTTCAACGCCGTCTCGATCCAGTTGGGAGATGGTCAGACCGGTTTCAGCGATTTTGCGATTGAGGCGATCCTTGCCGCCGCTGTAAAGGTTGATGCCCGCATTTACTCCGCTTTCGAAATTCTCAAACCACCCCGGATCGTTGAAGTCTGTATCCGGCGGCAGCTTTCGCTGGTCGATGGTCTTGAAAAGGTAGGCAGAGGGTGCGTCACCTTGCAGATATTCCGTGTAGACACTGATCTGAGGATAAAAGGGGGCGGCGGACTTTTTCAGCAGGGCCTCCGCACCTTTGATACGGGCGACCGCCATCAACAGGTCAGGGTTGTTGGATCGGGCCATGTTCAATACATCTCGAAGGCTCATTGCACTATCGTCGGGCGACAGCGCATTCTCCGCCTCAAGATGTTTTTGACGATTTGTTTCCGTCACCGCATATACATTGTCCACGTTCGGAAAGTGCAGTACGGCGGACAGTATGCAGACCAATAATACGCGTGACATTTTCTTCTCCTCGGAATCAATCGTGAGATGCTTTATGGAATAACGTTCCATACCATACTTTCAGGTGATCCGAAATAGGATGGCGGTGAAATGAAAGAGCCCCTTGAAGCATGGAACGAACAACCGTCTTGATTTGTTCTTGTTTTCTGTTGGAAAGATGATAGCTTTACTCAATGGACAAGGAGTACGTTGCGTCAACTGTCAACGATTGATCTCGGGTAGGACAGGGCAAACGTGGTATAATCCAGAAAAATGAAATGATCTATGGATATGGGAACGTATAACCCTTCACAACGCGGGGCGCAAATCATCTATTTTTCCCATGGTGGCGGCCCATTGCCTATTTTAGGCAATGCTAGCCACCAAAAGATGGTCGAATTCATGCAGGACCTTCCAACCCGGTTGGAAAGGCCCGAAGCGATCCTGGTCATCAGCGCGCATTGGGAAGAGGACAGCGCGACACTGCTGGGGGCGGAAAGACCTGAGATGTACTATGACTACTATGGCTTTCCAGACGAAGCCTATCAACTCACCTATCCGGCTCCTGGTCATCCGAAACTGGCGAAGAGGATTGCCGGATTCTTTCGAAAGAACAACATGCCGCATCGAATCGATACGCAACGGGGCTTCGACCATGGTGTATTCATCCCCTTGAGCTTGATGTACCCGCAAGCCGATATCCCGGTGATTCAACTTTCCCTGCTGCGGAATCTGGATCCGCACGCCCATTACTCCCTTGGCGAAGGACTGCGCGAAGCAATACAACAGAAGGTTTTGGTGATCGGTTCCGGGGCTTCGTTTCACAACCTGCGGGCGTTTTCGTGGGAGGGAAGTCAAACACCGGATCCGGCCAACGACGCTTTTCAGGACTGGCTGATCGAGTTGTGCACCGGTTCCATCACTCAGGCCGAAAGGCAAAAGCGCTTGATCGAGTGGGAAAAGGCGCCTTCTGCCCGGTACTGCCACCCTCGCGAAGAACATCTGCTGCCGCTTCATGTTTGTCTTGGACTGGCGAACAAAGCCGCCAAGGTTGTATTTGATGACTATACCATGGGAAAACGTGGGCTCGCGTTTTCCTGGTCATAAGGTGCAAAATCAATGTTATTGCCGAAATACAATAAAATCCCGGAAAACGCAGGGCGTATTCATCTGATCGCCGTATGCGGTACCGCCATGGGCGCGCTTGCCTGTATGCTGAAGTCGCTGGGCTACCGGGTGACCGGGTCGGACAGCAACGTCTATCCGCCAATGAGTGCGTTTCTTGAAGACAAAGGGATCACCGTTAAAGCCGGGTTCAGCCCTGAGAATTTGTCCTACAGGCCGGATTTGGTCGTTGTCGGCAATGCCGTGTCCAAAGGCAATGCGGAGGTTGTCGCCCTGTCGAAAATGAAGCTTTGCTATTGTTCCATGCCCCAGGCCGTGAATCATTTTGCCGCCGCCGAAAAAAGACAGGTCCTGGTTGCAGGAACCCATGGGAAGACGACAACATCTTCCATCGTCGCCTGGCTGCTTTTTTCTGCAGGCCGAGATCCGTCGTTTATTATTGGCGGCATCCTGTCGAATTTTAACAGCAACTACCGCATCGGGGCGGGGGATTGCATCGTCATCGAAGCCGATGAATACGATACGGCCTTTTTCGACAAAGGCCCCAAGTTCCTTCACTATCACCCTGATGCCGCCATATTGACCAGCATCGAGTTCGACCATGCCGACATCTACACGAATTTAGATCACGTGCGCTCCGCTTTTGCCCGTTTCATCACAGCCATTGAAGATGAAGCGCTGCTGGTTTATGCAGATGACGATGCCAACGTGGAGGATTTGATCCAACAGGCCAACTGTAGGAGATCCTCCTACGGCATTCGACCGGAAACGTCCTGGCGGATCGACGATATTGTCATCGATCCGCCTGGCACCGGTTTTGTCGTTTTCAAAAAGGAAAAGGCCTACGGTCGGTTTCAAACCCGAATGATCGGGATGCACAACCTGAAGAATGCCCTTTCGGCCATCGCCGTAGCGGATCATCTGGGATTGACGCCTGAAGAGATCGCCAAAGGCCTGGAGACCTTTGCGGGCGTGAAGCGCAGACAAGAGATTCGCGGTGAAAAAAATGGGGTCATCGTCATGGATGATTTCGCCCATCATCCCACAGCGGTGAAGGAGACCCTTCAAGCCGTCAAAGCGTATTTTTTGCAAAACCGGATCGTCGCCGTTTTCGAACCCCGCACGCATTCAAGCATGCGCAAGGTGTTTCAGGAGGTCTATACGACCGTCTTCGATTCAGCGGATCGCATCTGTATCCGTAAACCGCCGTTGCTGAGGAAGGTGCCCGAGGCAGAGCGCATGTCCAGCGAACAGCTTGTCGCAGGACTGAGGGATAGAGGGAAAAATGCCGATCATTTTGATGACACACAGTCCATTATCGAGGATTTGGTTCAGACTTCTCGCGCAGGAGATGTCATTTTGGTGATGTCCAACGGAGGCTTTGACAACATCCATGAGAGGTTGCTGGCGTCATTGTAAAAGATTTTGCCTCGCGATTGTGAGCTTGCGGAGGAGTTGCATTCGGTCGCGGCTGCATTTTTCATTTTGCCAGCCGCAAAACTTTACGTTTCGCCCCCTCACGCGGGCAGGGCTTTGACCCCTTTTTGGGGGGAGTTCTCAAAGCCGAGCCCTTCGGGTGCGACTATGAATCGTTCACCAAAAATTGCTGATCCGGTCTTAAAACAGTTTGAAATAGAAAATCGTCTGGCGTAAATAACCGGTTTTGATGATGAGAAATAGGGTATACGGAGTCATCGGATGAGAGAAATAAATTGTTTTCGTGGTAGTTGAATTCAAATACCGAACGAATGGAAATGCGCTTCACGATTCCCTTCAAGAAGACCATAGACATAGATTCATGGACCCTGCCCATTTTAGGTATTCTTCCACAGTTTCAGGGTAAAGGTCCGGGGCAGGCCTTGATCACAGTGTATTCAAAAAGCAGGAAACTCAAACCGTGGCATCATCTCAAGATGTCTGTTTACCGCAAACTGCGGTCGGTAACAAAAGCTTGAATGTACCGCTGGGCTTTTGCGGTCCCTTCGGGCGCCATCATCTGCCCGGCGAGCACATGCCGCCCCACGTCTTTGTTTTCGCGGAACAGCAGCATTTGATTGTATTTGGAAGGAAACGCTGAAAAGCGCATCTTTGCAAGCGTTACATTGATGACCCGATCCTGTGGGTTTAGCAGCATCAGAACCGGCATCGCTGCATTGGTCAACTCTACTTTCCAGGAAAGCCAGACCAGCTGCATCATGGGCGTAATGGCGGTGAAGGGATAGCGGGCTGTCCAGTAGTTGGCCTGCTCCTCGTTGGTGACGGTGAAAGCTTTCCAATTGCCGAAAAGTCGATTCAGAATCCGAACGCCCGCTGGTAAAAGGGTAATGGCAGAGATCGGGTTTTTGGGCAGGAAATTGGGTGAAATCAGGATCAGGCGATGAATAAACGGTTCCACGTCCACTTGCGATGCCAGCCAGGTTGCCAGTGTCCCTCCGGTTGAGGTACCGATAAGAACAATTCTTTTTCCCAGTTTTTTTCCGATTTGGATCGCTTCTTGCGCATCTTCGAGCCAGTCCTGCATCGTCGCAGCGGCCATGGCCTGACCGTCCTGACCATGGCCCGTAAGGCGCGTGTAGAAAAGATTGGCGCCGATGGCGTGGGCCAAGCGGTCGCAGAGCGGCCATGTTTCCATTCGGCTCGCTGAAAAACCATGCAGGTAGACAATGGAAAGGTCTCTTTGCCGTTGCTGATGATGCCAGACGATTTTTTTCTCACAGGCCTTTCGTAAGCCTGCCACACTGGCCTCGGATGCATGCAGGTATGCGTCCAGCTCTTCCAACGGCTCCGGTATGCGTCGGTGTTTCCCCGTTTTCTCTTTCATGGAGTCCTTTTGTATCAAGCTCTGTTGTTCGAGGTCAATTGTCAAAATCGATGGGGAGCTGTGAGGTATAGTTCAGCGCAGGAAGAGCTGGGTGTGGCGCCAAGCGTTTTGTTAGGCTATTGTTAGGATTAAAAAGGTGTCGATCCACTTTTGTTGACAATACTAGACGGTTTTGTAATAAATTGTAAGTATTCAACTACATTGGCCAGAATTCTCTCATTTATTGCGGGTTGAACTTGACCGACCCAACAGCGCAGCAGAAGATCGTAACGCGCTACAAAACAAGTTGAAAACGATCTTTTTTGATCCACAAAGCTGTGTTGCCCTGATTGTATCTTCGAACGGGACGCTGGTAGCGCTACCAGCAGCACCTAGTTCTTTCTGCCGTGTCCTTGTATCGGATGTGAAACCGCTCCAGCGCTGGTGCGATTGTGAGGTCGATAGGAGTTTTCATGTTCAATCGACAACCAGCAGCATGGTGTTTGATCTGCATCGGCACAGGACTTTTGGGTGTTTTCGCCAGCATGCTGCCTTTTTTGAGCAATGCCGAGGAAAGCCTCGGGCTGCAGTTGTTATACCTGTTGCGTGGTCCGGAAAAGGTGCATGCCAATTTGGCCATCGTGGCGATCGACGGCACATCGGCAAAAGCATTGGGGCTCCCGCCGGCACCGAACAAATGGCCCCGGCGGAAACACGCCCAGTTAATCGATGTATTGTCGACATTTCAACCGGCGGTCATTGCATTCGATATGATTTTTTATGAACCCCAGGGTTCAGGTAACGATCAGGCTTTTGCCGCTGCCATTGAAAAGGCAGGGAATGTTATTTTAACCCAAAGTATTGACAGGCAGACCCTGCCTGTCTTCACAGATGATTCACGAAAAACAGGTCAATTGAACATTGAGCGGATCGTTCCTCCCATTTCCTTACTTGGCCAAGCCGCTGCCGGTCAGGCTCCTTTCCCGCTGCCCACGGTTCCCGTTCAACTCAACCAGTTCTGGTCCTTCAGGCCCGGATCCGGTAATATCCCAACGCTTCCAGTGGTGACCTTGCATGTTTACGCAAAAGATGCGTTTGCTGATTTTATCCGTCTTCTTCACGCCGTCGATGCCACGCTGGCTGAAGTTCTCCCGCTGCCGGAGAACGGTCAGTATGACCTAAAAACGATCATTGGCATGATCCAACCTCTTCACACCCTGTTCATAAACAACCCGATGCTTGCCGAAAAAGCCAAAGAAAAGCTTGAGGAGGACCCGCTTTGGGATAGGCCGGAAGCCCGATCGATCCTTGGCGCATTAATCGGTGTGTACCGTCGGGAAGACGCGAGCTATCTGAATTTTTACGGTCCACCCGGCACAATCGAAACCTTCCCCTATCATCACCTCATTCAGCCTCGCCCCACTCTATCAACGGAAAATAGCCCATCATTGCCGAAAAGATGTGCGGTTTTTGTGGGGCAGACGGCGAGCAACTGGTTGAAAACACACGATCGATTCTATACCGCCTTTTCAGGAGAGTCTGGACAGGACCTGAGCGGTGTTGAAGTTGCCGCCACAGCGTTTGCCAATCTTTTGGAAAACAAAGCGGTTTATCCGTTGACCTCTCTATTCAAAACATTCCTGTTGGTTGCCTGGGCGGTGCTTACGGTTTCAATAGCGATTTATTTCAAAACCTTTGTTTCCATACTGTGTCTTTTTTTGACTGCGGGCATATACGTAGGCGTTGCCAAGATGCAGTTTTCTTCTGCAGGTGTCTGGTATCCTTTGGTCGTTCCCCTCATGGTTCAAACGCCAGGCGCTTTTCTTTTTTGCCTGTTGAGCAAGTATCGAAAAGTGAGGATCGAAAGAGAGAACATTCGCGAAGCCTTTGGACACTATCTACCAGACGCGGTGGTCGACAAGGTGTCGGCCAACACCAAGGAACTGCGTCTGGGAGGTCAAGTCTTTTACGGCGTTTGCCTGTTTACGGACGCCCAAAATTACACCACCCTATCGGAAACGATGCATCCAAACGAGCTCACGGATCTGATGAACAGGTATTATGAGATGGTCTTCAAACCCATCCAGGACAATGACGGCCTGGTGCTGCAGGTGGTCGGCGATGCCGTCATGGCGCTATGGTCCGCTCCGGAACCGGAAGAGGGGCTCAAACGAGCGGCATGTCGGGCGGCCGTAGGGATAACGAGCGCAGTCGAGCGGTGTAACCAAAAGGCAGGCGCTTTTGCCATTCCGACGCGCGTCGGCGTTCACGCCGGAGAGATGCTTCTGGGCAATATCGGCGCGGGGAAACACTTCGAGTATCGTCCGGTGGGAGATATCGTCAATACGGCCTCCCGCCTGGAGGGATTGAATAAATATCTCGGTTCACAAATGCTTGTCTCGAACGAGGCCATTGGATTGGACGCAAAGGTAGCAGCGCGGTCGGTTGGGTGGTTCGTGTTCAAAGGAAAGTCCAAGCCTGTCCATGTTCATCAGCTTTTGGACCCAAGGGTGACGTTTGAAAAACAGCAGCTGGGCGTGTATCGTCTGTTCGATCAAGGGCTGAAAGCGTTTCAGCAGCGTGACTGGGACCAATCCGAAAGCCTTTTCGAACGCGTTTTGAAATTGGATGAGACAGATGGCCCATCGCTTTTTTACCGGAAGCAATGCCTCAAGATGGCGCAGGTGCCGCCTGATGAATCCTGGAAGGGCGAAGTCTATCTGGACAAGAAATGAAAAGCTCCACACAGCAACGCGCCATTGGGGGAGCGTATGAAAGGATGCACAAACGTTGCCCATTGGGTCGTAATGGGGCTCTTGATTGGCCTCTTTTTTGCCAGTAGTGCCACGGCCCAAGACCGGACGGCAACCGGATGGGTCAGCAAGATCGTTTCCCTGCAAGGAGAGGTTCTGATCAAACGGTTGGGAGATACCAGGTGGCTGCCGGTCAAGCTTAACGAGACCTTTGCTGCCGGCGATCAAATCCGGGTGGGAGCCAACAGCCGGGCAGGCGTCGTGTTGGCAAACGATTCCGTGTTGCGGTTGGACCAGAACACGACCCTGATGTTTGTCGAGATCGAAGAGGAGAGAACCTTTCTCCTAAAGCTCATCAAAGGGGCGGCGAATTTTTTCAGCCGCAGGCCCAGAAGTTTGAAAATCCTGACGCCTTTTGTCAACGGCGTCGTCGAAGGCACGGAATTTTATCTTTGCGTCGGTGACAATGAGGCCTTGATTGACCTGTTCGAAGGTAGAATTCTCGCCGAGAACGTTCATGGATCCATCTTGTTGAGTGAGGAGCAGGGTGCCTCGGCTTCAGCAGGCAGCGCACCCACCAGTCGGATTCTCGTTCATCCACGGGACAGTGTCCAATGGGCGATGCATTATCCGTTCATCATGGACACAGAATCCTTTCAGGGGCTTCCCCTTTTCAAAGATTCCAAAGCCTTGTTGGATGAAGGGAAACCGTCCGAAGCAATCGATAGATTGGAGCAAGTTGATCCCAATGACAGAAACGCTTCCTTTTTTGTTTTTCGAGCAGGCCTGCTGCTTCATGTCGGTCGCGTTGAGATGGCCAAATCCGATCTTCAGACAGCCCTGAAATTGGCAGCGGACAATCCGGATGCGCTGGCGTTGAAATCGGTGATCGCTGTTGTTCAAAACCGGACCGACAAAGCGGTTGAACTCGCCGAACGAGCAGTAAAACGGGATCCCTCATCCGCAATGGCCTATGTAGCCCTATCCTACGCCCTACAAAGTGGTTTCAATCTGCCGGAGGCGCTTGAGGCGGCAACAACCGCTGTTGCAATTTCTCCGAACAGCGGTCTGGCCTGGGCTCGCCTCGCAGAGTTGCAGTTGTCCGTTGGAGCGCTGAAGCGCGGAGAAAAGGGGGCTCAAAAGGCCGTCAAGCTGAACCCAAGAATGGCAAGTGCGCATACAACACTGGGGTATGCCCACTTGACCCGGATCAAAATTGATGAAGCCCGCAAAGCGTTCCAGACGGCTATTGTATTGGATTCAGCTGATCCCTTGCCCAGGCTGGGATTGGGGCTGGCCAAAATCAGAAAAGGCGATCTCAAAGGGGGCAGGAGAGAAATTGAAATTGCCGCCGGCCTCGATCCGGGAAGCTCCTTACTTCGAAGCTACTTGGGAAAAGCCTACTACGAAGAGAAACGCAGCCCGTTGGACGCCACCCAGTTTGATATCGCAAAAACGTTGGATCCAAGAGATCCGACGCCCTGGCTCTATGATG
>Ga0272441_10008671_pt1 | contig 16038 bp, 16 predicted proteins | sample SSMProp6N_FD_193582 | JGI IMG/M metagenome (GOLD analysis project Ga0272441, IMG submission 193582) | Marine sediment archaeal communities from Little Sippewissett salt marsh, Falmouth, MA, United States - SSM-Prop-6N | ecosystem: Environmental > Aquatic > Marine > Wetlands > Sediment ... | reverse complement strand
GCAACTACTGGAACATCTGGAGCCACAGGTAGCCAATCGTTATAGTTTCTATTCTAACAATCTCTCTCTTCTTTTTTTAATGTTGGTTTTATAAAAACAATTTTTTCATAGCAAAATACTAAAATAAAGAACATATTTCGCTCCTTTTAATAAGGGCCAGTGGTCTAGTGGTTATGACGTCGCGCTTACAACGCGGAGATCGCCTGTTCAATTCCGGCCTGGCCCATACAACCATTTAAATCATAAGTATATATACGAAACTTGATAACATGGGAGAAAAAATACTATTTTCACTAGAAAACTGCATGAAATGCACACAAACAAAAGAACTTATAAAAGACAAAGATGACATAAAAATCATTACTTATCCACATGATATAAAAGAATGGAATGATGAACAATTAAACCAGGCAAGATCACATAATGTCCTTGGCGATCTTCAGAGGACAGCACCTATACTATGGCTTGATGGTGAAAAACAAGTAGGATATCTACGTATACGAAAATGGTTACAGGATAACGAAAAATGATAGAAGATAAAGATTTAGAAGAAATTAAAAGAAAAAAACTTGAACAATACAAGAAACAATATATGTATGGAGGAAAAAATATGGAAGAAATGCCAGATAAACCCATAGAAATGTCAGATGCAGATATAGATCAGCACATAAAAAAATATGAAACCCTTGTAATCGACTGCTGGGCTCCATGGTGTGGGCCGTGTCGTATGATTCATCCCGTAATAGAAGAACTTGCTAAAGAAAAGCAGGGTGAAATTGTTTTTGGAAAATTAAATGTAGATGAGAATCAAAAAACAGCGATGAAATATCAGATAATGAGTATACCATCCCTGCTAGTTTTTAAAAAGGGAGAACTAGTGGACAAAATAATTGGAGCTATGCCTAAGGAAGTTTTAAAACCAAAAATAGAGAAATATAAGTAGAATAGTAGATTGGTAAAAAAATAATTTCTTTTGCTTTTCTAAAAAATAAGCTATGGTGATATAAAATTACAAAAAGATCCCGCTCATCAAAAAGACTTAGGAAGAAAACCACATTGTTTAATGATAAAAAAATTATTGTTATGTCTATAATAATTTTGCTTATAGTTGTCACCTATGGTATTTATTCTTTAATAAAAACTGGTGATTCTAATTCTGAGGATTCTGAAGATTTTGGTGAAGATTTTTCTTTTACATCGCTTGATGGTTCTACAAAAAAACTTAGTGATTACAGAGGTAAAATAGTTGTATTGGATTTATGGACTACATGGTGTGGCCCATGTCAACTTCAGATGATAGATTTCGTAGATTTATATGAAGAATATAGCAGAGATGAATTAGAAATATTATCAATTAATGTCGAATCCTCAGAGAGCATCCAGGATATTCAAGATTTCATTGATGATTTTAGTAACTATGGATATGAGCTAAACTGGGTTTTTGGTAACGATGCTGGTAGTATTTGGCAGAAATATATGATCCAGGGTTACATTCCTACTCTTTATATTTTTGATAAAAACGGTGAAGCTCAGTATACTCATGAAGGCAGACTTGATGGGGAATCACTTAAAACTGAAATTGATAAATTACTCTAAAACCTGTTAATTAAAGAAACATTTATTATTCATATCCTATTTACATTTATTATTCAGCAATAAAATCTGGGGAGGTGTCTTTAAATGAGGAAGATATTGAAAAATACGTTAGTTGTTATGCTAGTTATGGGATTTTTCTTGTCAATATCTAGTTTTACAAGTGCAACTTTGACAAGTGTTAATAAAATCCAAGTTACACCTGATCAACCAACTCAAAAATCAGAAGTAATATTTTCTATTGATATTACTGGAGATAATATTGAGGAGGTTTGGATTGAGGTCGAAGAATGTACAGACCCTGAGTCAGATAATTACTTCTGTCATCCCAAATATAATGTGAGTGCAACAAATGTTAATGGAGTCTGGCAAGTTAACAAAACATTACTATATACGGATACTGCTGAGGGACATTGTTGGCCCGTTATAAAAAGCAATGGAACATGGTTTGATTTTAAAAACGATAAAACTAAATGGACAAATTTTACGGTAATACCCGCTGAAGATGATACTAATGGAAATGGTGCTAATGGTGCTAATGATGATAATGATTCAAATTCTACACCTGGTTTTGGAATAATCTTGATAGTGATATCATTAATCGCCGTGTTATTCATATATAAAAGAAAGAGAATGAAATGAATCTGAGATTTAAGAGATTAATCTCACAGTTTTTTTTCTTATTTTCAGTTAATTTAGGCTTTAAACTAGGAAATGTTTTCCCGGGTTTAAAAACTGGTTTTTGTTACCCACTTTTTTATTGCCATGCATGTCCTGCTGCAACATCTGCATGTCCTTTGAGAGCAATTGAAATTGGAGTTTTCAAAGGTAATTGGAATTGGAAATTTATTCTTTACCCTATCCTGATTATAAGCTTTGTAGGAGTTATATCGGGTAGAGCTATATGTGGTTGGGCATGTCCTATTGGTTTTCTTCAAAGAGTTACAGGTAAAGTCCCACAGAAATTGAAGAAGAAGTATCCTGTTATAAAAAAAATAGGGAATCTTAGAGTCGAACCATATTTTCGATATATAAAATATGTTATTTTCATCGGTCTAGTAGTAGTAACTCCGATTTATATAGGTTTCATGTTTACTGATGTATGCCCTGTGGGGTATCTTGTTGGAACCATCCCTATCTCAGTTTTAGAGCCGGGGGGCTTTACACCAAACGAGTTCTTTTATATCGCACTTGTTGTTTTCATACTTTTCTTAATATTAATTTTCACTATTGAGCGTGGATGGTGTAGATACTTCTGTCCAATTGGAGCAATGCTCGCTCCATTTAACAAAGTTAGTATCTATCACGTTCATGTCAATAAAGATGAATGTGTTAATTGTAATGCTTGTTCTCTTGCTTGTCCTATGAGCATAGATGTTCCAAATATGAATAGAGACCCTGAATGTATCTTATGCGGAAAATGTATAGAAGCATGTCCTAAAAATTTAATATCTTACAAGAGGAGTCTTAAATGAAAAAAATCGCAGTTATTCAAATTACTCTAATACTAATGATTTCTGGAGCAGGAATAGGTATGCTCCTATACACAGATGTATATGAAGATGTTCATGACACTATAGTTTCTACATTATGTTTAAGCTGCATTAAACTAGATCCCATATCTAGGTTAGATTTTGTTTTTGAAACAGCAAATGGGAAAAACCATCCCAATTTTGTATTAGAAAATCTAACAACAGGTCCGTTATTTATTGAATATAGAACTGATGTATGTGCCGCATGTGATGAGATGGCACCAATTGTTAAAGATATTTTTGATGTATCATTTGAAAAAGAAGACACATTATATGAATTAGTTAATTACAATGGGTCAACTGTTCATTTCTACCATATAAATCTTGATCATGCAACAGAAATACAAAAAAATTCATTTCCAATCTATGATAAAGACCATAGACAAGGCGTCCCGATGTTCGTAGTTATAACTGTTAAATACCACAGGGGCCCTATTGAGCCCTGTTACACTGCAGCATATGGGACAGTAGGTCAAAAAACAGAAGAAGGGAGAAGAGAACTATTAACAGATATGATAGATGATGCCCTCAATCTTTATACACAAAACAAAGAAGGATATAAATATCCATAAAAACAAAATATACGCTATTATCTAAGAATACCAAAGATAAACGCATATACCTCCATACTATCTGTATCTATTCTACCATCCTTATCATACACTTTTACAGTAATAGTATGTTTACCAAATGCGCGCTTATTCCAAACAAATTCATATGGGTCATCTTTTATAGTCTCAGTAGTTGTCCCTCTACGCCCACTTATTATAAATTCTACTTTTTCTACACCCGACTCGGCAGATATACTAACCTTTATCGGTGTTTTTCCAATTAAAAATGTGTATCCTAAAAGAGTACTACGTTTTTCATTTCCAAGTAAATATTTTGTCCCTATCTTAGGCTGTTTTATTCCTATGCTCGGTGGTGTTTTACCCTCAGTTACTCTAGTAGCATCTGCATTATCAGCGTAATAAGCATCAAATTCACGTTTATCGTCATTACGATCAACATCATCTGGATCAGAAAATCCTTGTTTTTTCTCTGAGTTAAACAAAACAGCTATAACCCAAAGATTCTCAGGATAAACATTCTTAAAACCCGCAGAACTCGCATTCCATATCTTTGAAAAAGTCCCATTTCCAAAAGCATCAATTTCTATGATGTCATTATAACCATAATCAATAAGTGCATAATTATAAGGCTCCTTATCATAATCCTTCCATGGGCTGACTATCTCACTAATATACACTTTTAAATTACCTGCATAAGTTGAATTTTCTAAGTTTTCTACAAAAACAGTATTATTAAGCTCTCTTCTAGTCTCATTCCAGACAGATTCAATATTTATAATTATTTTTGGAACATTTCTTGAAAAAGCACTAGCTAATTTATCTTCAAAAACAGACTCAAAATTACCAGCTCCAAAAATAACCTTATAACCTCCATCTATATAAACAGTAGGCAAACCAATAAAATTATAATCCTGACTCAACCTATTTCTAGCTTGTGTATTTTCATCTTCAACCAGACTGACATAATAAAACTCTGGATTTTCTGGATTAAAAAGTTCATGTAAAACCCCACCAACCTGAGGACAAGCCTTACACGTTGTACTAGTACCTTCTTCTACGAATACAATGCGTTTATATTCTGAATCATTATCAACATTTTGTTGATTATCTGTTTTGTTTTGATCCTGTTGTTTATCATCGTCTGTGTCATCTGGCTTGGTTTTTTTTGACTTTTCAGGTTCTAAGGTAAACCATATATATGCTGAGGATATAAGTAGAATTAATACTACTGTTATTACTATGCTTTTTTTCAACACATGCCCCCAAAATTACAATTATAAAAATAGCTAGTTTATATATAAATATAACTAATTAATATCTGCTAGATCTTTATAAAAAATAAAAATTATAACGAGATTTTTTCGCCTTTTTTAAGCGCCTCGACGGATTTATTAGCGTGCTCTTCGAGTTTCTTTTTATCCATCACGGCTTTACGTGCTTTAACGTTCTGATCCTTGATAGCCTTTTTTGCTTCCTGATAGCGTTTACGTCTCTCCCCTTTGATTGAGATGATTTTTGATCGCATTTCAAAGGCTTTTTCATGTATTTTCTGTGCTTCGTTTCTAACTTCAATGTATTGTCCATGTTTCTTATTTGCTTCGTTTATTGATACTGATAGTTCTTTTACAAGTTTGATGTATTGTTCATGTTTCTTCTGGTTTTCATCGTAGTATTTTTGAACTTTTTTATGTTCTTCATCAGCTTTTTTGAAAAGTTCATCAATGGCTTTGTCTTTATCTGTTATGTCTATTTCTAGTTCTTTTTGTTTCTCAAGTTTTTTACTTGTTGTTTTATATTCTTTTTTCTTTTCTCTTATTTTATCAATGAGATCATTTTCTTCCCCTGAGCTCATTGGTACGGTTTCTTGTCGGTATTCAAGCATTTGTATATCTGCTTTTAGTTCTTCCACTCTAAGTGGCAGGTTTTTGAAAACTTCTCCTTTTCTTTTTCGTTTCGCATCGATTAGTTTTTTTGCTTCTTCTTGTAGTTTGTTACGTAGTTCTTTGTGTTGTCTCATTTTTTTGACTAGTTCATCTCGTTCTTTTTTGATTTTTTCCATTTTTTCTTTTAGTTCTTTCCTACTGTCATGGATCATGTTTCTTTCTTCACGTAGTACTCTTGCCATGTCGTTGAGTTCATTTCTTTTTTCTATGTAGGCTTGGAATTTTTTCTCTGCATCTCTTAGTTGTTCGATTTCTTTCTTTTTAGCTGAGTCATCAGACATGAGAAACACTTTACAATAAATTTTTTTTTGAGGAATATCTTTAGGCTTTCTTTTGTTAATTATATTACTACTATATTAACTTCGTTTTTGCCTTTTACAGCTATCCAGGGCATTTCAATATCAGCGTACCCGCCACTGGGTATTGTGATATCCTCTACTTTATTTTTTTCCTCTCCGTTTACATATAAAATAACGCTAACATTAGTTGCAGCTATTTTGGCTTTGTTTTCTAGTCTAAAGGATGTTACTACTCTGTCTCCTTTTTTGAAGACTTTTGGCCAGTGAACTACTCCTAATACTTTTAATCTGGGTTTTTCCTCTGAGGTTATTGTTGTAATTGTTGATAGTGATGTTGTTTTATTTTTCTCTAGTGCTCTAGCTGTTATTTTTATTTCGGCCCAGTCATCGTTTTTTACGTAATCATTTGGTTTAACTATTAGTTTAATCATCTGTGTCCGTTTAGGATCTAATACTAGGTTCTGTGGTGTTAGGTAATGTTCCCATTTATCTGAGGAGGGTGATACTATTTCTGCTGAGATTTGATATGTTAAAACATGTTTTGTTGGGTTTCTAATTGCTATTTCAAATTCTGCTTGTTCTTCTGGGTTTATTTTTGCTACGCGGTTAGTGCATATTAGCTGTATATGTTTTCTTGTTAGTAGTATGATTGCTATTGCTATGAAGAAGAATATTAGGAATAGTATTATGAATATGAGGAATGCTGCTGCATATCCTCCTAGTATTTCATCTAGTCCCATGCTTTCCGCGGAGTCTTCGAAGAAGTTATACAATCCTTCAAGGATGTTTGGTGTAATGATAGAGACTGTGATGTTTTTAATTTCAAATATATCATCATCCTCTAATGATGTAACTGTTAATGTTAACTTATCAGAGGAGATATCAGTGTACCATGGGATATATAATTTTACATAAACACTAGCTGTTTCCCCTGCTTCCATGTCTTCTAACTCTGTCTCATTATAGTTAACATTCAAATTGAAGCCTTGTTTCGATACCACGTTTATTTCATATTCATCAGGCCAGAAACCATTGTTATTATTCTTGATTATAAATTCAAAAGTGTCACTACTTCCATGTTTAATACTATCAGGTTTTTGTCGAATTCGAATATGGATATCTTGCTCTACGGCTTCTTCTGATAATTCAACTTTAACATATTCTCTATCAATACCTGTTTTACCACTCGCGGTAAAGGTTAGATTAATAAAGTTGCCGTAATCACTTGAGCTGTTGTCAGTGTTATTCACAAAAATATGTACTAATTTATAACCATTTTTTGGGATGCTAACAGAATCATTTAAGCTTGTAACCAACCAGTCTCCTTCTTGTTCATTAATAGTAAAATCTATATCTACGTTATCTGCATATTTTTTACTAGTAGTAATATTCAAGATATATTCAGTGCTTCCACCAACAACTATGCCTCTATCTATGTTTCCTAAGATCTTCATTTTGATATTATCTGTTTCAGTTAATTCCACTATTAAACTAGAAGGATATTCTTTTGAATCGTAATATAGATCAACCTTTCTGTAAAGTTTAAGTGGTCCGAATTTTGTACTGTTACCTGCAAATACTTTAAGTTTTAAGGAATTCCCATGTTTTATTTCATTGTTTAAATCTTCGAAAACAAATTGAACTGCTTCATTTGATGTTTCTAACATTTTTAAAATTGAGGTTCTCTCAAGTTCTATTATTGATGAATCAATTAAGGTTTCTCCGGCATAAATTTCAGCGACTAGGTTAATTTTTCCTCTTATAAAATTAAGTAAACTTCTAAGATCCCTATAATCCAAATATATGTTGGCTGTTGCACCTTTGATTATTTTATTCCTATTTAACTCAGGTCCAACCCATTCTCCAACTTGATCTGATAAATCAAGGGTACTTACTTCATCTTTAGCTGGCTCTTTTTTATCCATACTCTCTTCATGTAAATAATATTGTTCTGTTGCAACAGCATCATCATCTTCATCATCAGCTTCTATATTTATTGGTAAAGTCACTGATGATGGATGTTCAACTGAATCATAGACTAATGTTGAGGAAATAAGTTGTTTAATTATGTCCTCATAAATGTTTATGCCTAATGCCTTAGGCAGGTTTCGTGAAAGATTTACTGTGTCATTGATTGTATCCATTGTTTCATTTATTCTTTCACTAAAATTCAATAATTGACTTCCAATTTTTACAATAATATCTTTTGCAAATTCTATTGTTAAATTAGTATTTGAAAGATCATCCCCTATGTAAGATAGATTATATTTGATGTCACCTAAAATATCTATAATTTTATCTCTAGAAAGGTTTACAACCATCGGAACTGATTCTGCTATTGGATCAAGAATTAGTTTATCTCCAACTATTCTATCTATCTTAATTAACACGATATCAAAAGGTTCTAACTCTGTATCAACATTAAATGAAACATCATACTCTACAGGGTTTCTAAAGGGTTTACTAAATATACCTCTACTGACACTGATATCTTGCGATCTATTAACCTTGTAATTTATCTTATCATCATTTATTGATATAATTGAAAAATTCACTTTTATTATGTCATCTGTCCAGAAATAAGTTATTGGTCTGTTGTAATAAAGTTTGAATTCAACGTCACCTTTCATATCTTTTTTATTTCCATCATACACATAAATAGATGAAAAAGGTGAAAAAATTGAAGATAGATCTTCTAATATGCTTATCGGGTCTTCACTCGAATTTTCGTTTACTAATGTTTCAATAATTTTCCTAAAGTTGATAGTTGCCGGATGTTCAGATTCATTGGTTTTAGTTGGTATATTAGTATCCATAAATTTGTACATCTCTACAAAAAAATTATCAATATCAAAAAACAAAGAAATAATTGGTAAATACTTCGGATTTGATAATGCAAAATCCAATAGCCACTGTTCTTGTTCTTCTTCAGTCATATTGTAATAATCGTCTTTTATCATTTCTTCTTCAAGTTCTAGGTAAAATTCCTCAATAAGCTCCTCAAAATCTTCTGTTTCGTTCCAATCTTGTTCTTTTTCTGCTTTTAAAGTTAGATAATCCTGTATTATGTTAAGTATATCTTGATTTTCAATTCCTTCTTCTATGTATATGTCATGGAAATACAGAGTGGTTTTGTTTTCTGTATCTTCTGCTTTTACTCTTGGGTTTGTTATGTTTATTGCTGAAAATATGCTAACTAATAATAAGAAGGTTATCAGGTATGCTCTGGATTTCTTGTTTATAGGCATATGTTTTTTTCACCTACATGTTTTAAGTTGGATGTGTTTATATATAAATCTTTTTTTACAATAGTTACCATTTTTAGCAAAGATGGCCTGTTCATAGTTCTATAATAATATATTTCTTATTTAATAAATATTTTGCTATTATAATGCTTTTTTTGCAAAAAAACAGTCAAAAAATAACAAATGTTAAAAAATATAAAAGACAAAACTAATAGATATACATATAACATATTTAAAAAAACATAAATATTGCCTAAAACATCTTAGAACGCTAATCTTATAGGATAGAAGGTATTTAATGAGGAGAAAAAAACATACATTACACAGTAATAGTTACAAATCTATAATTTTTTTACTAGTAATCCTATTTTTCACTATTCTCATAACCTATAACACAGCGATAGCTCTTGAACCAAAAATAAAGGTTACACCAAGTTCTTACACAGTAGATGCTGGAAGACAATTTCATGTAACAGTTACAAATGAAACAGGGAACCCCGTACAGGGTGCAAAAGTTTCAATAGATAGTACAAACATCCAACCAGAAATCACTAACCAGCAAGGTATTGCATGGTTAATAGCACCTGAAAACAGAGAATCATTTGTAATAGTAGCCCAGTATGGCGACTTGAAGGATACTCAGGAAGTCATGGTTAATTTCGCTCCATCCTGGTGGGATTCATTTATTTCAAGTCCTTATTTCCCAATTTTTTTTGCTATCATTTTTTTAGTAATTGTAATACTCTATGTTAACTTCAGACAGAAGAAATCAATTTTTGTAAGAGCTAAAGAGCTCTCACAAGAAAAACTTATGAAAAAATATAATGAAAACGAAGATGAACCTAATTCTAAAAATATGGATGAACAAACTCTTTCTCAGAATATAAAACCGGTTCGTTCAAAAAACAATCAAGAAGCTAAAGTTGAAGAAATCAGAATCACTCGTCCTCGTAAAGAAAAAGAAGTAGTTCCTGTAAAGAGTGAGGTGGATGAAACAGAGAAAGTTATTCAACGGAAAGTTATGACTAAGAAGGATTATGACTGGTTTGAGGGTGATGAGGATGCGCGCTATGAGATACAAAAAGTCACAGGTGAAGTTGATGAAAAAGGTAAAGATAAATGGTTTGAAGGTATTGAGGATATTAGAGAAAAAATTGATGAACGCGTGAAGAAAAAAGATAAGGAAAAAAATGAAAAAGACAAGGAATAGATCCCTTCTGTTAATAAAAATTAAGTATTACTTTGTAATTTAGGAGAAATTGATTATGAAGAGAGATAAACTTGTATCTGATTTTTATGAGCTAAAAGTTAACCAGTTGATGGATAAAAGAGTCTGGGATTTGCCTATAATTGAGGAGAAAGAGGATGTACATCATGTTCTCGCTATCCTCGGTGGACGTAATCATATTTGGGTTGTTAAAAATAAGCAAGATAAGGAACTAGTTGGTGTTATCACTGAGCATGATGTTTTGAGTATCTTGGCGCCTAAACATTTTCCTAGTTATGTTTTTGGTATGCCTGATATTAAATCAATTCAATATGGAACTGCGAAAACAGCTGAAGATATTATGACTAATAAGTTTATAAGTTGTCAGCCAGAGGATAAAATCCTTGATGCTCTTACAAAAATGGTGAAATATAAACTTAGAAGACTTCCTGTTTTAAGTGATAAAAAACTTGTCGGTGAGTTAACTCTTCATCAACTTATTAGGAAATATTATGGTGCTACTCAGTATCATCCAATGGTTGAAGATGAAGAAGGTGTATAAACACGGAGATATTTGATGTTTTAGTGGTAGTAGCAATTGCTCTAATATTTGCTAGGCTTTTAGGCTACTTTTTTTATAAATTGAAGCAGCCACCTGTGTTAGGTGAGATAATTGCAGGTATATTACTAGGCGGTATCGCACTTTTTTTGTCAGAAAAAAGTTTCACTGTTTTTAACTATAGTTATCATTTTATAAATTTAAGGATTCATCAGTGGCCTGAGTTTGTTTTTTTAGCTGAAATAGGTATATTATTCCTACTTTTTATTTCAGGTTTAGAAACTCGTTTATCTAATCTTAAGAAGATGGGTAAAAACTCTGCTTTTGTAGCAATTGGTGGAGTAATACTTCCTTTAGTTCTAGGTTTCTTAGCGGGTATCCTACTAGATTTCTCATTTGGGGAGAGCCTTGTTATAGGTCTGATATTAACGGCTACCTCAGTTGGTGTAACTGTTAGAGCTCTAATTGATTTAAACGTCCTTGATACAAATGTTGGTACTACGATACTAGGTGCAGCAGTAATTGATGATGTTATAGGCATAATATTACTGGCATTTGTCTTAGGGATTGATTCACCACTTTGGATTGGTCTTAAACTATTGATTTATTTCCTTATCTTTTTATATCTTGGTTTAAAAGTTATAGATAGAATCCTTGAGCTTGGTGAAAAAATTCATCTTCCAAAGGCATTTCTCAGTATATCATTAGGGATCCTACTTATCTATTCATTTTTTGCCACTAAGGCAGGTATGGCAGGTATTATTGGTGCGTTTGTTGCAGGTTTAATCATTGGTCAGACTGTTCAATCCCGTAAGATAGCCGATGATGTTAAAGCATTTGGATATGGTTTTTTCATCCCAATATTTTTTGTATGGGTTGGAACCTTTCTATGGGATGTAGAATACGGAGGTTTAGAAGATTTTACTATGATAATAGTACTCACTATCGTTATTGTACTCATTAGTATCATTGGTAAAATCGCTGGATCTAGTCTTGGGGCTAAAATAGCTGGTATGAGTTACCTTGATTCTTTGAGAGTTGGCGTTGGGATGGTGCCACGTATGGAAATTGCACTTGTTATTGCTACTACTGCTATTTCACATGGTGTATTGACCGGTTTTAAAGCTCATCAGATACTTGTTACAACCATATTATTAGTTGTTATTACCACTTTGATTACACCTTTTTTAATAAAAGCTACTTTTAAAAAATAGACAACATTTAACCCCCTACGTTTATGAAATATCTATTTGAACTTTCAAAAGAACATCCTGCTCTTCCAAAAGCAGAATTAATTAGTTGTCTAAATGCTGAAGGAATAAAACATAAAATTGTTGAATCAAACGAGGATGTCCTAATAATTGAAACACAAAAAAATGAAGATATCTCTAATATTTTAGCTAATAGATTATCAATGAGTTATTTTATAAACGAGTTTTTTTTCTCCTGTAAACCTTCATCAGATTATATAAAAAAATACGCATCTAAAAACCCTATAAGTTACAATGGTTCTATCGCTATTAAATATAAGAATAGATCAGAAAATATTAATTCTCAGGAAATAGTTCAATCACTTGCTGATGTTTATTCATCTGATAGAAAGGTAACCCTTGATAAACCTGATGTTGAGATACGTGCTTTAATCACCGATGATAAGGTTTATGTTGGTGTTAAAAAAATAGAAATTAACAGATCACTTTTTGAAAATCGTAAGGTTCAGAATAGACCTTTTTTCTCACCGATTTCTTTGCATCCAAGATTAGCACGAGTACTTGTGAATCTCTCATGTGTGAAAAAAAATCAGGTTTTATTAGATCCTTTTTGTGGCACAGGTGGGATACTTCTTGAGGCGGGTCTGATTGGTGTAAAAGTTATTGGAAGTGATATTGAAGATAAAATGATTGTTGGTTCAAAGAAAACTCTTGATTTCTATAATATAGATAATTATGAACTATATTGTACTGATATTGGAAAAATAAAAGATTTTGTTAACTGTGTTGATGTTGTTGTTACTGACCTGCCATATGGTAAATCAACTACTACAAAAGGTGAAAGTATAGTTGATCTTTATGAGCGTTCTTTTAAAAACATTTATGACGTGGTTAAAAATAATGGAAGAGTTGTTGTTGGTTTATCTGACAAAAATATGATTTCTGTTGGTGAGAAATATTTTGCATCTATTGGTTGTTATGAGTTTAGAGAACATCGTAGTCTTACTCGCTATTTCATAGTTTTCCAAAAATAGTATTTCATTTTTATGACTTGTTTTTTGCCGAGTTTTTGATAATTGTTCTACAAAGCTTAAATACTTTGTTGAAGAATTTGTTTTTTGGTGATATAAATGAAGCGTATGCGAAAGAATATATTTGTTTTTGGAGCTGTTGTTTTAATATCAATAGTCTCGCTTTGGCCTGTAGTTAGTAGTTTAAATGCAGAATCAACTCAGAATACCTCTGATGCAATACCTTTAAATAAATTCTTAAATAATGGTCATTTGCCAATTCTAAAAGAAGCTGTAAATTTAATAGAAAATGAGATTTATAAATCGGTGTTACAGGAAATTATAGATTTCATAGAAGAACATGGATATATTAGTGATAGTCAAATTGAAGAGATTTTAGATTCATATGATTTACAACCTTCAAATATTCAAATTCTTTGCGGTATTAGTGGAACATCCAATGGTGGAGCTATACCTTTTCCTGGAGCTTATAGATCCGGATTAATCTACTTTGCTAAAAGAATCTGTTTGCTATTTTGGGATGCAACAGATGATGGCAATCTAGATATAAATATTAAAGTTGGTAATAATCAAATTTTCACTGAACACTCAGGCTTTGCAATTGGATATGCAGGTATTGTCTCAAATCAACTACATGATCCTATGGGTGATCCTTGGAATAGTTTTTATTTGTTAGGTAATGCTTACCTAGCATTTGTTAGTATAGGTTCATCTGGCAGTAGTTCTAATAGTCAGTCTATGTCAACATCAACTACTTCTACATCATCTACAGCTACTACAACTAGTAATACAATTAACGATGATGTAACGACAACCACTAGTCAATCTTCTAACGTTTAGAATTATGATAAATTTGATATAAAAATATGGAATGGTGATTAAAAAAATGAAAAAAATAGTATTATTTGGAATATTAGGTATGCTTTTAATAGCGAACTTGGCAACTGGATCTATGACATCTGAAGATGAAGAAACAACAAAAGTAAAAGATACTTTAATAAATTCATGGATAGAAATAACAAACCCTGTTGATGATTCTTATGTTTTCTTTCCTTTTACAATTAAAGTTGAATGTTCTCAGGATATAGACAAAGTAAAATATTATTGTTATGCAGATTGGAATGGCAATGGAAAATACTATTTAAAAATTGGCGAATCCAATAATCCCCCATTTACATTTGAAGTAGATCTCAACATTGGATTGGGTGAAATAATTGAAATTCATGCAAAAGGCTTTGAAAGACAACCTAATGGGCAATATAAAACAGTAGCAAACTCTGAGCAAATACAGTTAGTAATAGGATCATTAAGACCAGAAAAGCCAACAATTACAGGTCCAGATCACGCAGGGATATATACAGAAGTTGAATTTAAATTTGTAACCACAGACCCTGAAGGTGACGATGTATATTATATAATTGACTGGGGAAAACCTTTTCTACTAATTGAAGAGTATGGCCCCTATGAATCTGGTAAAGAAATTACTCTTCACCAGCAATATAAAGAAAGACGTTATTATACTATTAGGTGTAGAGCAAAAGATGAGATCGGTGCAAAAAGCGGCTGGAGAGAACATTTGATTCAAATTAAAATTATTGATGGAATCCCAGAGGGCCAATCTACTAGCTCCAGTGATCAACAATCACAAAGTCAAAGTACCCCTTTAAATCTAATTTAACTTTTTTTATTTTTCTTTTATAAATTAAGATGCAAAGATGTGGCAATTAGTTGTCGTAACTGTGGACTTAAGATTCTATCTAATTCAAAAACATGTATATTCTGTGAAAAACCAGTTTAAAAAACTTTTTTTGTTATAAATAAAACATACATTGTTACACTATGTTACACAAAAGTTATATAAACTCTTATGAATAATATTAGCATATAGTATGATATCTAAGAAGAATATATTAAATCTTGAAGCAAGAAACAAGATTTATAACTTCATCTCAAAAAACCCTGGTTTACATTTTCGAGGATTATCGAGGAGTATGAATATCCCAGCGACAACTCTAAGACATCATCTTAAATATCTTGATAGGCAGAAGCTTGTATCTGTAGCATCTGAGAAAGGTTACAAACGTTATTATATTACAAATAGACTTAGTAAACAAGAAAAACAAATTCTTACTCTTTTCAGGCAAGAAGTACCTCGGAAAATATTTCTGTATTTATTTTGGATCCCTGTTTGTTCAAAAATTGAACTTAGCCGGATGTTAGAGAAAAACCCTTCAACAATTGCTTATCATTTAAAAAAACTAGAAGATATGGACCTAATTGAAGCGTTACCAGTTAAAAATGGTTTCGTTCATCTCTGGGATTCAAGATATGTTATCAGAACTTCTTCTAATAGTAATGAAATAATATATGGTTTCAAAAACGGTGAGATTTCACTTTCTGTTTATAAGATATTTATCGTTTATAATAGTAGTCTTTCTGATCGTAAATTAGTCAATACAATTTTATATTGCATGAGACGGTTTCTTGAGATGCATGGGGATAATAACCCTAAAAAAACTGCTCGTTGGGAAAATGCATTGGATTCAATTATTGAGAACACTTATGAAATATTTCCTCATCCTTACCATGTTTAATGTTTTAGTTATGTAAATTAATAAAACAAATTGATTTTTTTTACGTATTAGACGATTGGGCTATAAAGCTTATATAGTAATGGTAAACATTTTTCTAATATAAAAATAGAAAACGAGGGCTAAATATGAAGAAAAAAATAAAAATTATTGGAATTCTAATAATAATTTTTTTGATAAGCCTAACAACAGCATCTGCAGTAGAGAATGTTAACCAGCTAGAAGCAATGGAAGAAATAAAATCTTCTTCAGATA
>Ga0272441_10008670_pt1 | contig 16038 bp, 14 predicted proteins | sample SSMProp6N_FD_193582 | JGI IMG/M metagenome (GOLD analysis project Ga0272441, IMG submission 193582) | Marine sediment archaeal communities from Little Sippewissett salt marsh, Falmouth, MA, United States - SSM-Prop-6N | ecosystem: Environmental > Aquatic > Marine > Wetlands > Sediment ... | reverse complement strand
CCCATCCCCGCACTTCTGCCCCCGGACCCCGCCCCCGATTCCCGGCCGGGTTGGACACCGGCCCGCCGGCAGGACATATTCATACTCCACAGAGCATGAGCGGCTACTACTGCCAAACCCTCTCGGCCGAGCGTCTGCGGCTGTGCTACGAACTCGCCCCGCGGCGCGTGCAGCGCTATCTCCAGGCCGAGATCGATTTCGCCCTCGCCCGGATCGCGCCGACCGACGCCGTGCTCGAGATGGGATGCGGCTACGGCCGCGTGCTTGAGCAGCTCATCGACCGCGCCCGGCTCATCGTCGGCATCGATACCTCCCGCGAGAGCCTGCGCCTGGCGCGGGAGATGATCGGCGATGCGCCGTCCTGCCGGCTGCACGAGATGGATGCGGCCGCGATGAGCTTCCCCGATGCTTCCTTCAACGTCGTGCTGTGCATTCAGAACGGCATCTCCGCGTTCGGCGTCGATCGGCGCACGCTGCTAAGCGAGGCCATCCGCGTGACCGCGCCCGGCGGGATGGTTCTGTTCTCCAGCTATTCGCCGCGCTTCTGGGATGATCGGCTGGAGTGGTTCCGCATCCAGTCCGAGCACGGCCTGCTCGGCGAGATCGATGAGGACGCGACCGGCGATGGCATCATCGTCTGCAAGGATGGATTCCGCGCCACGACCGTCAGCGGCGATGAGTTCCTCGCCCTGTGCGCTGCGTGCGGCGTCGAGGGCAGGATCACCGAAGTCGATGCCTCGAGCATCTTCTGCGAAATTGAGATCGGCGCGGCGAAGGACAGTACGAAGGAACCGGGCGAACCGTGATCGCTGCAGCTCGGATCCCCGCGGCGGCGAGGGGAGGCAGCTAACTTCTTACCACCGAACACATTGCGCTCCATCTCCACCGCACCGCCGTCTTTTTTTTGCGCGCATCTGCCCTTGTGTTCTGCTATATTCCAGCCATTCCAGGCCTCGGGGTAACGGGTGTGCGAAGAGAATCTCGGGCCATTCCGCGGCGAGACGACAGGGCGCGCAACGCTCGAACCTGCCTTGCGCTGCTGGCCATCGCGTTCCTGCCCTGCGCGCCCACGACCGTCGGCGCCGCGCCGCCTGGCGAGCCCGAAAACGGTGAGACGCTCGAGTATCTCGACCTCGTCGTTGACGAAGCTTTGTTCAAGGAGATTGCCGAGCGGTTCCTCGACGCCGCAGATGCCGGCGCCGACGAGGCCGGGCTCATCGGCTCCTGGCCGCCCCTGATGCGGATCGCGACGATGCAGGAATCGCACGTCCGGCAGCTCTTCATCGCCTACCGCCAGGCCATCGAGGACATCGATCGGCAGGTGCGGGAGAACGTTCAGCGCGCGGGCATTGAGGAGGCGCGGGCGCTGATACACGAGTTGGACCCTGCGACAGATGCGCAGCGCACGCGCAACGCCTCAGGCGAAGAGATCAGGAGACTGCAGGCTGAAGGCATCGAGAAGCGCCACGATCCGCGCTGGGACGATGTCCGCGCCATCGTGCGGAGAATGGAGGCACACATCGACCGGGGGTGCAAGCAGGCCGACACGCTCCTTGACCAGTTCATCTACCAGATGGCGCAAGGTTCCCGCGATCCGGCGCAGACACAGCGGGCGATCCTTCGCTTCATCAGGCGCAGCCGCCTGGATACGAAACCTCGCTACCGATCGGATGACTTCATTTCGCCCGTCGATATTCTCCGGCTCGTTGGCGCGGAACTGGCGCCGGATGGCGAGCTTCACCCGATCGGCGAGGCACCCGAGGACACGCCGGATGCGGCGGCGGAGGATGAGACGGAGCCCCCCCCGCCCGGCATCCTCCTCCGCCGGATCGTGGAGGCATACGAAATCGAACTCGATCAACTGCTGCTGGAGCGTCTCAATGCGCGGCGCAGAGCCGAGGTGACCCGATCCACCCAGTTTGTGTTGACACCCGGCGATCCCGAGTACGATCGCCACGAAGAGCGCGAAGGCCGCAAGTGGAAGGCGCGCTTCGACGTGTCACAGCGCGCCCGTGATGCGATCGCAGCCCTGCTTGAAGAGCGGGTGGGGCCCGATGCGGCGGCGAGATGGCGCCTGCGTTTTCTTCAGGCCCTCTGCCCTGAGCTCATGAAGCCGCGCTGGCCGCACCGGATGGTCCAGTGGCTGGAAGCGCGGGGCGATCACACGCCCGAGCAGCTCGAAGCCGCCGCGGCATTGCAGGAGAGTTACCGTCTGCGCTGGGATGATCTGCGCCAAAGAGCGATCGCTTCAGGCATCCGCGTGATGGAGCGCCGCGGCTTCCCTTTGGGCCCCGCCGCCGAGCACGAGGCGTACTGGGAGAGCATCGCGGCGCTCCACGCACTCGGACGCGACACGCTGGCGCAGTTCATGCGCCTTCTGAACGATCCGCAGCGAAGCGACTTGAAGGGCCAGCTTCTGAACACGCGCGGCGCGGCCCGGATGATCGAGCAATTCGGTCCCGCGGTCGATTCATCCTACGTGCCCGGCTTGAAAACGAAGCTGGCTGAGACTCTGGATCAGATAGCCTGCCGCTCTTCTCCACGGCACTCGCCCGTGGCATCACACACGGATCAATCGGGAATGTGACGCCTTCTTCGGCGCGGGCTGGGGGTGTCGTTCAGTGAGGGGCGTTGATGATCATCCCCATTGCGCGAGGACGATGAGCAGGTCGGTGGTGTTGATCACGCCGTCGCCGTTGATGTCGGTGGGGCAGCCGCCGGGCACCTGGCAGTTTCCCCAGTCGGCGAGGACGTTGAGCAGGTCGGTGGTGTTCACCACATCGTCGCCGTCCGTATCGCCCCAGACCGGGACGTCGACGATGTTGACGAAGATGTCCGGGTCACCGGCGGAGGTGTCCAGGTAGACGGGATAGGCGCGGTTGTCGGCGACGGAGAGGCCGAGATAGTCGCCGACGAACTGGTTGTAGCGGTCCAGCCCGTCGTCGTAGCTGTCCCAGGAGTTGGGGGTGAGGCGGAACTCGTGCCAGGTCTCGCCGCCGTTGACGCTGTAGGAGTAATAGGCGTCGAACATGCCGTGCTCGACGTTGTCATTCTGCACGGTATGGCGCGAATCGAAGTAGACCATGTGGAGACGGCCGTCCTTGTCGCACTCGATCCAGCACCAGAACTGATCGCCGGGCGGGTCGGCGTCGCCGTTGGCGATCACCGGCTCCGTCCACGTCGTTCCCTGGTCTGTGGACTTGGTGAAGTAGAGGTCGACGTTGCGGTTGCCCCCGACGATGTTGGTGGTGTCGAAGTAGCAGGCGTAGAGGGTTCCGGTGTTCTGATCGACATCGAGGTAGAGCATGGAGGGAACGCGGAAGTCGCCGGGGAAGCGTGAGCCGTCCTGGGTGCCCCAGACATCCATGCGGGTGGCGACGGTGTGGGTGGTGAAGGAATCGCCGCCGTTGAGGCTGCGTTTGAGCATCATGCCCGATCCGAAATCCCAGTAGGTGACATAGACCTCGCCGTTGGGCCCCACGCGGGGCAGGTAGCCGATGCCGCCGCCCAGCGAATGGGGGTACGTCCAAGTGTCGCCCATGTCATCGGACCAGATCACGCCCTCGTTGTAGGCGACATAGAGGCGAGTGGTGTCGGGCAGGCCGGGGCGCGGGCCGGCGGCCATCCAACACTTGTCCAGACCTCCCAGCCGGGCGGCCACCGCGGGCTGGAATTCCGTGTCGCCGGGGTCCTTTCTCGCCACGTACAGGCAGTTGCTGGGATAGTCCCAACTGATCGCCCCGGCCCAGATGGTGCCCGTGCGCGGATCGAAGGCGGTCATCGGATCGCCCTCGACAGTGCTCTGGTATTGCGCCGGCGGGCGAATGAGAAAGTCCGACCAGGTCTGTCCCCCATCCAGGGAAAGGGAGAAGCCGGAGTTGATGATCTCGGTGCCCTGGGACAGGCGCCAGTCGTTCCAGCCGGCGATGATCTCCAGGGGGTTGGCTTCGCTCACGGAGACGGTGGTCTCGTTGGCGGCCTCGGTCCCGCCGCCCGGATCGATGCGCACCTGCGGACCGATCACCGGCATAAGCTGGGCCTGGGCAACCGACACGACAAGGCCGAAGGCGAGGGCAAAACCCGCGCCGACCAGGGCCGCCGACCGCTCCCCGCCCGCTGCCTGAATCTGCTGATTCCTCATCGAATCTGCTCCTGTTGATATTTCGACGGCCCGATTGAAGCGGCATGCCGACGATCCCACCAGCATACCGTTCGGGGCGAGCAGAGCCAGCATCGACTTCGGGAATAGGCGGCAAAATCGGCCGATTCGCCTCGCCATCGGCGGGTTTTTCTCGCATTCGGCCCGCCGCGCGGTAGGATGAGTGACCCTTTGACCGCCCTGCTCCCCCCACCTGGAGGTTGAGGACTATGCGTTGGACCATGCGATTCATCAGCGGCTTTTCCGCGGGCGTGCTGCTCGTCGTAATGCTGACATCCTGTGAGACGACCCCGCCGGCCGAGGGCTCGCTCGCCGCGAACCGGTCGGCGCCGGACCAGACCGAGATCGGCCCCAGCCCGGTCAACGAGCGCTCCCGCCGGTCCCAGGCGGACTGGGCGGCGGCGATCGACGGCTTGAGCTTCGAGACGGGCCTCGTCGTCGTGCAGCAGCCGCCTGCAACGAGCGATATGGCGGAGGCGCGGCGCCTGATGGAGCAGGGCCAGACCGAGCACGCGGCGAACCGGCGCACCGAGGCCGTCGCCGCCTACGCCGCCGCCGTCCGCGCCGCGCCCGATCTGCCCGAGGCGTACGCCGCGCTCGGTGAGGCCATGATCGCCAAGGGCAAGACGGATCTGGCCATCGCCTGCTACCGCACGGTCATCGGCATGCAGCCGGAGAACATCGAGGCCCGCGTGGAGCTGGCCAACGCCCTGGCGAGGGAGATGCGCTACGAGGAAGCGACGAGCGAGATGGAGGCGGCGCTGGTCCTGGATCCCGAGCACGGGCCGGCCCACGAGCGGCTGGCCATCTGGTCGTATTACGATGAGGATTACGCCACGGCCTGGGCGCATGTCCGCGCCGCCCGCGCCGCCGGCCACGAGATGCCGCCCCAGTTCATCACCCTGCTCAGCAAGAAGATGCCCGAACCCGGCGCGCGCTGATCGCAAAGGACATCATTGCCTTGCGCAACCGGCGAAGCTTCTCGTCGGGACTGGTTATCAGGTCCACTGCCCCAGCAGGATGAGCAGATCGACGGTGTCGATCACGCCGTCGCCGTTGATGTCCGTGTCGCATCCGTTCGGCTCCTGGCACGCGCCCCAGTCGCCGAGGAGGTGGAGCAGGTCGGCGGTGTTCACGAGGTCATCGCCGTTTGTATCGCCCCACACCGGAACCTCGACGACGTTGACGAAGATGTCCGGATCACCGGCGGAGGTGTCCAGGTAGACGGGATACGCGCGATTGTCCGCGACGGCCAGGCCCAGGTAGTCGCCGATGAACTGGAAGGGACGATCGATCCCGTCGTAGAAGCTGTCCCAGGAATCGGGGGTGAGGCGGAACTCGTGCCACGTCTCGCCGCCGTTGACGCTGTAGGAGTAGTACGCATCGAACATGCCGTGCTCGACGTTGTCATTCTGCACGGTATGGCGCGAATCGAAATACACCATATGCAGCCGGCCGTCCGGGTCGCACTCGATCCAGCACCAGAACTGGTCGCCGGGCGGGTCGGCGTCGCCATTGGCGATCACCGGCTCCGTCCACGTCGTCCCCTGGTCGGTGGACCTGGTGAAATAAAGATCGACGTTCCGGTTGCCGTTGACGATGTTGGTGGTGTCGAAGTAGCAGGCGTAGAGCGTGCCGTTCTTCTTGTTGACATCGAGGTAGAGCAGGGACGGGACGCGGAACTCGCCGGGGAAGCGTGAGCCGTCCTGGGTGCCCCAGACGTCCATGCGGGTGGCGACGGTGTGGTTGGTAAAGGTCTGCCCGCCGTCGAGACTGCGTTTGAGCAGCATGCCCGAGCCGCCGTTCCAGTAGACGATGTACAGCTCGCCGTCGGGACCGACGCGGGGCAGGAAGCCCAGCCCGTAGCCCAGCGAGTGGGGGCTGGTCCAACTGTCGCCCATGTCGTCGGACCAGATGACGCCCTCGTTGAAGGCGACGTAGAGGCGCGTCGTGTCCGGCAGGCCGGGACGCGGGCCCGCGGCCATCCAACACTTGTCCAGGTAGCCCACGCGGGCGGCCACCGAAGCGTGAAATTCCGATGCGCCCGGATCCTTCCGAGCGACAAACAGGCAGTCAGAGGGGCTGCCCCAACTGATCGCCCCGGCCCAGAGCGTGCCCGTGCGCGGATCAAAGGCCGTCATCGGGTCGCCCTCGGCCCAGCTCTCATACTCTTCCGGCGGCTGGATGAGGAAGTCCGTCCAGGTCTGCCCAGCATCCAGCGACAGTGAGAAGCCGGCGTTGACGACCTCGGAGTCGGTCGATTCCCGCCAATCGTTCCACCCCGCAATGATCTCTTGCGGGTTGGCCTCGCTCACGGAGGCGGTGGTCTCGTTGGCGGCCGCGGTCCCGCCGCCCGGATCGATGCGAACCTGCGGGCCGACCACCGGCAGAAGCTGGGCACATGCGGTCGATGCGGCAAGCGCGATGGCCAGCCCAACGCCGGCAGCGAAGATCCCGAATCGTCCCCCTTCGGGCCGTTGATTCTGCTGGTCCCTCATTGGATCTGCTCCTGTTGCAGTGCCGGCGTCCGGAGTCGATCGCCCCTCCCTTCAGCATACCGCCTGGCGGCAACAAAACCAGTTCCATCTATTCGAATAGTCCCGTGAATCGAGCCGATCGCTCCCTCGTGGTCCTGCTCAGCGCGAGAATGGCCGAGCCGGCGGGGCGCTGAGCGCTCCAAGGCGGGCAGCGCGCCGAGCGGTCGGCCGCATCGCCCGTTCATCATTCGATCATCGGGACGTCTCGCAGACGCTGAGGGCGAAGTGCACCACCGCGTAGAGCAGCTCGCGGAGCTGTTCGCTCGGCGCCATGTCCGCCGGCATCGGGTTGGGCGTGTTGAACACGTGATCGGCGCCGGCGATGATCCGCTGGTTGCACCGCTCCCCCAGCGCTTTGCGCAGGTCCTCGGCGCAGGAGACCGGAACGGTGGGATCGTCCGAGCCGTGCATGATCAGCGCCGCGCAGCGGATGTTCGCGGCGAGGGCGAGCACATCGTGGCCGGCTGGATCGTCCAGTTGTTCCTGGAGGAACGCCCGGCCGAGGCGCAGCTTCTGGCCCGTCCGCGCCGAAGGTGATTCAAGAAAGCCCTCGGCCAGCAGCTTCTCCGTCTCCTCTTTGGAGAGCGAATTGCACCAGGAGGGGGTGGCCGCGGTGACCAGCCCCACCGGCTGCGGAAATCGTTCGTCATCGGCGTAGCGCCCCGCCGTCAGCAGCACCGTCACCCCGCCGCGCGAATGGCCGAAGAGCACATAGGGCAGGCCGCGACCTTCCAGTTCCCCGGACGCGATGGCCTCGATGACCCCCCGGCAGTCGTGGACCTGCTTGTTCCAGGTGTCGCGCTCAAACAGGTCGGGCCGGGCGAACGTCTCGATCTCGTTGGTCATGCCCGAATGGCTGAAGTTGAATCGATGGGTGATGAGCCCCCCCGCCGCACAGGCCCGGGCGATGACGGGGAACATGCCGTAGTCCTTGTAGCCCTTGAAGCCGTGGGCGATGATGATCGCGCCCCGCGCGGCGCCGGCCGGCAGATGACACTCGCCGAGGATCGGCTCGCCCTCGGCTCCGGCAATCGACCATGACCTGACCGTGCTCATTGCCATTGGCCTCCATCGGGGCCGCACGCTCCCGGCGTCCGGCGGCGCGCGGCGCCTGCGGGGGCATACTAGCCGCTCGCCGTGATGACGACACGGCAGCGTCTCCGATCTCCGATTGAGTCGGCCCGGCCGGATCATCGCGATTGCTCGGACGGGCCTTCCTGACCACATGGCCGGCGATCGGCGGGGCCCGGCCGGCGGGATTCGGCGGCCCGGCCGGCAACGTCCGCGCCGCTCGCGGCGGCAGGCGCATCGGCGGACCCGCCCTGCCCGCCTGCTCCCGTTGATGCTCATCGACGCCGCAATCTGGCCTCAGGCTTGGCCGGCGCGGTAGGATCGGCGCCTGTCATCGGCGTCGATCCGCGGCGGTCTTATTGTCGTCCTCCCCTGACCTGAAGACGAGCAAGGAGCGGGCCCACCATGACGGAAGCAGAGCAACTTCGAGATCCGTGGCTGGTGGCGGTCTGGCCGGGCATGGGCACCGTGGCCCTCGGGGCCGGCAGCTACCTGGTGAACAGGCTCAGCGCCCCGCTCGCCCACGAGCTTCCCGCCCGCGACCTCTTCGACATCCAGCAGATCGAGGTCAAGGAGGGGCTGGCGAGCATCGGCCGCCTGCCCCGCAGCATGTTCTTCCAGTGGAAGGATCCCCACGGCAAGCGGGACCTGCTCATCTTCATCGGTGAAGCGCAGCTCTCGCCGGGCGGATACGCACTCTGTCACAAGCTGCTGGATTACGCCACGCAGCGCGGGGTCAAGCGCCTGATCACGTTCGCCGCCATGGCCACACAGCTCCATCCGTCCGGCGAGCCGCGCGTCTTCGGCGTCGCCACGGACCGGCAGGCCGTCGAAGAGCTGAGCCGCCACAAGGTCGAGATCCTCGAGGAAGGCCAGATCAGCGGGCTCAACGGCGTGCTCCTGGCCGCCGGCGCCGAGCGCGGAATCCCCGGCGTGTGCCTTCTGGGCGAATTGCCTTTTTTCGCCGTGGGCGTGCCCAACCCCCGGGCCTCCCAGGCCGTGCTCGAGGTCTTCCGCGACATGGCCGGCATCGAGCTGGATCTCGGTGAGATCGCCCGGCAGGCGAAGACCGTCGAGAAGGCCCTCCTGCAACTGCTGGAGAAGATGAAGGAGGCGGCGCGCGAGCAGGCCGAGAGCGGCGAAGAGGGCTTTGCCGTCCCGGATCCCGGCGCCGCCGATGATGATGAGGATCATGATCCGGGCGAGGCGGGCGAAGAGAAGAAGCCCCAGCCCGCGCTGGACTACGCCACCCGCAACCGCATCGAGTCGCTCTTCCAGGAGGCGCTTCAGGATCGTGGCCAGGCGATGCGGCTGAAGGCCGAGCTCGATCGACTCGGCGTCTTCGGGCAGTACGAGGACCGCTTCCTCGATCTGTTCAAGAAGGGCGAGTAGCGCCGGTCTGCGACCGCGCCATCGTGTTGATTCATCATTCCTCGGCGCAGAGTTCGCCGTACTGGTCCGGCCGGCGATCCTCGATCGCATCGTTCCGCGGCGTGAGGAGCTTGTCCCTCGCCCGGCTCGGATCGATCTCAACGACCACGACCTCCGCCTCAGATGACGACGCCTCGGCGAGCGTCGCGCCCTCCGGATCCGCGATCAGCGACTGGCCCGTGAACGTCAGCTCCCCTTCGGTTCCGATCCGATTCACCGTCGCGATGAACAGGCGATTGGTCATGGCGTAGACGGGAATGGCGCGCTGTGCCTTGCCGGGAATGATGAGATTGGCCGGATGGCAGATGAGGTCGGCGCCCTTCAGCATCAGGATGCGCCACCCTTCGCACATCGCCCAGTCGAAGCAGATCTGGATGCCGACGGTGCCGTACTCGCGCTCGAAGACCGGCAGGCCCAGATCGCCCGGCGCGTAGATGTCCTTCTCGTTCATGAACAGGTGCAGCTTGCGGTAGATGCCCTCCACGCCGCGGGCGCTGAGGAGGACGGCCGAGTTATACAGGCGATCGCCGGCCCGCTCGTTGAGGCCCGTGATGATCTCGCAAATGTGCTCATCGCACTTGCCCGTAAGAAACTCCAGGAACGGGCTGGACGCGATGGGCTCGGAAGCCTCCCATGCTTCGCTGCGGTCGGCGAAGTTGTACCCGCTGTTGGCCAGCTCGGGCAGGACGATGAGATCGGCCCCGCTGCCCTCCTCGATCATCGGCTCCAGCCGGCGGATCGTCTCGGCCCGGTCACACAACGCCGGGGCGAACTGGATCAACGCGATCTTCATGGATGACTCCTTCTCCGTCGCGCCGAGGCGGTACACTGTCGACGGGGCGCCCAGCATGCCTTCGGACCATGTCGCCGTCAATACTCCAGTCCATCCTGAACATGCTCGAGGAGCACGGGATCGCCTATCGCCACCTGACCCACGAGCCGACGCGAACCAGCGCCGAGGCGGCGCAAGTGCGCGGCCTGTCGATGGAGATCGGAGGCAAGGCCCTGCTCATGAAGGCGGGGACGGGCGATCGCTTCGTCCTGGTGGTGATGAGCGCGGCGTTGAAGCTGAACTCGAACGCACTGCGGCACGAATTGGGCGTGGATCGGCTGCGCTTCGCCACGGTCGATGAATTGAAGGAGCTCACGGGCCTCGTTCCGGGGGCCGTGCCCCCGTTCGGCGAGCCCATCCTGCCGTTCCCGTTGTATGTGGATCGATCGACGCTGGCCAACGATCGCATCGCCTTCAACGCCGGCTCGCTGACGAACTCCGTGATCATGAGCGGGGACGATTACCGCACCGTGGCGCGGATCGAGCGGGTGGTGGCGGTCGGCGCCGCAAGGTGATATCGATGCGCGGCACGCACGAAGCGCCGCGACTTATCGCGTCATCATCGCAATGGCGCGCGATTTACCCTTCATACCGCGCCACGCAGCGCCATCGTTGCGGAGGCAGCCCCGCCCTTGCGGGGTTGCGCCGCACATAATCGATCGCCGCTTCCATCTGCCTGCGCGACCTGATGAACGGACACCAGTAATTCCGCGCCCAGGGCGGAGGTTTGCGGCCATTCGAGGATGCAAACCGCTCCATCGGATGCAGATTCTCGCGCGTGAGGTTCGCCGTCGCCTTGGCTTCGAGGTGCGCGGCGATCTCGTCAATGTGGCGACTGCAATAACGCATCACCAGGTGGGCGTGATCGGGAAGGATCGCCGGGGCGTGGACCGTGTAGCCGCGTTCGATGGATGCCTGAGCCAAGCCGCCCGCGACGGCGAGTGCCTGCTCGCCCGTGAATTGCACGGGGGGATAGCGCAGCGCCCGCTTGGCGGCGAGGCGCAGCTTGTACTCATGCGTCTGATGCGCGAGCGAACGTGTGGTCCCGTCTTCGTGGCGGGGCCGAAACGCAGCAGATCAAAACTGCGAACGGTGTCGGACCACGAGCCCCGCGGGTCGTTGGGCAGCCAGAACCCGTAGGCGGAGAAGATGAAGTGAAAACCCAGAATCATTGATCGTGATTATAACAAGAGCGCGGCGGAGCCGCGGCGCTTCGTATCAGCATGAAGCGCCGCGACTTGTCGCGTTATTTCGCGCCGGCGGGCACGGCTGCGCCCATGTGCTCGATTATCGCACCGGCGAACTCGCTGCATTTCAGCAGCTTCGCGCCGTCCATGAGGCGCTCGAAGTCGTAAGTCACGGTCCTTGCGCCGATGGCGCCTTGCATGCCGCTGATGATAAGGTCGGCCGCTTCGGTCCAGCCCATGTAGCGCAGCATCAGTTCGCCCGAGAGGATGACCGAGCCGGGGTTGACCTTGTCCAGGCCCGCGTACTTGGGGGCCGTGCCGTGCGTGGCCTCGAAGATGGCGTGTCCCGTGTCGTAGTTAATGTTGGCGCCGGGGGCGATGCCGATCCCGCCCACCTGGGCGGCGAGAGCATCGGAAATGTAATCGCCGTTCAGGTTCATCGTCGCCACGACGTCGAACTCCCTGGCCCGGGTCAGCACCTGCTGCAACGTGATATCGGCGATGGTGTCCTTGATAAGCAGCTTGCTCCTCCACTTTCCGTCGCCGTGCGTGGGCCACAGCTCCAGCGCCCGCTCGACCTCGGCGCGGATCGTCTTCTGCTGCGCTTCGGTCATGAGGTCGTAGCCGGGATCGACGAGGCGGGCGTTGTCCTCGACGGAGACGTCCGGGTCCTTCTCCCGATTGCCGAGGATCCAGCTCTCGCGCTGGCTGACGGTTTCGCTTCTAAACTCACGGGCGGCGAGGGCGTAGCCCCATTCGCGGAACGCGCCCTCCGTGAACTTCATGATGTTGCCCTTGTGCACGAGCGTGACGGACTTCCGCCCGTTGGCCAGGCCGTACCTGATCGCAGCGCGCACGAGGCGATCGGTGCCTTCGCGCGAGACGGGCTTGATCCCGATCCCGCTGGTGTGCGGAAAACGGATCTTCTTCACCCCCATCTCGTTCTGGAGGAAGCTGATGAGCTTCTTCGCCTCGTCGGTTTCGGCCTCCCACTCCACACCGGCGTAGATGTCCTCGCTGTTCTCGCGGAAGATGACGATGTCCACGTCCTCCGGCTTCTTCACCGGCGACGGCACGCCGCGGAAATATCGCACCGGGCGAAGGCAAACGTAAAGATCCAGAATCTGGCGCAGGGCGACGTTCAGCGAGCGGATCCCCCCGCCCACGGGCGTGGTGAGCGGGCCCTTGATCCCCACGAGGTACTTTCTGAACGCCTCGACCGTCTCGTCCGGCAGCCAGGAGCCGCTGTCGTTGAAGGACTTCTCCCCGGCGAGGACTTCCTGCCAGGCGATGGATCGCTTCCCGCCGTAGGCCTTCTCCACCGCGGCGTCGAACACGCGCACCGAGGCGGACCAGATGTCGGGGCCCGTGCCATCGCCCTCGATGAAGGGGATAACGGGATGGTCCGGGACGGACAGGCCGTCGGGGGTCTTGGTGATCGGTTCAGGCATGGCGCGGGATCTCCGGTCGTTTCGTGGTTCGCGGCGTTCCAGTCATATGCAGGGAGGCCGAAGCGGCAGCGTATCGTAGCTGCCACGGCCGCCCGGACAACGCCACCGCGAGGGCGAAAGCCGCCCCTCCTCCGCCGGCCGCGCCGCGCCGTCCGTCCTTGACGGCCGCGCCCGGGCGGCCGACGATTGTCCCATGTCCCCTGCCCACGCCGTCAGCCTGGACGTGATCATCTTCGGCGGCGGCGCGGCCGGCCTCTGGCTTCTCGACGAGCTGCGCCGAGGCGACTACCGCTCGCTGCTGCTGGAGGCCGGCGACCTCGGCGCCGGCCAGACCATCGCCTCCCAGGGCATCATTCACGGCGGGCTGAAATACTCCCTCGGCGGCCTGCTCACCCCCTCGGCCCGGGCGGTGCGCGATATGCCCCTCATCTGGCGCCGATGTCTGGCCCGCGAGCGCAGGCCCGATCTCTCCTCCACCCGCGTCCGCGCCGAGTATTGCCATCTCTGGCAGACGAGGGCCATCTCTTCGCGGGTGGCGATGGTGGGCGCGCGGGCCGGGCTGCGCATCACGCCCGCCCGGCTGGACCCGCCGGCGCGCCCCGAGCCGCTGCGAGGCTGCCCCGGCGTCGTCGCCCGCCTCGATGAGCAGGTCCTCGAGCCGGAGAGCCTTCTCGCCGACCTCGCCGACCAGCACGAGGAGCGCATTCTCCGCATTGACGCCGAGCACGGCGTGGAGTTCGATATCCGCTCGCCCGGCAAGGTCCGGCTCATTCGTCTCATCAATCCGGAGACCGGCGAGCCGATGGACCTCTTCCCCCGCCGCATCGTCCTCACCGCCGGAATCGGCAACGCGACCCTCCGCCGGGCGATGGGCCTGGCGGGCCGGCGCATGCAGAAGCGCCCGCTGCACATGGTTCTCGCCCGCGGCGAGCTGCCGGCGCTGAACGGCCATTGCGTGGATGGCCTGCACACCCGCGCGACGATCACCACCACCCGGGATTACGCCGACCGCCCGATCTGGCAGGTCGGCGGCCAGATCGCCGAAGATGGCGTGAAGATGGACGGCAAGGCGCTGATCCGGCACGCGCGGACCGAACTGCAGGCGATTCTGCCCGGCGTGTCGCTGGAGGGCATCGAGTGGGCGACCTATCGCGTGGACCGGGCCGAGGCCGCGACTCGAGGCGGCCTGAGGCCCGTCAATGCACGCGCTGTCCGGGAAGGAAACGTCATCTCCGCCTGGCCCTCGAAGATGGTGCTCATCCCCCAACTTGCCCGGCGCGTGATGCGCCTCCTGCCCGAGCCGGCCGGCTTCGAACCGCCGGCCGAGGAACAGCTCATCGACTGGCCCCGCGCCACCGTCGCCATCCCGCCGTGGGAGGAGAATCTGCCGTGGTCCACCGACGCGTAGGGCGAACCGGCCTGGAGGTGACTCCTGTCGGCTTCGGCGCCTTCAAGATCGGCCGCAACGTGGGGATCAAATACCCCGCTCCTTACGACCTGCCCGACGAGACGGCGGCGGGGCGCCTCCTCAACGCCGTGCTCGATCTCGGCATCAACCTTATCGATACCGCGCCCGCTTACGGCCTCAGCGAAGAGCGCATCGGACGGGCCATCGCCCACCGCCGAAGTGAGTTCATCCTCTCCACCAAGGCCGGGGAGACATTCGAGGACGGCCGGTCCGCATACGACTACTCCGGCCCGGCAATCCGGGCGTCGGCGGCGCGCAGCCTGCAACGCCTGAAGACCGATGTCCTCGATATCCTCTTCATCCATTCCGATGGCAATGATCTGGCGATTCTCAACGACTCCGACGCCGTGGAGACGATGATCACGTTGCGCGATGCGGGACTCGCCCGGGCCGTCGGTTTCTCGGGCAAGACCGTCCAGGGCGCACGCGCATCGCTGCTGTGGGCCGATGTGCTCATGGTCGAGTATCACCCGGAAGATCGATCACATGAAGAGGTGATCGGCGAAGCCGCCGGCGCCGGTATCGGTATCATCGTCAAGAAGCCGTTGGCTTCCGGCCGGCTCGAACCGCGGACGGCGATCGAGTTCGCCCTGTCCAACCCGGCCGTGGGCAGTCTCGTCATCGGCGGCCTGAACCTCGATCACCTGCGCGCGGACATCGCCATTGCGGATGCGATGTGAGCTGGGCGTTCTTCGCCGGCCGCACGACGCCTGAGAAACCGCTGCCGGAAGAGGCTTCGCTTTATTCGCCCGATGCCTCGGCTTTCCCGCGCCGGGCGGGGCATGGCGCTGCCGTCCAACCTCCCTGGCGCCACCCGCGATCGGCGAAAACGACTCCCGACCCCTTATTCTCGAAAATCGAGTCCCGACCCCGTTCCTTCTTTTCCGGGGGTCAGATGGTCTCGGTCAGCTCGACGAAGCGCCGGTAGGGGATGGCCGTCCAGCTCTGGCTCTGGAAGGCCCCGTTGGCCTGGCTGATGAGCGAGACCTTCGCGGCGGTCTCCGCGTCGGGCGCTTCGTAAATGTCGAGAAAATCGAACGGGCCGAGGAGGGCGTAATGCTCGAGGAACTTCACCTCCGGGCATTTCTCCTTGACCTGATCCAGCCAGGTCCGGCCCAGCCGATCCCGATTCTTCACCTGCTTGGACACCTCCGGCGCCAGCTTGGTCATGAGAATGTAGGTCTGCACGTGCGATCTCCTTCTGTCCCTTGAATCGAGAGGCCGATCTCATCGCCCATTTCGGTCCGATCAACCGCGAGGCGGGCGCTGCGCCCCGGCCGGCGCGGGGCGTTACGAGCCGCCACCGGCGCGTGGCCGCCGTGGTATGGTCAGCTTCATCCCGGCGGTGATCGCATCGGGGTTCGGGCCGATCGCCTCGCGGTTCGCTTCGTAAATGAGTCTCCAGTGCGCTTCGTCGCCGAGCAGCGCCTGCGCAATCGAGCAGAGCGTCTCGCCGCTCCTGACGGTGTAGGTCCCGCCGTCGTCCTCACGCGGCCGGGCCCGATCGCGCTGCGCATCCCTTGCCGGCAGCCGGAGGCTCTGGCCGGGCAGCAGACGATCCGGATTGCTCAGGGAGGGATTGGCCCGGTGAATGAGGTCCCACCGCGCCGCCTCGCCGAACCACGACTCGGCGATCGATGAGAGCGTGTCTCCTGCCTTGACGATGTAGGTCGTGTATGTCTGCGGGGACGGCCCGGGTTCCGCCGGGTCGACAGGCGGCTGGTCGCGGTCCGGCTCGGGTCGGGGCGGAGGGGAAGACCCGGCGGCATCATCCTCGCCGGGCGGCGGCGAAGCCGCCGGCATCGCACCCACCGGGATGAGCCTGCCGCCGGGCGCCGTTTCATCCGGCCCGCCCTCCACGGGGGCCAGTGTCGGCTCCTCGCGGGCGAGGACCGGTGTTTC
>Ga0272441_10008668_pt1 | contig 16039 bp, 9 predicted proteins | sample SSMProp6N_FD_193582 | JGI IMG/M metagenome (GOLD analysis project Ga0272441, IMG submission 193582) | Marine sediment archaeal communities from Little Sippewissett salt marsh, Falmouth, MA, United States - SSM-Prop-6N | ecosystem: Environmental > Aquatic > Marine > Wetlands > Sediment ... | reverse complement strand
CTGATTGATCTCCGGTGGCCGATCGACGGTAAATCAAACTGGCGTGCCGGACATGCGCTCGACAGGCTCTACCTCAACTACCGCGGCGATGATTTCACTCTCGATATCGGCAGGCAGCGGATGGCGTGGGGAACCACTCAGCTTTTATCCTTCCTCGACATGTTCCACCCGATTCGTCCCGGCAACCCGTTCGTCCCGGAACAGCCCGGCACAGACGGTATAAGGATACAGATTCAGACCGGAATGACATCGGGCTGGGATATCCTGTACGCATGGCTTGATAAGGATGGAAACGAGGCTGTCGCCGCACGTTATCATGACGTGTTCGGAGAATTCGAATCGGCGTTTTCGACCGGACGGATTGGCGGGGAAGATTTCGTCGCGGTTGAAACAAGCGGCGATATCAATGATATCGGGGTAAGGATCGAGGCCGCGTGGCGTGATACGATCGATGGCGACAAATGGCAGGTCGCGCTTGAATCCGACTATGCCCCCAACTCGCTGACCTATCTTTCCGGTGAAATTTTCTATAACGGACCCGGCGCTGCACGGCCAGTGGATTACGACCCGGAGTTTCTTACGGGCAACATCCTTTACCCCGCGCGATGGTACGCGGGGGTTAACTGCTCGCACAACAACGCCGGTCTGACCACACTCGGCTTTATCGGCATAATGAACCTTACGGACGATTCCTGGTTTTCCGATCTCTCCATCCAGCACTCGCTGTCGGATGAATCCGACCTCAGGCTGGGTTACCAGCATTACGAGGGCGACCTTGTCTCGGAGTATGGCGCACTTCCCGACATGATCTACGTTATCGTGTCCTCGTATTTTTAATATTTTTTAATAAATGTGGATACTTAATTACTTTTCACTTCAGTATGTGATATTATTAACTTGTCATTTCCTAATCAAAATCCTCGAAGAGGTAAGCAAATCATGCTGTACAGATTTTCCGCCTTATCCCTTGTGGCGATCCTTATGGTCTCCGTGCTTGCTGCGTGCAGCTCGACCATCGATCCCGCATCTCCTCAGGTCACGGATAACTCCAGAGCCGCTAACCTGACCAGTCACATTAACTGGGGAACATGGGACGTTACTATCGATCCCGAAACCGGCCAGGTCGAGACAGTTCCGTTAAGAACTGCCGAATTCAACGCGAACGTGGTCCGGTTCCTTCAGCCTCCCATTGCGCCGATCCAGCTCCTCGCGATGCAGATCGATCCCCTTGAAACAGATCTTATGAACGGTGTCGTTTCGATGGACGTTACCGTACGGCATCCATTTCCCGGTGCCACCAAGTTTCGCGGATTCGACGTAAGGGGAATAATTCACCTCTCAGGCGCTGCCACCGGCGAATACGATCCCGGCGTCAGCATCCCTTCCTTCGAGACCACCCGGGTTGTCAATCCCGACGGTTATACCCGATGGTGGAACCAGGTTGAATTCACAAGCTACGGGTTCATTTTCGGATATACCGAAGGAAATTACGCTCATCCGGGTTTCACATCCACGGCGACTGTAAATCCATACAAAATTTTCACTCCGTCGCTTGAACCAACCCAGCCGTTCTACCAGATGGACCTCTCGCAGAGGGCCACCTTCCCGGCCATCGACGGCTACGCCACGCGTCGCTACGTGATCGAGTTCGACATGACCCAGACACCTCCCTTCGGATTCAAGTACTCGATCGACGCAAGCTGGTCGCTCCCCGATGACGCCTACAAGCCGGACTTCCCGGTCGAGGCGTTCGACGAGAGGGCAAACTGCCAGGAACCTTACATGATCAAAGTCGAGGAATACGAGGAAATCCCGTATTACGTCGACGAGTATGTAAGCGGTGGCGATCTTCAGTTCCTGATCACGATCGGCGACTGGCAGGCTACCGGTGGAAACGTGCTCGACGAGATCTCGCACGTCTGGATCGAGTCACCAACAATGATGGAGGCCCCGGTCGATGTCATCGGGCAGCTCGAATTTGTCGAGAGCACCCACGACACCCAGGCCACTTACAGGATTTATCTCGAAGACATGGCCCCATCCGGACTCGACAACCAGCAGCTTCTCATCACCGTCGAGAGCGCAGATCCCGATTCGTTCGCGCCGCAGATTCCGGGCGACGTCAGCGGATGGGATTTCCCTGACGCTCCCCTCGCCGCCTACTACGTAGCGGATGTACCGATCACTAACCTCGCACCCCAGGGCGACTACGCATACTGCTACTTCCTTCCCGACTGGTGCGCCACGATGAGGTACCAGTGCGCGAACGATGCCGACAACCAGACCCTTCTGGCAAACATAATGAGCCAGAACATGGACGGCTATTACAACGATTACACAAACGTCCAGTCCTGGGAGGGTAAAACCACCTCCTACGTCTGGGGGCAGAATTCCGATGCGCTTCACGACACATGCACGAACCTCGGATACACGTTCGAGAGAACGCACAACCCGTATTTCGATGCCGGCGAGAGCCGTGTCGTAATCGCCGTCGTGTGGTCCAATATCAACACCCCGCTCAATCCCCCGTTCACGGAGGAAGAAGCCGGGGATATGCAGGAATTTATCGACAACGGTGGAATCCTCATGTTCATGTGCGAAGCCACCCACAACATGCACATCCAGAGCCTCGAGAATATCTTCGGATGGCTCGGAATGCTCATGGAATACGGTGGCGGTGCGACTCCCGAGTTGTCGGACGGTTACACGAGCAACATCACGTGGCACTGGCTGACCGAGGATGTCGAAACCTATCACTACTTCACATGCGGTGAATGGATCACCCAGGACCCCTACGTACTCACCCTCGTTGCGACCGAGTACGACGAGAAGGCTGTCCTGATGTACCCGCTCCCGCTCGAGTAACTGCAGATTAAACAGAACAATTATTTTTCAGACCCGGGTGAATTCCCGGGTTTTTTTTATTTTCTTTTTTCATTCACAAATAACCATCAAAGAAAGTAAGTATCCACTTGCTTGATCATCAGGTGTGGTTTACAATTATTCCCGGAGTTAAATCACGAAGATTACAACCACCTATATAAATATGACCGGAGGTTTTTTTTCATTATGCGCAACTATGCGATTCATGGTGCGATCCTGATCCTCGCTCTCCTGATAATCGGATGCTCATCCGGATCAGGCAGCCCCATATTACCACCCGAAAATAACCAGCTGACCGACTCAGTTCCAGTCACACGAAATACATCTTCAACCCAGACCCATCTCTGGGGTTATTACGACATCACTCTCGACACCGAGACCGGTACTGTCGAGGCGGTTTGCAACCGTTCGCTCATGTTCACCGCGAACGTCACCAATTTTATTAACAGCAACCCCCTCGCGATGTCATTCGACATAGTGGAAATTATTCCCGGCGATGGTTACCTCGACGTCGATATTAACGTCGGACTCACCCATCCATTCCCGGGATACCCGCAGTACGACGGTTACGATGTCCGCGGTGTGTTCATGGGCGATGGTTCGGTTCCGCTTACCGTCAACGGACTGGAATACGCTGACAGTAATACCGACCAGTTCGTGATGGAAGACCCGGACAACGGCCCCGGAGACCCCGCCGGTGGTGGTCCTGATGGCTACACCCGCTGGTTCAATCCGACCGAGTTCACCGGTGCCGGAATGCCCCTCTTCAACTACACACCCGGTAAGTTCGCCACCCCGGATTACAACGGCTCCGCGACACTCTGCCCCTACAAATACTACGCCGACTCACTTGGAACAAACAAGGATCTCTACGACTGGCTTTCTGATAACACTGACAAGTATGGCGTTTTCTCCTCCGGTGCTACTAACGAGAGAAACTACTACATCCGCTTTCCCGACGCTGTCGGAGTTACATTCGGTTACGCTGTAATAGCGAACTGGGAAAACGTTGACGTTCATCCATCGAATGCTGTCGAATCCATTGCATGCGATGTCGTCGACAATTCCAATGTCTATTACATCGACGGCTCGAACAACGGCGGCCAGCTTGACCTTGAAATCAGCCTCTTCGACTGGCACTCGGCTCTTTCCGCCGGTGTCATGGAGGACTACAACATATGGATCGAGTCCACTGTTACCTCATCCCCCTATGAACTCGACGATACCGAAATGACACCGGTCGCCAGCAACGGTCAGTTCAATACATATGCCGTAACCCTGGATGCCGACTCGGTTACCGGAATAAACGACAACCATTACTGGGTTATCGTCGAATACCCGGGATACGACTACTCGAATGACTTTGAAATTCCCAACCTCGCCGATGACGAGGTCCTGATGGCGTTCTTCCGCTACGACCTTGACGTAAGCGGTGATCCCCAGAACCTCGATCCGGTATGTGACCTACAGGTAGTCGAGGGTTCCCTCGACGGCTGGGATGCAACCGGAGCGTACGTGGAGCTTGATGCATCGGGTTCGTACGATCCCGACGGCGATCCACTCACCTTCAGCTGGGACTTCGATGCTGACGGTATTTACGACGAACCGGATGATGATGAAAATCTCGGCACCGATGAGAATCCGATACATAACTACATGGAGGATGGCGTCGCGTGGCTTAAACTTGAGGACGGCAACGGCGGATCGACCGAATGCTCGATCGATATCACTCTCAACCTGTACCCATCGAAAAACATTCCCCTGAAATCAGGCTCGGAAGCGTACGACATCGCCGCCGACCCGGTCGATGGTGACCTTCTGATGCTGTTTGCCAGCGGAGAAATCTACAAGCGTGAGATTGACGAATGGTACCAGGATGACACCGACGTTTTCTTTGGTGACCTCGGCGAGGACATCATGCAGGACCCGACCGGCCTCAGGTTCATGGACATCACCGGTGACGAGGCTGTTGTAATCTGCGGTGTCTCCGACAACGAGGGATTCAACCGAATGGCATACTACAAGCCGGATGGTACTCCCCACTCCTGCGGAATTTTCATCGGAAGCTCAAGCAACCTCCTCGACGCATGGGCGTTCGGTACCGATGCGGGACCACACACCAACTACGCCGGCGACCTTCGCGGTCGGGATGCCGATTACAACAACAATCACTACATGGAACTCGAATGGTTTGTTCCGCCGGACTACTGCGGCGGTGCCCATTTCGCGTCCTACAGCTACCCTTACGGATCACAGACCGAAGGTCCCAACCGTATCTACTGGCCATACATGATCGCCGGTGAAACCGCTTCGTCCGGATCGAATATCTGGATTCTCGAAGACGACTCCGACTACTACGCATCGCGATGGGAAGTTATCGGCACATCCACATACAACAGCCTTGTTTACGACAACGCGTTCTTCGGAACCGGTGCCCAGACCGATGACGATAACGGATGGAACGCGGCGATTGATATCGCCCGCGATGTAGACAATAACTACTTTGTTCTCGACATTCTCTCCGGCGGTGCGCCACGTATCAAGATGTGGTCGGTAGCTGGTGATATAACCACGTCCGAAGGCGGATTCGGAGACTCGACAGCAATCGAAAGCGATCCCCTCAGAATCGAGGGCACCGACCATGATGTAGACTGGTTCGGAAGTTACCTGTTCGTGCTTCACGGAAACAGCACCGATGGCTGGATGATCAGTATCTTCTTCGACGTCGAAGAACCATAAAAAAATCCGGCGGCTCGAAGCCACCGATCCTCTGGAAGCTTGAAGCTTCCAGTCCCTGAACACTCCAATTTATTTAACTGGAGTGGTGGCTTTTAAGTAGCATTTGCTACTCAGGAGTAGCTTGTCAGGCGTGATGGCTTTTCAGGAGTGGTGGTCTCCCGACCACCACCGGAGTGATGGCCTCCGGGCCATCGCCAAACCGGCCCGTAAATATATCCGCATAACTTAAATGTTACCCGAATCCCTACTTCCTAATAGAATGGTATAATTCCCGCGATCAACCACAAGGGAGAAAATCCTATGCGTCCGGTATTCTGGTTTACGGCTTTACTCGTTTTAATTCTGTTAACTGCCTGCACGAGCAGCAGCGGCGGGAAAATCGAAGTGTATGGCATCCACGGTCCTTCATCGGTGGAAGCCGACGAAACGGTCAGCTTCCAGGTATCCGCTGTCGCAAACGATCCCGTCACCTACCAGTGGGCTGTCAATCCGCCCGACGCGGGGATCTTCTCCAACTCGAAGGATGGCGAAACCGACTTCACCGCCTCCCTTTCGGCTGTAAATACGGAGGCTGTAATCATCGCCCTTCTGCATCGCGACGACTTCGACCCGGTGATTAAGAACAAGTCGATCTACATCGGTGCGCCCGGTACCATCGATCATAGCCCGACCGCGAAAGCATCGGTCGGAAATTACATAAACCATCCCGGTGACTTTGTCTACTTCTACGATAAATCCACAGACCCCGACGGAAACGACGATATTGTCAAATGGGAGTGGGATTTCACCTACGATGAATCTGATGGCTTCCAGGCAGAAACGACGGTCCGCAACCCTGTTATTCCCGTCAACGACATTGGCACATACACCGTTCAGCTCAGAGTCACCGATTCGCAGGGCAATTCCGACTTACTCGACACTCCGCTTGTTGTGTCCGTGACCGATTCCGGATGGGTCACGGCGTTCTACGATACTTATAGCATCACCGATATCGCGGTCGATTCCGATGGCAGCCAGTTACTCACGGGATTTTTCTACGGTACCACTGATTTCAGCACCACAACAACACCGGATATCAGAGTCGCGCAGGGAATATCCGATGTGTTCCTTATCAGGCTCGACCCCTCCGGTAACCTTGAATGGGTAATAGTAATTCCGGGAAACTCCGGTGATCCCAACAGCATGTTGAATGCTTATAACGTCAGGTTCGATCAGTCTGGCAACGCAGTTGTTACGGGGTTTTTCCGGGGAGCGACCGATTTCGATCCCGGCAGCGGGTATGCCATATCCGATCCTGGTCCCGATTCAACGGGTGCTTTCGTTGCAAGCTATTCAGCATCGGGTGAATATATATGGCATGACGCATGGTTTAACGCTTATGGTGTCGGACTCGATGTTTCCGATAACGGCGATATCCTTGTGTGTGGGAGCTTCTATGATGAAACCGATTTCGATCCCGGCTCCGGCACGACAGTTCTGGCACCGCAGAGTGGAGAGGGTCTGGATGCCTACGTAAACGCTTTCGATTCCGTCGGTAACCATAAATGGGTGAAAACATGGAACGCAAGCAAAACGGCTGCAGCCAGCGCAATAGCCCTTGATGATTATGGAAATGTCTATGTTATGGGAACCTATAAGGGTGTCTGCGACCTCGATCCCGGACCCGGATCCGATCAGCAGGGCCCCGGCGGATGGAACATGGAGCATGGCTACCTGTCCAGCCTGGATGCCGACGGCGATTACAGGTGGGGACGTTCGTGGTATTCGGATACCGGCCCCATGTACTGCATGGACCTGGAGTCTTCAGGTGACTATCTATATTTACTCGGATATTTCGACGGCACGATCGACTTTGATCCCGGAAGCGGTGTCGATGAGCACACAAATATCTACTCCCCTGATTACCTCCTAAATCACATCACCTGCTACAGCACCTATGGTACATACCTCTGGACAAACTCATGGGGCACATCGTCGCTTGAAAGACTGGGATGCGATCCGATGGGTAATGTGTACTGTGCTGGAACCGTGGACGCAACCGTTGACATCGATCCTTCACCCGGTGAATTCATGGTTACGGACTCGGCCTATGTAAGCATGTTCCTCCCGAATGGCGTGTTCGCGGGAGCGGTAAGGTTCGCGGATGAAGCCACAGCAGAGCTCTATGTTAATGCCATCACCATTGGACATGATTACGGGATTTACATATCCGGCACATTTGGCGGGACGGTCGATTTCGATCCCGGTGCGGATGTATTCAATGTAACGAGGCCCGGCGCAGCCTACATTTATAAGCTGTTCCCGCCCGGAACGTGGTGATTCACCCGTCCAGTCCTGTTTTCAGCATACCTCTAAAATCAACAAGGGCGACAGCCACCTTCATGGCCTGTCGCCCATAGTCGTTGACAAATTATAACTACCGGAGTTTTGAAAATCAGACCGGGAGAATCCCTTATTCTCCCTTGCCCTCTCCGGCATCATCGGCAGCGTCATCTGCAGCCTCGTCGGCACCATCATCCATGGCGCCCTCGTCGATTGCCTCGTCGCCACCTTCGGCGGGCATATCCTCGCCGTTTTCTTCCACAACAGGCTCATCGCCGTTTGCTGCAGGCTCATCTGCCTGATCTCCAGCGTTCTGGAGTGCCTGATCTACTGCCTGCTGGTTTACAGGACCGTCGCCCGTCTCCTCTCCTCCACATGCAAGGCTCGGAAGAATGAGAAGTAACACCAGCAGTCCATAAATGAGTCGTTTCATATGGACTCCTCCTTCGGATTTACGGAAAAGCTTGTTGGCAGTCCGTCATATCAGTACTTTTGCACGAATCGCATTTTATCATATTTAAAATCGCAATTAAAGAATTTTACTGATTCACGGCATTTTATCGGGATGTATTGCAGTTCCCGCTTTCTCTAAAATTCAATTTTTATGATATAATTTCTAAACCTAAGGTAGCGAATATCATTACAAGTTATTTAGCTTTCTGGTTGTATCTGTTTTATTCGAAAATAATCAGCAGGTGCCGCCATGAGAAGACTTTTGCTGGCTCTCTTGATCCTGGTGCCTTTTATTCTGGCATCCGGAGAAACGGGGGAAGTCAGAGGCCCGGCAGGAATCAGTAATGTTATCGTCATAGTTGTCGATACTCTTGCGGCGCGTAACCTCGGGTTCATGGGTTACGAGCGCGACACATCCCCTTTCATGAACGAACTCGCCGCACGCTCCGTAGTATTCGATCGCGCCTACACTCCAAAATCGACAACCGTCCCCGCTATCACATCACTCCTTTCCGGACTCCACCCGGTCAACCATGGTGTTATCGAAAACGGTACTCGAATTCCCGACAATCTCCACTTCCTTACCGACAACTTCCGCGATGCGGGATTCGCTACATGGGGCATCCCGTCCGCACGTGTAATCGGCGCCCAGTATGGAATGAACCGTGGTTTCGACTATTACTCCAACACTCCCGCAATCCCTCACACCGCCTTCGAAATTATCGCACGTGTCGACAGGCTTCTTTCCGGTACCGGGCACCTAGGAGAACCAAACTACAGATCCACAGACCAGCCTGTTTTCATGATGGTCCATTTCTACGACACCCACACACCGTTCACTCCGGACGAAATTGACTACGAAGAATACTCCGATCCAGCTTACTCGGGACCTGTAAACGGCACGTGGGAACAGTTCAGACTGTTTAACGAATACTCGCTTGAATTCACCAGCTCCGACCTTCGTGAAGTCAGGGACCTGTACGACGCGGATATAAAATCCTTCGACCGCCGCCTCAGGATCCTGTTCGATGTTTTCAGCGACGCTGGCCTTATGGATAATTCGTTAATTGTCCTGACAGCCGACCATGGCGAGAACCTCGGTGAGCATCACTTTATCACCCACGGTCACCCGTACGAGGCAAGCCTCAATATTCCCCTCCTGTTCCACTTTCCCGGCGACAAATGGGGCAGCACCAGAATTTCCGACCTTGTAGAAATTACGGACATCATACCGACGATCATGGAGTTCGCGGGTATCGAAATCCCCCCCGGACTCGATGGCTCGTCGCTGAGACCGCTTATCGACCCGGAATCCGCCGGGATTTATCCCGAACGCGAGTGCCTTTTCTCGATCGGCCACCCGACAACCGATGGAAGAACCTATGCCGTTTTCGATGGAACGATGCGTCTTGTTGTCACTGTAGATGAATTTGGTGGTATTGCCGACGATTCGTCGAAGATGTTATTCAGCATTGCCGACGATCCGGACGAGAGTGTGAATGTTTTTCATGATACCCATGTCTCGCTTGTAAGCCTGGCTCCCGCACTCGCCGGACATCTCAGAAACGCATGCGATGGTCAAAGACCGGAGGTTGATGAACAGACCCGCGAAATGCTTGCAAGCCTCGGTTACCTGTAACCACTACAACCTTAACGTAATATCGATATTCTCAAAATCCCCGCTTTCACTTATCCGGACAAGCCACGACTGGCATGGCTCGAACTCAAGCTCACGTTCCACATTGAATCCACCCGGTGAAAATTCCGCACGTATCATCATCGGCCCGCTTTCCCTGTACTGCCCGTGCCTCAGCGGGTAACGTATCGTTCTCGTGTGCGGATTCGCAATGAAAAAATAATAGTCCTCACCATGTTTACGGCACCAGTATTCCGGGTTCACATCACTATGGAAACGCACAACCGGATTACCGATCCCGGTTTTCGATATGTCATCGGATACGTTTCTCAATGCGAACAGTTTTTCCGTGAGTTCAGAATACCTGTCGGTTACATTCCGTCCCGGCTCGGCGGGCGGTTTTTTTATAACAACCTCAAGCCCGGATACCGCAAGACGCACGATAAGTTCCAGGTTATCAGGATCAATCCACTCGCTGTCTATATACAGAAGCCTGTATGACACCCCGCCGATATTCAGAATTCCATCCCGTACGGTTCCAGATTTCAGAAATTCACCCGACACCCACAGCGGATTGTAACCGTACAGCTCTTCAGGCATCGTGAGATACCTGAGTTCCCAGTGATACTTCGCTCCCGGCGGATACACCACGTCGCCATTTTCCGGAAGTTCGTTTGCCATCCTCTGGTCCTCAAGCGGAAGGTACACCGCCACGTTTGAATAAGATGACCCCAGCTTCATGTAGCCCTGCACTTTCGCCATCCATGCATTCAACGCGGGGATATCCTTCGCGAAAGAGCTGTCAGGCCCAACATGCACCGTCGCGTAAAATTCATTCTTCCCCCCCTCCGGATTATATGGCATCCCGTGCCAGACGATTGAATTGACCCCGTTCGCGAAAAGTGAGTCAGCGAGCAGCTTTATATCTCCCGCAAACTCCTTTTTTATATGCGGGGCCGGACCCGGCCGCGGTACCCACCCATACAGACACGTGAACGCCTCGCACGACACGATACCCTTGCCCGTAAACGCTGCCGCCGATGCCGCTATTCGCGCGAAACCGGGTTCGTACAAAAGTGCCTCGGTCTCGGGGATATGCGCGGAGGCATATGCCGCAAGAAGGTCCGTCGGTGCCCCGTGACACTGAACCCTCGACCCAGAACCATATTCGTCGAAACATATCCTTCCGAGCGGCCTGAAGAATTCATCGAGTACATATTCCGAGATAAGTTTCCGGTAGTCGTACCGGATGTCCGGATGAGAATCGAGGTTCTCCATGTACTCCCCGATGTCATACCCGTATCTCTCTCTGAACTCTTCACCGAATCCGTCGGTCCATAATCCCTCCGATTCAACCTCCCACGAATCCGTAAACAGGCACGACTTCCCCCCGCCCAGAGCGGAACCGAGCGCATCACCGATTTTTTTCATGTATCGCCAGAGTGCATTCGAATCAAGATGGTCGATGAGGTACGAATGTTTTTCGGTATGCGGATCCTCCCACGTCCACTTCAGCCTCTGCCCCGAAACCCCTTCGTATGTCTTCGATGCATCCGCCTCCGTTACCCACGATCCACCGAACGGCCAGAGTGTACCGAGTGTGAAATCACAGAGAAGCCCGATTTCATCGCAGTGCCGACGAGTAAATACTGCAAGTTCCGTCCACTCATCCGACAGGAACCTGCATCCGGGTTTCGAACCGGGAAGCGGATACACCCAGGCTATCTCGACTCCCCCGAAGCCGTTTTCCTTCAACCAGTCGAGCTGGTACCTGATATCGTCCTTTAATATCTCGCCCGAAAACCACCACCACCTTGTAAATGGTCCGACCGTGTCTGGCATATTCTTATTGTAAGGGATTATTCTCCTGCCGGTACAATATAGGAGTAAAAAATTACATGTCTGGAACTACTATCCAGATCGCCAATATGAACCCCACTCAGATTTTCGGGTCTTCACGAAGTATAATATCCCTGACACCTATCCCGGAGTTTTGAAAAATACTCACATGACAAGACAGCACATAAAAAACCCGACTTTCTGTCTCCCGATCATCCTCATTGTTTCTCTTCTTATCCTGCTGAACGCGGGATGCTCGAAGGAACCCGAGGTTATCGGCGAGGGATCGACCGATGATGTCGGGGGCCATATCATCGACGACGAGGGAAACGTCCTCAGGACCGATCCGGAGGGTGAGTTCGATCCGATAAGGGATCACAATCCCGACTTCGCACCTCTCTTTCCCGGTGCACAGAGAGTGCATCCAGCAGGCGAGGACCCGTCACTCCGCGAGGCTTATGTCACACGCGCGCCGTTCGACGCGGTCGTTCAGTTCTACGAAATCTGGCTCGGAAGCGGGATTACGCTCGAACCAGGTGAGGCTCCCGATGAGATCGAAGCGGTTAACCCGGTGAATGTACTTGAGAGTGTCGATGGGGACAAACGCCAGACCGGCCTGTTCGTGAACGAGGGAATTAAGGACCGGGGCGGGCTGAAGGTCATGCTGAAGGAGTTCCCGGGTCAGAACATGGTGCAGATCATTCTTACCACAGTAGACGCAACTCCCCCCGGACTGAATCCGGTCGGCATGTGGGTCTCTCAGGAAGAGATAGACGAGATCGCGGAGGAGATAGAACAGGAAGAACAGGAGTACGAAGAGCGCCGGGAAGAGGTTGAAAGCCAGGTCGCGAATCCCGAAGATGACGTGGAAGAGGATGAAGCGGAGGAAGGTGAATAACGGGTGGCCGGTAAGTGGGTCCTTGTTATCGGTGCGGGTTACTGGCAGGTTCCCCTGATCGAAACCGTTCAGCGGCTTGGTTATCATGCGGTCGCAATCGATATGGACCCGGACGCGGTCGGCGGAAAAGTCGCCGATCACTTCGAGCCGGTCAACATAACCGATTCGGACGCAGCAATCGAACTTGGCAGAAGAATGAAAATCATCGGTGCTGTCTCCGATCAGACCGACCTCGCGGTCCCCGCACTCGCTGAAATCTGCACATCGCTCGGACTTCCGGGACCATCTTATGAAACTGCGCTTAATACAACCAACAAGGCGCGAATGCGCAACCTCGCGAAAGGCACCGGCCTTCGTAATCCAAAATATCGCGTATGCGCCGACTCACAGACAGCAGTTAGCGCAATCGATGAGGACCATCCCGACGCGCCGGGCGGTGTCGGGCTTCCCTGTGTCGTTAAACCCACCGATTCTCAGGCGAGCAGGGGAGTACAGAAAATAGTCGACCGGAATGAACTTGAGGACGCGGTCAGCGAGGCGTTTCGATATACACGGGAAGGCAAGGTCCTTGTCGAAGGCTTCGTGCAGGGAACAGAGGTCACTGTCGAAGGCTGCCGATATGCGGGTTCTACCCACCTTCTCGGGATCAGCACAAAGCGTCACACCCCTCCCCCGCACATTCTCGCGATGAATCTCGAATTTCCCGCCCAGCTTCCGGATGAGACTCTTCGGGAGATAGAATCCTGCTACATGAACCTTGTCGATTCCCTCGGAATCAGCGCGGGTTCGATCCATGGAGAATTTATCGTTGGTTCCGACGGGATATACCTTGTCGAGATGGCGAATCGTGGGGGCGGAAGCGGCACATCATCTCACCTGATACCCGCGATCTCGGGCGTCGATCTTCTCGAAGCCAACGTCCATTATGCAACCGGAAACGAACGTGCGGTCGAAAGAACCAGGAATCGTGCGAGTGTGATGCGGTTCCTCCTGTTTGATCCCGGAGTAGTCGAGGAAATTAATGGCTATGATGAAGCCTGCGCCCTTCCGGGAGTTGTGCATTTCGTGATGTACATCAAACCTGGCGATACTCTCGTCCCAGCCGTAATGGACACCCAGCGACACGGCTGCCTGATAACTGTCGCTGACACAATCGGGGAAGCGCGGGAAATCGCGGATTCCGCTGAGAAATTAACCGGGATTGGATATAAAGCAGTCTAATTATCAGGATGAAAATCATTCCTCTCTTGAGTAGCAGCCCGAAATTTTATATCATTTAATTTCCATTCTATTGTTACTGGAGTTGCGGCATCCTTATCAAGGCCAGGGGGTTATGTGGCATGAAGTATCACCCGTTCGCATGGATGTTATTCCTTGTTATCCTGCTATTTTCCGCATGCGCAAAAACCTCGAACACTCTTGAACCACCGCTTCAGGTTCAGGACAGTCATGCGGCTGCATTAGAAGGAACTTTCCTTCTCGGTCTTTACGAGATAACCCTCGATCCCGACACCGAGACAGCAGAAGTTGTACCGCTTCGATCCGCGGAGGTCGAAGTCAACGTCCTCAGGTTCCTAGAACCCGGTTCAGGGCCATCAAAAATCCTTCTTGACAATTTTGAATGGAACGTCCCGATGGTGTCGTGCGATGTCGGGCTGCAGCACCCATTTCCCGGACTCAACGAATATAACGGGTTCAGCGTAAGGGGAGTAGTGCTGACTAATGGCACTCAGACCGGATACGAAAACCCGGCTTTCCAGCACACGAAACTTGACGAGCTCAGGCTCCTTAACGCTGACGGTCACACGAGATGGATGAACCCGCGGGAGTTCCCGACAGACGGAACCATATTCAGCTACCATCCCGGCCATATGGGCGACCCGAACGGGGTCACTTATCACAGCACTTTAAACCCTTACAAACTATACGCCGACGACCTTGCAGCCGAACCGGACAGCCTTGTACTCAACGAATTGATGCTTGCGATGTTCTCGGCGGGATCGACAAACTGGCGAAGGTACGAACTTGATTTTGGAACCCAGGACTTCCTCAAGTTCCAGTACGCGGTTGTTGCAAGTACGGATATTCCGACCACTACTCCCCCCAACGGCCCCGAGGACTGGCCCGAGGGTACCGTCATGAGCGAACCTTACCTTGTAAGACCGATCCTCACCAACACCCTCTGGTACGAAAACGGAGACTTCGGCGGTGAATTGTCACTCGAGGTCCAGGTAAGGGATTTCGAGAATCCCGACCAGGTCGACGTTTACGCAGAGGCTCCTTTTGTCTTCCCGAAGCAGTCGTTAAGTCTCGTCTCACAGGGTGGCAACGAGTCAATGTGGGAGCTTGATGTACAGAACATAGGCCTTTCGAGCTTCGACACTTTCCAGATGCTTATAGCTGCGGTCGCCACCGATCATGTCGGATACGACGGATTAATCCCGGGTGAGGAAGTCGCCACGTACATGCTCGTTGAAGTGACAGTTCTGGACGAGGAACCACCGGATCCGGGCTGGCCATTCTACGATGATTTCGAGACGACCGATTACATATGGACTCCCATGAAAACCGAGCCGTCATCCGAACTCTACTGGGGTAAGTACGACGGTTTCATGGACGCGACCGGCGGCGGTATGAGTTACGAGGAGGACAACGACAGCCCGGACGAGAACCCGAACGTAAGCTATGTAGTGTCGCCCCCGATCGAGATCCCCGCGTCATCATTCGACCTTGTAATGACAATGAACCATACACTCAAGGTTGACATTCCCGAGGAATGGGGTAACTTCGCGTGGGACATGTGCTTCGTGAGGGTCAACAATGAACAGGTGTTCCCGACCGGAGGGCCCGCATACGAGAATAACTATTATCCGTGGACCTTCGACCCCGTCTACTGCTGGACGAGTGAGTATCCCGAAGGCGCTGACGGATTTGAGACGATCGAGAGCGTTTTCAACCTCGGTACGGAATATAACGGCACCACGATCAACGTGGAATTCGTGCTCGACACGTACGACTACATATGGAACAGCAAGCCAATGCATTTCGGATGGAAGATCGACGATGTCCTTCTGGACTTTGACGACTAGCTGGTTTTCAGTCTGTCAAACACAAAGATATCCTCCCAAACTTCATTCTTCGTAGAGGTCATGTCAAATCTGGTGTAAATATCAGGCAGCGAGTATGTCATTATCTTTCTGCCTCGAGTGTCGACAGAGTATTGCTGAGCGATAGACGTCGGGAAGCAGGGCAAATCCTTTGAGGCGGCG
>Ga0272441_10008666_pt1 | contig 16042 bp, 12 predicted proteins | sample SSMProp6N_FD_193582 | JGI IMG/M metagenome (GOLD analysis project Ga0272441, IMG submission 193582) | Marine sediment archaeal communities from Little Sippewissett salt marsh, Falmouth, MA, United States - SSM-Prop-6N | ecosystem: Environmental > Aquatic > Marine > Wetlands > Sediment ... | reverse complement strand
GGATCTGCAGCAGCCAGCGGCGGTTGTAGGTCTCCTGGCAGCCGATGGTGGGAGCCATGATCACCGGCAGGCCCAGGCCGGCGTAGAAGGAGAGCTCGCTGGGCTTGGTCCAGAGGATGTCCGTCTGCCGCAGCAGCCCGTAGAATGCGCGGAAATACTCCGTCTTGTCCGGGTGGTAGAGAATGTGCAGGTTGCCGTTCTCCGGCGCCGTTTCCGCCTTCACCTGCTGAAAATATTCATGCACCTCCGGCCGGACCCCGGCCACCAGGTTCAGGCGCACCCGCCCGTCCCGGATCATTTCCTTCAAACTGCAGGCGATGCCGCGCCCGATCTCCCGCTGGGCACCGGCCCCGCCCACGGCAAAGGTCAGGCTCGGCGGCTCTTCCGCCTTCGTCCGGGTAGCGGCGTCACGGGACAGACCCAGGAAATCCGCAACATGCCGTCCCCACAGGGGCCGGAAGCGGCCCGCCGGGTCCAGGCGGCGCAGGCGGCCGACAAGATCGTTTTTCAACACCCCCAGGTCCCGGCCGCCGGTGAGCTCCGCGGGGAAGGGGAAGCCGGTAAGGGTGATCATCTTTGCCGGCACGCCGTAGCTCACCAGGCGCTTCACCGCGTTCTCGCAGGGCGCCAAATAGCGGATGCGGCTGCCGGCGGGATCGGCGGCCACCCAGGCGCGGCTGATCTCGGCGTCGCAGACAATGCAGTAGACCGGATTCAGGCCCGCCGCGTCGGCGGCAATGGCCGGCGCCGGGTAGGAGGTAATCAGGGGCAGCGGCTTCCCTACCACCGTCTCCAGCATGCTTTGGCAGATCCCCCGGTCCACGAAAGAGCGCATGAGCCGTACCTGGAAGGTCGGCCGCGAGAGGTCCCGCCGCGGGTAATAGGGGGGAATCTCCATCAGAGTGTCCATGAGCCCGAACAACGGCCCGCCGATCAGGGGCACTGTAAGCAGCCGGGACACCCGCTCGTAGGTACCCCGCAGCCGGCGCCAAAGCCGGGCTTCCCGATCCTGGGGCAGCCCGTCGACCGGGCGGCCCAGGGTGATCAGCCCGCCCTCGGCCATATCGCCCAATGGGTAAACAGCCCGCTGGTGGCCCAACCCCATGTCCACGGTCACGATCCAGGCTTTCATGATTTACACCTCCACCATTCGCTTCCCAATAATTAGCAAGGACCGTGCCATGAGATATAACAGATTTAACTGTTTTTATTATAATGAGTTAATTGCCACAAGCCCGGCGAAGCGGGGTTGTCGTGGCTGCAACCCAGGTTGCAGGAGCTTCGGAGTCCGGCGCTTATTTGCCCAGCCTCTCCAGAACCCCGGCGAAATAGGCCTCCATCCCCGCGGGGTCGCCGAACTCCGGGGCGGTGTCGCGAACGGGAACAGCGTCACCCCCGGGAGAGTACAGCTGCGCCGGCTTTCCTGATGGTGGGCCTTCCCAACAAATTAGTGTTAGCCCAATTGCACGTAAAATAAAGTTTATTGCATTTTTTGCCTTTATCGCCAGGCGGCCTAGCGGTTCGGGTCCCAGCTCAGGTTCAGGCCGAACTCGTTGTTGAAGCGAAAATCCACCGTGCTCTCTTCACCCAGGCTGTCCCGGAGGATGCCCCTGTAGCGGGCGCTCATCCGCACCTCGTCCATGGCGGAGCTGACGCCCAGGCCGAAGGTCTGGGTGGCCCGGCTGTAGCCCGCATATTCGTAGAGCTCGAAAACCGCCTGGTAGAGGGGCATGATCTTGAGGCCCTCGGCGGCCCGGAAGGTGAAGCCGGTTTTGGCCAGCAGACCGGTCAGGTCCTTAGAATGCCCGTCGGTGTCCGGTTCGTCGTAGTCGGTGAACTTGGTGCGGAAGCCGCAGGTCCACTTGACCTTCTCGCTGATCTTCCAGGCCAGGTCCGGGTAGAGGTAGAAATAGGTGTAGCTGCCCTTCTCATGGGTGTAGGTCTTGCGGGATACGGCTGTGGTCAAATTGGTGACCAGAGAGTCGCTCCACTCCTCCTTGATCCTTAAGGTCACCCGGTGGCGCTGGGAATAAGGCTCGATCTCCTCCTCCTCGCCCGCCTCAACGGCGATCTCCTCGTAGCCCAGGCCGCCGTCGTAGCGCAGAAAGAACACCGGGAGGGCCGCCTCCTGGGCAAGGACCGGCGGGGCCGGCAGCACGAGGCTCAGAAGCAGCAGGCCCAGCAGCAGCCCGAAAAGCAGGCCCCGGAACGGCGGCTCCGCCGGAATCACTGGCCGGCTCACGGATCAAGCCCTCTTCGCGGCCATCTTGCCCACCGCGTAGGCGCCGAAATGGTAGATACCGTTGGCTTCCAGGAACACTCCGGCGGACAGCAGCACGAAGCGCGCCCAGTCATAGGGCTGTACCGACAGGGTTTTCCAGAGGGCGAAGACAATAGCTGCCACGGCGGAGACGAGCAGGGCGGCGTTGCCTTTGGCCTTGAACCACTTCTTGGCCGCCTGGGTGACGGGCACCACCAAAGCGGAGAGGCCGATGATTTCAGCGATCAGTTCCGGTGTGAGCATACTTTTTCCTCCTTACTTTTTACTTACCTTCTATTATATGCGTTTGGCGGGCCGGTGCGAGGAAAAAGCCCGGCTTGCCGCGGCAGAAATCGAATTTCATTACCCCTCTCTCAGAGCAAATTATTTGCATATTAGCTATATAACCTCTATAATTATTTTCCAGGTGTATTTATATGAATGAGGCCTGCTTTTACAATCTGTTCCGCATTGTTTTAAGCACACCTGTCTGACCGGCAGACCTCCATCCACAGCATCAACAGCTCTACCCGCACCTGACTCTCAGGAGGTATTGAAATGGGAAAGAGACCCTGGATATTACTGCCTCTCGCTCTGTTTCTGCTTACCGCAGGCAGCCGAGGCGGCGAACGGCAGTACCTGGACGTGCTCGTCCTCAAGGACGGGATGAGCTTCAAAGGCGTGGTGATCGAGCAGATACCGGGAGCGTCCTTCCGGCTCGAGACCCTGAACGGCAGCGTACTCACCTTCACCTGGGATGAAGTCGAAAAAATCCGCAAAGAGCCGCAGAGCGTTGAGGAGCTTGAGATCCGCTACATCGACGTGGTGCTCTTGAAAAGCGGGGTGATCTTCAAGGGCAACATCATCGAGCAGGTGCCGGGCGAGGCGATCAGCCTGGAGGCCGCCAACGGCAAGGTGCTTCTGTTCCGCAACCCGGAGATCTGGAAGATCGTCAAGGAGCGGGAATTCCTTGCGGACGAGGCGGCGGCGGAACAGGAAAAGCAGCGCATGGAGAAGCTGCGGGCCACGTTGACGATATCCGTCTCCCTGGGGGGCGGCGGAACATCCGGCGCCGGGGACAAGGACCCGGCAGGTACGCAGGACAGCCTGCAGGACGAGGTCGCCCGGCTCCAGGAGGAGATGGAGGCCCTGGAGACCGAACAGGAAGATGCCGCCGCGGAAGCTGTTGACGCTGCTGATGAGGAGAAAGCTCAGCTGGCCGCCGAGATTGAAGCCCTGCGTGAAGAGCTTGAGCGCCTCGCACTTGAGGCCGAGGCGCGGGAAAATCCTCCGGACCCGGCGACCCGGGAGCTGGCTGCGGTGGAGGAAATCCTCTGCGTCCTGCTGGATGAGATCATGGAGATCAGCAAGGGCATGTGGACATCCGAAACCGGCGTGGTGAGCGGCGCCTACCGGGAGGAGCTTCCGGCATTGAGCGGCGGGCTGCAGGAGTTGGTGGGCCGCACCGTAGCCCTGGCCGAGCGGCCGGCTACGGGCGCAGGTGAGGAGCTGGCCCTGCTCAAAGCGGACCTGGCCGAAACCCTCGGTGAAATCCGGGACCTGGCCCGCCAGCGGCGGCAGGAAGACATCGCGGCCACCCAGTTCATGCTGGGCAATATCTTCGAGAGCGAAAAATGGCGGCGCCCCGCCAACCTGGACAGGGTGGAGACCCTCTCCGCCTCCCTGACTGCAGCGGAGCGCCGGGAAGTCTACCGGGACGTCAAAAAAGAAGACCAGACGAAAGCCTTCCTCCTCAACCTGATTCCCCTGGCGTCCGCCGGGAGCTGGTCCCAGGGGGACAAAGCCGGGGCGCTCACCTCCCTGGGCGCGAGCCTGGGGGGATTGCTTGTAGCTGTCGGCCAGCAGGCCATTTCTTCTCCCTATGATGAAGGGCTCTCGGCCGGACTGCAGGAGCCCGCGGGCATGACCGCCGCCGGGCTGGTCGTGGGCGCCTATATCTACCAGCTGGTCCGGCCCTTCCTCTACGCGGGGGCGGAAAACGCCCGCCGGCGGGAAGCTTTGGACCTGACTGTTTTAGGGGGTGAATCATGAAAGTGAAAACACTCATCATTGCGGCGCTGCTCTTGCTGCCGGCTTCGGCGGTCTTCGCCCAGCCGCCGATTCAATACCTGGACGTGCTGATACTGAAGGACGGCACCAGCTACAAGGGCGTGATCGTCGAACAGGTCCCCGGCGAAACATTGCGCCTGGAAACCACCGGGGGCACGCGCCTGACCTTCATCCAGGAGGAGATCGACAGCATCGATAAGGAGAAGCAATCGACCCGCGGCCTGAAGGTCTATTATATCGACGTGGTATTTCTGAAAAACGGCATTATCTTCCCGGGTACCGTCATCGAGCAGGTCCCCGGCGTTTCCCTTACCCTGAAAGCGGCCAACGACAAAGAGATCATCATCCGCATGGAGGAAATCTGGAAGATCGTCCGGGAGAAGCGCCTGGCCGGGGAAGAGGCGCCTCCGGAAGAGGAACAGGAGCGGATGGAGAAGCTGAAAGTCGCCCTGGACCTTGAGCTGTCCCGCCGGGACGGCGGTGAGGCCCCGCCGGCCGCCCGGAAAAACGAAGACAGCCTGGAAGAGGAGATCGAGCGCCTGGAGGAGGAGATGGCGCAACAGGGCGAAGAGCAGGAGGAAGCGGCGGCCCCGGAACGGCAGGCCCTGGAGGAGGAGCTGGCCCGGCTCCGCGAAGAGCTGGAGGCTGCCGAGAGCATGGGTGTAGCGGAGGCCGAGGCCGCCGAGCAGATCGAGCTCGCCCGGATCACGGAGATCCTGCAGATGCTCACCGAAGAGCTCCTGGAGATCGCCAAGGGAATGTGGACCGAGGAGCTGGTCGAAGGCTCCCAGGCCTACAAGCAGGAGATCGCCGCCCTGCAGGAGAGGCTGGCGGAGAGCACTGAAAAGCTTCTCGAGCTCGTTGCCGCCAAACCAACGGCCGCGGGCGGTGAGGCAGAAGAGCTGGCCGCGGCGGTCGCCGGGCTGAAAAAGGAGCTGGCGGAGATTCTGGAAGAGGTGCGCGGCATCGCCAGAGAGCGGCGGCAGGAGGATATCCTGGCCACCAAGACCGCCCTGGTGCCGATACTGCAGAGCCCGGACTGGAACACCCCGGCCTTACGTCCCGCGGTGGTGAACCTGGCCGCCAGCCTGCCCTACGAGGAGCGGCAGGAGGTTTACCGGGAAGGCATGACCCGGGGCGGCGTGGGCGGCGCGGCCCTCAACCTGATTCCCGCCGGGCTGGGAAGCTGGATGCAGAAGGATTGGCTGGGAGCGGTGGTCTCCTATGGGCTGGCGGGGGCCGGACTGGGTGTGATGCTTCTCGGGAATTTCGGTGTTATCCCCGATGAGCAGACGGCCCTGGGCGCGGGCGGCATTCTGGTAATGTGCGGCTGGGGCTATTCGGTGATCCGCCCCATCCAGTACGCGGGCTCTCAGAACAGGAAGAAGAGGGAGCTGCTGGGTCTGTGAGGTTTGCCGGGGGAGCGTACGACCTTTCGTCCGCCCCCCGCGCCGGCGAATACGGCTTAAAGGTCGAGCTCGTAGGCGCCCATGGACCAGGGGGCGGTGCGTGGTGCTCCGTCCCGGTCGCCGCCGAACCAGGCGGACAAGTCCAGGCCTTGATCCCAGAGCGGGGAGGCGCCTCCCAGGTGGTAGTCCTGGGCGGCGGCGTCAACAAAGCCGGGATCCTCCTCCCGGTTGCCGGCGGCGGGAACCGGCTCCGGCTGCCCGGCCAGGTAGGTCTCCATGTCGGCCACCGTGCCGCAGGACGTGGGGCCGTCGGCGCCCCGGTAGAGCGGGCTGCAGCCGTAGAGATCGTTGTTGTTCACCCGCTCCGGCAGGGAGGCGGTGTCCGCCTCGTAGATCCCGCAGGTCTCCTGGGGGGAAGCGTAGAGGATATTGTTTTCGATCACGCATTTCGAGGACGCCATGTAGATCAGGCAGCCATCGGACTCGACGCCGCCGCGAATGGTGTTGCTCTGAATGATCACGCCCGTAGAGTTGTTGCAGAGAATGCCCCGGAAATACATGCCCCCGGCTTCATAATAGACCACATTGTTTCTTATTACGGCGGCCGCGCTCTGGCAGACGATTCCCCGGCAGTGATCGCTTCCTTTTCCTGCATTAATTGTATTGGCCAAAATCCTTGGGCTCGCGGAAGCGCAGAAGATGCCGCTCGAGTCCAGCACCCCCGGCCCGGCGTCGATGATATTGTCATGGATAGTGGGAGAGCCGCCGTTTCAGTACACGCAGCAGACCGTGTCCTCTGCGGCCGCGCGCAGGGTAAAGCCCTCGATCGCGGCGGCGGCCGTGATCCCCGCCCCGGCCGTGACCACCTTCTCCGTGCCCTGGGCGGCAATGACGGTTTCATTGGCCTCCACGTCCCGGCTCCAGTCGGCAGGGTCATACCCGCCGCAAAGCGACACCTTGTCCCGCAGCTCCACCGGAGCGGTGACCGTATAAGTGCCTGCGGCCGCCCGCACCGCCAGCTGTCCCAGCTCTCCGGTCAGGGCTCCGGCCAGGTCCAGGGCCGCCTGCAGGCTGCGCTTGGGGCGTTCCCGGGTGCCGGGGTTGCCGTCGTCGCCGGTGAGGCTGACATAGACCGCCTTTTCCAGGCGGATCGCCTCGTAGGCCCCGACAAATTCTTCGATCCGGTCGCGGAGCTCCAGGGTACAGCCGGCCGAAAACAACAACAGCAGCAGGGCCAGGCACAGAAGCAGTAGCGGCCCGGCAGCCGCTTTCCCTATTCTTCCCACACGATCTCCTCACCCAGGCTGATATAATCCCCCGCCCGGCGGGTCTCGCTCACCATCAGGTAGGCGTAGCGCCCGGCCAGCTCCGGGGCCGCAGCCTTGAAGGCCCGGTAGTATTCCCGGGTTTCCTCGTAGAGCTCCAGCTCGTAGCAGGTGCGGGACAGCGACAACAGCAGGTTGGCCTGCCCTGGCGCCAGGCGTTGGGCGCGCCTGAAGAATTCCAGAGCCCGGCGGTATTCCCTGCGCAGGTAATAGATGTTCCCCAGGTTGATCAGCGCGGGGATATACTCCTCGATCTTCAATATTTCCTCTAGCTCCCGCTCCGCCTCCTCGTAGAGCCCGTAGCGGGCGTAAAGCCTGGCCAGGGCGCTGCGGGCCCGGACGCTGCCGCCGGTGGTCCGTATGCGCTCGCGGCAGCGCGCCACCTGGGGCGCCAGCTCCCGGCGGATGAAGCGATTCAGCTCCGCCTCGTAGCGGCTCAGGAGCTCGTCCTCAGGCGGCGGGTCCACGCGCACCTCTCCCTCCAACAGGCTTACCGGCGGGTACTGCTCCCAGGCGGCGTGCACCGGGAGCAGCCGCGCTTTCTCCCCCCCTTCCCGCCACTGCCGGGCCCCGGCTTCCCAGGCCTTTAAAAAGCCTTCCTCCAGCACGGTCATCTCCACGGGCAGCCAGGTTCTCCCCTCCAGCATGATCAGGTCCCCGGCGCAGGCGAACAGGCCGGCTGCTTCCTCGCATGTCAGCTCCAGATCGAAGGCGGCGTAGATATGCCCGGGCACGGTGATGAAAGCGGCGGCGATGCCCGCGGCCTCGAGCAGGGCGCAGTAGAGGACCGTCAGGTCGTCGCAGTCCCCGGCGCCGTAGCGCAGGGTCTGGCGGGGAAACTTGAGAAAGTCCAGGGTGTAACCTTCCCCGCTCACACCGGCGTAGGGGGAGCGGGGATCCACCACATAGCTTAAGCCTGAGGCCGACAAGGCTGAGTGCAGGCCCGCGGCCAGGCGGAAACGGGCGCTGATGGGGCGCAAGCCGGACTTCTTCACCGCGGCGGCGGCGCGGCCGGCGAAGGTCAGCACCTCCGGGTCCTTCTCGGACACGAACAGGGCCGCCTTGCGGTCGTCGTCCCAGAGCAGGGCGTTGCGGTCGTGCAGGGCAAGAGCCAGGGTTCGGGTCGTGGTATAGCGCCGCCCGCCGTAGTCGTAGCTGACCGCCACTTCCGCCGGCACCCGGCCGCCCTCGAGAATCCCCAGGATGCGGTCATTGAAAAGCAGCCTGAGCTCGATTTCCCGGCTCTCTCCGGGGTCTATGCCGACCGGTAGGGTATAGCAGGTGGGACGGCTCATGTAATCCCGGGCGTAGACGCTCACCTCCACCGCACTGACCGGAAAGCGGCCCCTGCTGGTGAGGAGCGCTTTCCCCGGCGGTGAGCGCTCGTAGGTCCGGTAGAGCGAAGGGAAGAGCTCCGCAACTTCCGCCTTTTCGATGCGCAGGGGCGAGGAGGAAGGGGCGGGAATATGATAGCTGAGCCCGCAGCCCAAACCGATAAAGCGCGCCAGCCCCAGGTAATCCCGGTAGGCCAGGTTCAGGCTCAGGCTCAGGGCGGGGCGCAGGTAGGCCTCGACGCCCAGCCGCGCCGCCAGGTAGGGATTGCTTCCCTTCACAGTATCGCTGTTGAAGGGCCCGGCCGCCAGGAAGCCCAGGTAGTATCCCCCGGCCAGGCTGCCGGCCAGCTCGAGGCGGGGACGAAGATTCAGCCCCGCCTCCAGACCCAGCCCCAGGGGCAGGATGGACAGAAAGGTCTCCGCCCGCACCGGGGCGTAGACATACCCGGTTTCCGCCTGGGCGCGCAGCCGGGCACCGAGCTGCAGATTCCCGGTCAGCCTGCCCTCGCCCCCCAAGGCATAAATTTCCCCGTCCCCGGCCAGGGGCAGCAGCAGCGCCGGGGAGAAGCTCAAAGACAGATAAGGGCTGCCCAGGTCCCGGTAGCGGCGGGGGAAGAAAGCTTCCTGGCCGCTGAGCCCATAGGCCGCGGACAGAAAGCTTAGGAGTATCAGCACTTTCGCGTATCTCGCGTATCTCATGTGCCGGCTCCCCGGGATATTTTTAAGGCTGCCGCACTAAGGGTGCATAAACAGATATCTCCAAGTATAGTGCACGGAAGGTTTTAAGGCAAATTGGATTTCCCGCGCCGCACACTACCGTTTCTTCCAGTGCGCATGCCCACGGAGGACAACACGCTGCGGACACTGACGGCGCTGAACACGATCGCCGCCCCGCACAGGGCCCAGGGCCCCGGCCGCTCGCCGATAAACAAGTAAACCAGCAAAGGATTCAGGATCGGCTCCAGGCCCTTGATCACCACCGCTTCCAGGGCGGTCACCTTTTTGATGGCCCGTGTATAGATCACGTAGGCGATCCCGAGCTGAAACACGCCGAGCATGAGAATGCCGGGCCAGGCCGAGCGGGGCGGGAAGGCGGTGACCATGAAGGGCAGCCCCACGGCCGCGGCGATGATGTTGCCGAGCACGATCGATTCGGCCGGGGACCCGTGTTTTTGCTTGCGCAAGAAGATCAGCAGCAGAGCCGAGCTGAGACCGCTGCCCAGGGCTATCAGATTGCCGGCCAGGCCGCTGGGAGAGAGCCGGTCCAGGAAGAACAACAGCACGCCTCCGAGCACGCAGACAATGGTCAACCAGTCGAGGCGGCTCATCCGCTCGTTCAGCATCCAGCCGGAGAGCAGGGCCACATATATGGGGGAGCTGTACTGCAGGACAACGGCATTGGCTGCCGTGGTCAGCCTGGTGGCCGTGACAAAGCCTATAACCATGCCCGCGTAGGCCAGGGCGGCGCCGACCTGCACGCCCGACCAGGTAAAACGGGGCTTCCGCAGAAACAGCAGCAGGACCGGTATGGCCAACAGGCTGCGCAGCCCGGAGATGGCCAGGGGATGCCCGGGGATCCATTTCACCAGCACACCGTTGCTGGAGAACAGCACCGTGGCCAGCAGGATTCCCAGCATGCCGCGGGTTTTCTCGCGAGTACTCATGATTGCGGTAAGCAGCGATTTACGCGCCGCTTACCGTGACACAGCTGCGGCGCCGGCCGCCGTAACAAAGCCGCATTTTCCAGGCTCTATCCCCGCAGGCGCTGGAGCTCCTTGGACAAAGTCACCAGGTGGCCGCGCTCCTCGGAGATGATCGCCTCGATTACCTGCTTGTGCTCATCGGCAATGAACTCGCTCATGTCGCGCTGTAAAAAGAGCTGCTCACGCTCGAAGCGGATCGCCAGGGCTATGAGCTCCTGGTCCGTCGCGGCTGCGCCGATATCGCTGCGGTCCTCCGCCTGCCCGCCCCGGGCGGTGATCACTTCCAGGTAGTCCATGGCCGCGTCAGGGTACTGTGCGGGCGGTCCTGATTCCAGTTTCTTGTAAAGCTCTTCGAAGCGCTGGGCATGGACGGCCTCCTGGTCTGCCAGCCAGAGAAAGCGGGCGACCAGCTCGGCGTCCTTGGCCTGGGCAGACATCTTCTTGTACATTTCCTGGCCGCTGCGCTCGTCCACCACGGCGATCCGCGCCAGTTCCTTGGCATCAAAGCTTCGACTCATAGGGGCTCCTTTCTTTTCTATATCAAGTATACAAAACAGTAGTCCGATGTGTGTAGTTTTTTTTCCTGCCGTATTATTACTGGAAAAACCGAGCCAATATAAATTAGATTGAATATAGCAGCTGTCTATTACAGCGGTCCCGCTTGTTTTTCCCTGCTCCGGATTTTGCACAGAACTGAACACCCCGCAAAAAAATGTTTATTGAGGAGGAAAAAGATGAAAAAGGCCATGATCCTTTCCTGGCTGCTGCTGGCTTTCTGCCTGCCTGTGGCCGCGGAGGCGGAGGAGGTGGACCTGGCGCCCCTGCTCGGCACCTGGGCCAACCCGGAGTACAATTCCACACGGCAAGCGCCCAAGTTTGTGATCAAGGCTGACGGAATAAGCGAAGAATACCAAACGACTTCCGCCACAACACCGTGCTATCTATTTTCTTATACCATTGAGGAAGCCTGGCAGGATGAGGAGGGCGCCACATGGTATAAGATGGTGGCCGTTAAAATACAAACTCGGGAAAATTATTTCTGGTACCTCCTGATCCGGATCAGCCCGGACGGTTCGAGCTATGAAGAGGACTATATAGGCAGCAATGTGCGGGAGTTTCCCGCCGGCCTCGACCCGGAGAGCTACTTCTACAAGATCCTCTACCGGGAATAGGACGCAGATTTTCCCGCACAGAACTGAACACCCCGCAAAAAAATGTTTATTGAGGAGGAAAAAGATGAAAAAGGCCATGATCCTTTCCTGCCTACTGCTGGCTTTCTGCCTGCCGGCGGTGGTCGAAGCGGAGGAAGTGGACCTGGCACCCCTGCTCGGCACCTGGACCAACCCGGAGTACAACCCCGTGCGGCGAACCCCCAAGATCGTGTTCCAGGCCGACGGAACGGGCGCGTCATACCAGACAACCCACGCCGAAGTGCCCAGTCGTACCTGGACCTACACGGTGGAGGAGGCCTGGCAAGATGCGGAAGGCGCCCGCTGGTACAAAATCGTGGCCGTGAAGACCCAGACCCTGGAGGAGCGTTTCTGGTACCTCCTGGTCCGGATCGCCCCGGACGGCTCCACATACGAGGAGGACTTTCTCCGCGTCAACCTGCGGGAGTTCGCAGACGCCCTCAACCCGGGCAGCTATTTCTACAAGATCTACTATCGGGGGTAGGCGGCCGGTCGGCCGCATCGTTTATTTCAACCTCTCCAGCGCGCCGCGGATGTAGTCCAGCTGCAAAGGCAGGCCCAGGCGCTTCACGACCGCCTGGTAGCGGGGGTGCCAGTTGAGATCTCCCCAGAGGGGACGTACCGCCGCGCCGCCGAGATAGACGTCGTGATCCTCGTAGGACTGCTCCAGCCAGTTTAGGGCCTCTTCTTCCTGGCCCGCCCCGCAGCAGGCCAGGCCGATATAGCAGGCCCATTCACCCGGTTCCCTTCCGCGCCGCTCTATCATCGATCGGATTATCTTCTGGGCCTCGTTTTTTCGTCCCGCCCGCCCGTAGGCGTAGGCCAGGAAGCCCTCGAACAGGTTGTCCTCCCTGGAGACGGTCAGGGTTTTTTCCAACAGAGGAATGGCGGTCTCATAGCGGCCCAGCAGCAGGTAGATCCAGGCGCGGTAGAAGGAGCCGTAAAAGCTTCCGGGACGGAGCTCCTCCAGGCGGTCGATGATTCCCAGGGCGCGGCGGAACTGCAGCGTCCAGCGGTAGTGCCGGTAGAGCTCGATGAGGACTTCCGGAGCGATGGGATTGAGCCGCCGGGCCCGGTTGATGAGCTCGAGATGCTCGTCGAACCTGCCGAAGCAGCCCTTCAAGTTTGCGTACCAGCAGAGAGTCTCCACATGATTCGGATCGATGGCCAGTATCTTCTCGAACTCCGCTTCAGCTCCGGCCCAATCCCACTCCCACTCCATCCGTGAGCCCGCCGACACCATGCGGGCGCGTACGTTCTCCGGGTCGATCTTTAGGGCCTTGCCGATAAGAGCATCCAACTCCTGTCGCACCGCCGGGGTGGGCACCGTGTCCCTCCCGTATCCCCCTAAGGAGAAATAGGTGAAGGCCAGGCCCGCGTAGGCCTCGGCAAAACGGGGGTCCAGGTCGATGGCTTGCTGGAAATAATCTTTCGCCTTGCTTATGTCCACCTCGCTCTCGCTCCGGCGCAGGGTGTAATCCCCCATCATGCAGGCCTCCCGGGCCCGGGGGTTCACGGTCGGGACAGCTCGTTCGGCACGCTCCGGCGCCAACGGGGCCAGCCTCCCCAGCACCGCAGCGGCCGTCTCCCGGCTAATTTGCTCCTGCAGACCCAGAATACCGGCGAACTCTCCCAGGAAACTCTCCGCCCATACGTGCTTATCCGAGATTGCTTCCACCAGCTGTGCTGAGATCCTTACCTCCTCCCCCGCTTTGAGCACCGCCCCCTCCAGCAGGTGATCCGCCCTCAGCTCCGCCGCCACTTGCCGCAGGCTCTTGATCGTGCCCTGGTAGTAGCGGCTCGAGGTATAGCTGACCACCTCCAGTTCCTCGTGCTTCGAAAGCTCCGTGATCAGGGCGTCGGTCATGCCGTCGCTGAGCCACTCCTGCTCCCCTGCCAGGCTGACGAAAGGCAGCACCGCCAGCCTGGGTTTCCCGCTTCCGGGCAGCGCCACCACCGATGCCGGCACAACCGGCTCCCGGGCCGCCGCCGGGCGGCTGCGGCGGATGGACTCGTAGAGCTCAGTGGTGGCCTCCTCCGGTTCCAGCTGCAGCTCCTTTTCCAGCACCTGTACGCAGACCCGGTACTGGTGCAGCGCCTCCTCCCGCCGGCCTCCCGCGGCGTACAGCCGCATCAGCGCGCAGTGGGCCTCCTCGTTCAGGGAATCTTCGCTGACCAGCCGCCGGGCAAAGGCAATCGCCTCGGTCGTCTTTCCCGCCTGCTCCGAGAGCTCCACCAGACTCGTCATGGCCGCGCACAGCTCCCGGCGCAGGTACTCGGCCTGCAAAAACTGCCAGTCGCTGAACTCGCCGCACTCGGCCAGGCTGAAGCCCGCAAGAAATTCTCCCCCGTAAAGCCCCACCGCCTGTTCCAGGAGCTTTCGGGCATCCCCGCCGCTCCCCGGCAGAGCCTCCCGACCCGGCGCCCGCGCTTGGGCCAGCAGCGCCTGAAACTTTTCGATGTCAACATGAATCAGTTCCAGGTTCAATGGCCCCACCCGCTCCTCCTCCAGCGGAATCAGCGCGTCATCCAGCTCCCGCCGCAGCTCGGAGAGCAGGCGCCGGAGGCTGCCCCGGGCGTGCGCCTGGTCGTGGTCGGGCCAGAACAGCGCCGCTAATGTGTCCCGGTTGTAGGTCCGCTTGCCGAAGGCCAGGTAGGCCAACAGGCCCAGGGCCTTCTTCCGCCCCAGGCGGACCGACTTGTCTCCCTGCCGCAGTTGCGGCGCGCCCAGGAGTTGAAAATTGAAAGCAGGCACTTCAACAGGCATTGTCATGCCTTTCTCTGCTTGTCGAGCGCGGTGCGGATGTGGTCCAGCTGCAGGGGCACTCCTTTCCGTTTCATGATGTCCTGGAAGCGCGTATCGAAATGCAGCTCACCCCAGTACGGCATGATCGGCGCGTTCTTAAGATAGATATCACCATCCGCCAGCGAGCGCTCCAGCCACTCCAGCGCTTCTTCGATACGGCCGGCGCCGTAATAGGCCAGAGCTATCCGATAGGCGGATATATTCTCACCCATACGGCAATCGCGAATCAGCTCCGCCACGATCTTGAGAGCCTCCGCCTCCCGGCCCGTTTTTCCATAGCAGTAGGCCAGAGAGCAGCGCACGTAAGGATTGGCTCCCCGACTTAACGCCTCCTCCGCGTAGCGGATGGCTGTTTCATAATTTCCCATGAACATATATATCCGCGCCCTGTCATAGGAAGTGCGGTAACGCCCTGGATATAGGAGCTCAATCCGGTCTATAAACACCAGGCTGCGCCTGAATCGGAAGGAGTGGCTGTAATAGATAACCCAATGCACAAGGGTTATCAGGTTTAAGGGATCGAGGCGGGAAGCCTTGCTCAACAGGTAAAACGCCTCATCAAGTTGAAGTCTCAAGATCTTCATCTCCGCGTACCAGTTGATCGTTTCGATGTGCCCGGGATAGATCTCCAGGACTTTCTGGAAATCACTTTCTGCGGCTTGTGCGTCAGCATCCCATTCCCACATGGACCCGGCCCGGATCATCCGTGCCCGCGCGTTCCGCGGGTCGTTCTCCAGTGCCTTGCTTACCAGCAGGTTCACCTTTTCCCGCACCTCCGGAGAGGGCTGTCTGGTCAGGCCATACCCTCCCAGGGTGAAATGGGCGAAGGCCAGGCCGGCGTAGGCGTCGGCGCAGGATTGATCAAGAGTGATAGCCTTCCTGAAGTAGTCTCTGGCAACCTCGACGTCCTGTTCGCGCTCGCTCCGCCGCAGGGTGTAGTCCCCCAGCATGCAGGCCTCCCGGGCCCGGGGATCTACGATTGGGACCGCCCATTCGGCCTTCCCCGGCACCAGCCGCCCCAGCACCGCCGCGGCAACCTCCCGGCTGATTTTTTCCTGCAGCTCCAAAATGCCGGCAAACTCCCCCCGGAAGCTCTCCGCCCACACATGCCGGTCAGAGGCAACATCCACCAGCTGCACCGAGATACGCACGTCCTCCCCCGCCTTGAGCACCGCACCTTCCAGCAAATGGTCCGCCCCCAGCTCCGCCGCCACCTGCCGCAGGCTCTTCCGCGTGTCCTGGTAGCGCCGGCTGGAGATGTAGCTGATCACCTCCAGCTCCTCGTGCTTGGAAAGCTCGGTTATTAGGGCGTCGGTCATGCCGTCGCTGAGCCACTCCGCTCCCCCCGCCGCCAGGCTACTGAAGGGCAGTACCGCCAGCCGAGGCCTCCCAACGCTGCCGCCTATCGCTGACGGGCCATCCGTCGCCTCTTCAGATGAAACAGGCGCCGGGCGGCTGTGCCGGATGGCCTCGTAGAGCTCGGTGGTGGCCTCCTCCGGCTCGAGCTGCAGCTCCTTGTCCAGCACCTGGGCGCAGGCCCGGTACTGGTGCAGCGCCTCCTCCCGGCGCCCGCCGGCGGCATACAGCCGCATCAGCGCGCAGTGGGCCTCCTCGTTCAGGGGATCCTCGCTGACCAGGCGGCGGGCGAAGGCAATCCCCTCATTACACTTTCCCGCCTGCTCCGAGAGCTCCGCCAGCCGGGCCAGGGCCGCGCACAGCTCCCGCCTCAGGTACTCGGCCTGCAGAAACTGCCAGTCGCTGAAAGTGCCGCACTCCCCCAGGCTAAATCCCGCCAGGAACTCTCCCCGGTAGAGGCCGGCCGCCTGTTCCAGGAGCTTTCGGGAATCCCCACCGCTCCCTGGCAGAGCCTTCCGCCCCGGCGCCCGCGCCCGGGCCAGGAGGGCCTGGAACTCCTCGATGTCCACATGAATCAGTTCCAGGTTCA
>Ga0272441_10008665_pt1 | contig 16048 bp, 10 predicted proteins | sample SSMProp6N_FD_193582 | JGI IMG/M metagenome (GOLD analysis project Ga0272441, IMG submission 193582) | Marine sediment archaeal communities from Little Sippewissett salt marsh, Falmouth, MA, United States - SSM-Prop-6N | ecosystem: Environmental > Aquatic > Marine > Wetlands > Sediment ... | reverse complement strand
TGACCGCTTCTCGACTGAAGGATGTCGATCCGGAGCGTTACGAAGGCGAGGATGCGGTTCTTCTGCCGGCTGATGGCGTGATTCCGATGACGCCGGCCATTCGCCGGACGGCGCTGGCTGTTTCCGCCCTGGTGATGACGATGGTCGGCCTGGTGCTGGTGGTGGCGTGCGCCAATGTCGCCAATCTTCTTCTGGCGCGGGCGACGAGGCGGAGAAGGGAGATCGGGATTCGCCTGGCCGTCGGCGCTTCGCGGTGGCGGCTGGTGCGCCAGCTTCTGACCGAGAGCCTGCTGCTGGCGCTGCTGGGCGGCGCCGCGGGCCTCGTGCTCGCCGTCTGGACGGTTGATGGGCTTGTCGCGGCGCTGCCCGAGCTGCCGTACAACGTCTCCCTCAGTCTGAACACTGCCGTTGATGGACGGCTCCTGGCGTTCACCACCGCGGCGTCCGTGCTCACGGGGGTTCTCTTCGGCCTGCTTCCGGCGCTCAGCGCGACGAACGTCAGCGTCATCGCCTCGCTGAGAGATGATGCCGCGGCCGGGCGCTTCGGATTCAGACGGTCGCTGATGCGTGATGGGCTGGTCGTGGCGCAGGTGGCCGTTTCGCTCGTGCTGCTCGCAGGCGCCGGTCTGTTCATCCGGAGCCTGATCCACGCGCACGCGATCAATCCCGGCTTCGATCACGCCAACGTGCTGGCGGTCACGCTCGATCTCGGCGCGCGGGACATGAGCGAGGGTGAATGCCGCGTGTTTTACGAGGATCTGCTGCGTACCACGCGCGCGTTGCCGGGCGTCGAATCGGCAAGCATCGAGGGATGCCCGCCGCTGACCATGACCATCTCGGCCACGAACTTCTGGATCGAGGGCCGACCCTACACCGATGCCGACGATGAGCGCATCAGCGTCGCCATGAGCAGGGTCAGCGCTGACAATCTCAGGACGCTGGGTATTCCGCTTCTGCGCGGGCGGGACTTCAATGATCGGGACACCGACGCCGCACCCGGCGTGGCCATCGTCAACCAGGCGCTCGCCGATCGATTCTGGCCGGGCGAGGATCCGCTCGGGAAGCGCATCAGCCGGACGGGCTCGGAGGGCCCGTATCTGGAAGTCATCGGCGTCGTCAGGACCGCCAAGTACTGGTTGATCGGCGAGGCGCCCCGGCCGTATGTCTACCTGGCCCTCTCGCAGAATTACCAACCGGAGCTGACATCGCTGCTGGTGCGCACGACGGGCGATCCGATGGCGGCGGTTCCTTCGATCCGCGCGGTCATTCGTGAAGCGGATCCAAACATGGCGGCCGCCGATGCAAACTCGCTGACCCGCCTGATTGGCTTCGCGATGCTGCCGGCCAGGCTCGCGGCGATCCTCTTCGGCCTGCTCGGCGTGCTCGCGCTGCTGCTCGCTTCGGCGGGGCTGTACGGCGTGATGTCCTATTCCGTCAGCCAGCGGACGCATGAAATCGGCGTCCGTGTGGCCATCGGCGCGCAGCGAAGCGATGTCATCCGCCTCGTGCTTCGCCGGGGCATCATCCTGACGGCGATCGGGCTGGGAATCGGATTGGTCATCTCGCTAGTCTGCTCGCGCGTGGTCTCGAGCCTCCTCTACGACATCAGCACGAGCGATCCGGCGACGTTCATCGGCGTCTCGCTGATTCTCATCGCGGTCGCCCTGCTCGCCTGTTATATCCCCGCCCGGCGCGCGACCCGAGTCGATCCGGCCGTCGCCCTGCGGTACGAGTAGGAGTCGATTGATGAACGTTCCGCTCCAGGACGTCCGCTTTGCGTTCCGGATGCTCGCCAAGCACCCCGGCTTCACCATCATCGTCGTGCTGACGCTGGCGCTGGGCATCGGCGCGAACACGGCGATCTTCAGCATCCTCAACACGGCCGTGCTTCGGTCGCTGCCGTACGAGGATCCCGACGAGCTGATCGTCCTGTCCCTTACGCGGGACGGGGAGGTCGCCCACGCGGGGATGGTGTCGTACACCGATCTCGAGGACTTCCGGACGCAGAGCGAGACGTTGGCGAATCTCGCGGGCCTGCACGGCACGATCTTCAACCTCAGCGATAAGAACGGTGTGGAGCGCATCGGCGGTGCGTATGTCTCGGCGGACTTCTTCTCGATGCTGGGCGTCGAGGCCGCCGAGGGCCGGGTGTTCCGGCCGGAAGAGGATGACCCCGGTGCCGAGCGAGTTGCAATCGTCAGTGACGCGTTCATGCAGCGTCGGTTCGCCGGCGAGAAGGAACTGGTCGGTCGGGTCCTGATGCTGGACGGCGTCGCCCACACCGTCATCGGCGTCATGCCCCCGGACTTCAGGTTCCCGATCGACATGCGCCGGGCCGAGGTGTGGACGACCACTGCACTCGATGCGGCGACGTTCCCGGGGCGCGGCTCGGTGCGCGTCAAGGCCGTGGGGCGCATCAGGCCGGACGTTACCATCACGCAGGCAACTGCGGAACTCGATACGATCGTCGCGCGGCTGGTACAGCAGTTCCCCGACCTCTACACGGATTGCGGGGTTCGTATCCAGTCGCTGCACAGCGTGGCGACCGGCAAGTCGCGCGCTCCGCTGCTCGTTTTGCTCGGCGTGGTCGGGCTGATCCTGCTCATCGCCTGCGCCAACGTTGCCAACATGCTCCTGGCCCGCAGCGAGTATCGACGAACGGAGTTCGCGATTCGGGCGGCGCTGGGCGCTGGGCGCGGGGCGCTGGTGCGGCAGGTCCTCGTCGAGGGCCTGGTGCTGGCGTGCCTGGGCGGCGCTCTCGGGCTGCTGGTGGCGACATGGACGCTCGATGCGCTCATCGCGCGTGCCGGCGGCTCCGCGCCGCAATTGGGCAGGATCACCCTCGACTGGCAGGTCCTGGCGTTCGCCGCGGTGGTGACGATTACTGCCAGCCTCGCGATCAGCCTGATCCCGGCCCTCACCGCCTCGCGGCCCGATCTGCACGCCTCGCTGAAGGAAGGCGGGCGGTCGCAGACGGGAAGGGAGCGGAGGCGTTTGCTGGCCGGCCTGCAGGTCGCGGAAGTAGCTGTCGCGTTCGTGCTTCTCGTCGGGGCGGGACTGCTGCTTCGAAGCTTCCAGCAGCTTATGACCGTCGACCCGGGTTTCGAGCCCGGCAACATCCTCACGTTCCAGCTCTCGGTGCCCCGCTCGGAGAACGCGGATCTCGGCGAGCGGGCCCGGCTGTACAGCGAGATGATCGAGCGGCTCGAGAACCTGCCCGGCGTGGAGGCGGCGGGCGCGAGCACGTCCCTGCCGCTGCATCCGGCCTCGGTGAGCGACAGCTTCGGGATCGTCGGCCGGCCGGCTCCCGAATCCGGCGTGTGGCCCAGCGTGCGCTACGACTCGATCAGTCCCGGGTACTTCCGGACGATGGGCGTTCCGTTGCTGGCAGGGAGGATGTTCACCGAGCAGGATGACCTGGACCATCCGCCCGTGATGATCGTCAACGAGGCGATGGCCCGACAGTACTGGCCGAACGAGGATCCGATCGGAGCCGGCGTGGCACTCGGGTCAACGCTGAACGACGGCTCGCGCGCCCTCTTCGACGTCATCGGGGTCGTTGGCGATCTGCACGACACGAACCTGGAGCTTGATCCGGAGCCCTGCATGTACGTGTGCTACCGCCAGCAGGCACTGCGCTTCATGTGCTTCACGCTGCGCACGAGCGTCGATCCGATGAGCCTGGTGGGTCCGGTGCGCCGGGAAATCGCCGTTGTCGCGCGCGAGGAAGCGCCGTTCGAGTTTTTCAGCACCGACGAGCTCCTGATGAGGACGGTCAGGCAGCGGAAAGTCGTCACGCTGTTGCTGAGCCTCTTCGCCGCGGTGGCGGTGGGACTCTCGGCCATCGGCCTGTACGGGATCGTCTCCTATTCGGTCGCGCGGCGGACGCACGAGATCGGCGTGCGGATGGCCGTGGGCGGGCAGCGAAGCGACGTCCTTGTAATGGTGCTCAAGCAGGGCCTCGTGCTGACCGGGATCGGCCTGGCCGTCGGCGTCGCGGCGTCGCTGGGCGTGACACGCGTGCTGGCAAGCATGCTCTATGAGATCAGTGCGGTCGATCCCGCAACGTTCATCGCGGTCGCGCTGCTCCTGGCCGTGGTAGCGCTGCTGGCCTGCTACATGCCCGCCCGTCGCGCGGCAGGCGTCGATCCAATGGTGGCGCTCAGATGCGAATAGTCCGCTTGCAGACCGGCACACAACCGGAGATTCACACATGCTGAAACTCAGGAATCTCGAGCGACGCTTCGAATCCGGCAAGGGCTTCGAGTACGTGCTGAGGCAGATCAACCTCGAGATCGCCGACGGCGAGTTCCTCACGATCATGGGGCCGTCGGGAGCCGGCAAGACAACGCTGCTGAATATCCTGGGCATGTTCGACGGCGACTTCGAGGGCGAGTATCACTTCCTGGATCGGCCGGTGCACCAGTGCAAGCCGCAGGAGCGGGCCAAGCTGGGGCGCGAGAACATCGGCTTCGTCTTCCAGCAGTACCACCTGCTGGATGATCTGACGGTGCAGGAAAATCTCGCGATCCCGCTGTCCTACCGGAAATACAAGGCGTCCGAGACCGCGGCACTGGTCGCGGACACGCTGGACCGATTCCAGATCGTGGGCAAGAAGAACCTGTTTCCGAATCAGCTCTCCGGCGGCCAGCAGCAACTTGTCGGCGTCGCCCGCGCCATTATCGCCAGACCGAAGCTCATTCTCGCCGACGAGCCGACGGGCAACCTGCATTCAGATCAGGGCCGCGAGATCATGCGGCTCTTCCAGCGGCTGAACGCGGAAGGCACGACGATTATCCAGGTGACGCATTCGGAGGAAAACGCCGGCTACGGGCATCGGATCGTAAGGTTGCGCGATGGATGGATTCAGAGCGATGAGGTGTGCGCCCCGGCCGCGTGAGGCACCATCAAGCCTCGCCGGCGCTTCGGCGCGAGGAGGAGTCCGCCCATGAGATCGTTGCTTCAAGATATCCGCTACGGCCTTCGCATGCTGGCGAAGAACCCGGCCTTCACCGCCGCGGCGGTGCTCACGCTGGCGCTGGGCATCGGGCTGAACACCGCGATCTTCAGCGTGGTGAACGTGGTGCTCTTCCGGCCGCTGCCGTTCGACAACGGCGACCGGATGGTGTCCGTGCACCGGCAGAACATCGAGACAAAGGAATACGGCCGGTGGTCGTATCCGCATTTCGAAGACTACCGCGACCGCAGCGAGAGCTTCGCCCATCTCCTTGCGTGGTCCGGGACCGAAGCGATCATCGGTCGGGGCGACGCCACGCGCATGCGCACGGTCCAACTCGTGAGCGGCGACTACTTCCAGGCCCTGGGCGTGCGGCCGGCGCTGGGGCGTTTCTTTACGCTCGAGGACGACCAGGTCCCCGAGGCGCATCCAGTGGCGGTCGTGGGTCATCGTTTCTGGCAGACGCATTTTCAGGGCGACCCGGAGGTCGTCGGCCGGACGGTCGCCCTGAACGGGCATGACTTCACGCTCCTCGGCATCGCACCCGAAGGATTCACGGGCACTGTGCCGGCACTGCAGACGGATTTCTGGATTCCCATGATGATGGAGCCGGTGATCCGTCCGGCGCATCCGGCGCTGGCGCAGCGCGGATCGACGTGGATGGACGTGTTCGGCGTGCTGAAGCCGGGCGTCTCGATCGAGCAGGCCAGCGCCGAGTTGGCGCTGATCGCGGGGCAGCTTCGCGAGGAGGATCCGCAGTTGAGCAAGCGCGAGCACGCGCTGGCCATGCCGCTGCGCGGCGTGCCGTTCAGCCCCAGCGATCGTCCGGCGGTATTCGCCATGTCTGCGCTGGGCATGGCCATGGTCGGCGTCATCCTCCTTATCGCCTGCGCCAACGTGGCCAACCTCCTTCTGGCCAGGGCGATCACCCGGCGCAAGGAGATCGGCATCCGCCTGGCGCTGGGTTCGTCGCGGGCACGCATCGTGCGCCAGCTCCTGGTCGAATCGCTGCTCGTGGCGCTGGCCGGCGGCATGATCGGGATCATGGTCGCGCAGTGGACGATCGAGGGCGCGAACTACTTCATTCCCGAACTGCCCTTCGGCGCGACCATGGTGTTCGACTTCGAGCTCGATCGCAACGTGCTCTTGTTCGCGCTGGGCGCATCGGCGCTGACGGGCGTCCTGTTCGGGCTGTTCCCGGCCATCCAGTCGGCGCGGGGCGATCTGGTTCCGGCCCTGAAGGACGCGGGCGCGGGCCCGACGCGCTTCAGGCGATCGCGTTTGCGCAGTTCGCTGGTTGTGGCGCAGGTCGCGGCGTCCTTGGTGCTGCTGGTCTCCTCGGGCCTCTTTCTGCGCAGCCTGCTTAGCGCCACGACGATGGATCCCGGGTTCGAGCACGCCAACACGCTCGCGGTCACGCTCGACTTCGCCCGGGGAGGGTACGACGCCGAGCGCGGCCGTGCGTATTGCGATGAACTCCTGGCTCGAGTCCGCGCATTGCCGGGCGTGGAGGCGGCGGCGCTGGACAACTCCGTTCCGCTCGGCTTCAACCTCGGGAAGACGGCCGTGTGGATCGAGGGCGATATGGCCGTGGATGATGAAGGTTCGCGCCAGCATAGGATGGTGCGCATAGCCTCGACCAGTCCCGGCGGCTTCGAGACGCTCGGCATCCCTATCCTCATGGGACGGGATTTCGACGAGCGCGACGACGCCGAATCCGAGACGGTCCTCATGGTGAACCAGACCCTCGCCGAGACGTACTGGCCCGGCGAGAACCCCCTGGACAAGCGCATCGCCCTCTACACGCGAACTGTCGACGGCCGGCGCGGCCCGGGCGAGTATTCCCCGGTGATCGGCGTGGTGAGAACCGTCAAGTACGGCGAACTCAGCGAGGAGCCCCAGCCGGCTCTCTATCGCGCGCTGTCGCAATCATGGAACTCAAGCCTGGTGCTGCTGGTGCGGACGAGCAGCGATCCGATGGCCATTCTGCCCTCCGTGCGCGACGTGATGCGCAACATCGATCCAAACTTCTCCCCCAGCGACACGCGGTCGCTGACGAGCACGATCAGCTTCAAGCTGATGCCCGCGCGCCTGTCGGCGGCGCTGTGCAGCCTCTTCGGCGGCCTGGCCCTGGTGCTGGCCATGATCGGGCTCTACGGCGTGATGTCGTACATGGTCTCCCAGCGCACCCATGAAATCGGCGTCCGCATGGCCATCGGCGCCCAAAGGACCGATGTGCTCTGGCTTGTTCTCAGGCAGGGCTTCACTCTCACGCTCATCGGGCTCGTCATCGGGCTCGTCATCGCCCTCGGCTTCACGGGCGCGCTGAGCTCGCTGCTCTACGGCGTGAGCCCATACGACCCGCTGACCTTCGCGGGTGTCGCCCTCCTGCTCATCGCGGTGGCGCTGCTGGCGTGCTACATCCCGGCGCGCCGCGCGACGCAGGCTGATCCAATGGTCGCCCTCCGATACGAATAGGGCCATGACGTCGAGGTACGACTACAGGACATCCGCTTCCGTGCGCGGCGGCACACGCCGGGAGTAGCGGAGTGCCGGCGACCGGCGCCGGCCAGGACCACTGCCGTCTGCGACGGGCCTGGCAGCTCTCGGGATCGTCTTCGGTTTGTCTATCACGTCGGCGGCTCCCGGCCACTGGACCAGGCGTTTTGTCTGATCCAGGGATCTCATGCGAATTGTCAGGTTTGTGATACGACGTCAGCCGTGAGTCCACGTCCTGCGCAAAGTCGTCCGTGTTCTCCGAGCGATCCGGCACGTACAAGGAGATCATTCGGGTGACAGCCATTTCCGGTAGTGTTCGAACAGCCGCCGGGCGAGCGCATCAAAGTACCTCCGCGCCTGCACTTGAGGAGTCTTCGGATCAATCTCTTCGGCCGGGATGCGGCCGGCGGAGAAGTACCACTGCTCGGCGCCCCACCAGATCATTCCATCGGCGTCGCTGGCAAGCGCCACTGCAACCTGATCGGTGTACCAATCATCGATTGGCAACAGGTCATAGCCTGCGCTTACGTACCGGCGGGGCGAGGTCGAGACGAGGATCGGCTTGTCACCGGCTATGCGCCGCGTGAAGTCGAGGCGGGCCTTGAGTGATGACTGCTGGACGCGCCGCCACTTCTCAGCTTCTGGTGGATGCAACCAGAAGTCATAGCCGTCCGGCGTGAATCAGTCCGGCAGACTGTTCAGTCGGACATGGCGCAGGATATGGCGGGCCTCAGCCTCGTACTCCTTGCGGCTCAACGTGTGGAATGCCCGATCAGTATCGTGCGTCCACCTGCTTTGCCAGGGAAGGGCCCATCAGGTCCACTTCGCCTTCGGTCGCATCTCCCTGGCGATGGTCATGGCCTTGATGTACTCATCCGCATCGGCCTCGTACTCGGCTGATCCGACGGCGCATTCCATCAAGGGCGTGAGGTACGCACCTTCCACGTCGATACAGGCATAGACCTCTTTATCAACTGGGATCATCGACTCGATCGAGGTCCGCAGCAGATCCTCATCGATGTGCGGATAACCAATCTGATGGTGAGCGAGCAGGTGGATATGCACCGCGCCTTCCTTAATGAACTCGGTGAGGATCGCTGACCGCACCGTGCCTGTGAAGATCCCCAGACGCGGCACAGAAGAAGAAGATTCACCAGGCAACCGGGCCTGACAATCAGCGAGCTGCAGTTTCAGATCGGCGATCGTTTGAGCCTGCGATTGAATGGTGGTAATCAGAGCCTTGTTCTGTCGCTCGGCCATCGCCAGCGCAGATTCGAACTCCCGCTTGGCCTGCTCGAGCAGTCTGACGGCTTCATCGACAGTATCGGAAGGTTTGTCCTGTCCCTGAGCCGCGACAGCCGGGAACAAGAATACACCCGCCAGCAGTAGGGATGAAGGAACCGAGTGTTCATGAGTGCACTCCTGTCATGAGGCCCGCTGGTTCGACAAGGTAAGGATGAAGCGGATGGCACGTCAAGGGCCCGAAGGTCGCGGGCTGAATCGACGATGCGGGTTCGCGAAGCGAGGCCGGCGGTGCGGGAGCCGGGCATGTCGTTGATCTCCATCCCAACGTGACCCCACGGTCCGGAATGCAATTCCGCCATCTGGTCACCAGCGTATCAGGAATGCCATGCTCGGCAAGGTCCGCCGGCTGCTGCACCGAGCGAAGCGCGTCGTTGAAGCTGATCGCCGCAGGTGAACGCACTGGCGGCCGACGGTGCACATCATCGGGTCTTCCACATGCCATCCACCGCTTTATCGCGCAGCATCTGCAGGCCCATCGTCTGCTTCAGGTCGCGGAACGTGGTCTCGATCACCCGATCGTCATCGCTCAGCGCATGCAGGCGGCGGCAGAGGACGCGTTCGGGATGTCGAAGTAGCGGTCGCATTTGTGTCAGATGGCGGGGGGTCGCCGTGCTGCCGTCAGCTTCGCGACTCTGGCCCGGCCCGTGTTGCCCCGCCGGCCGCCCGGACGCTCGACAGTCGCAGTCCAATCGAGTATTCTCAAGCGACAGATCTCCCGTGGGAACACCCGGTCCGGGCATGTGCTCGACACTCTGTACCGGGCTGCGGCCTCGCAGCGACCGGATCCGCGGCGGCGATCGTGGAGAAGTCGACCCATCGTCCGTTACACGCCGACCATCCCGTCTCCTGATTCGACACGTCGGCGCCGCCGACTCGCAAGGCTGGCGGCGCTGGGTGGCATTGTGCTCGCTTCAGGCTGTTCGCCTTCCTGGTACGCGGCCGATGCCGATCGTGAAGTGAATGCCCTGCTGGAGGATTATGATGCGCGCGTGCTGGGCGGGCGAGAGAACGAGATCATCTACCCCGAGTCGGCGCCGTCCGAGGCGGAAAGCGATGAATCCTCCGCGGAGCCGCCGGAAGATCAGCCGCCCGCCGAGCCGATCCCGATTGATCTGCCGTCGGCGCTCGCCCACGCGTTCGAATCCAGTCGCGATTTTCAGGATCGGAAGGAGTCGCTCTATCTCCAGGGGCTCGGATTCACGCTGACCCGCTACAACTTCGGGCCGATCCTGAACTCGACCATCTCCTATCTCTGGAACGATGCGGAGGACGCGGTGGGCCGCGATTCGCTGGGAGCCGTCGTCGGGGCAAGAAGCACGCTCCCGACGGGGGGCAGCGTTTCGGTGTCGTCCACGCTCACCGGCATTCATGATGACGACCCGGATCTGTTCGGCCTGAGCGGCGATCCGTTCTATGATTCGTCGCTTCAACTCAGTCTGCGTCAACCGCTCCTGCGGGGCGCGGGCTATGAAGTGTCACACGAGGCGCTGACCCAGGGCGAGCGCAATCTGATCTACGGCGTGCGATCCTTTGAGGTGTTCCGGCAGGACTTCTGCATCAGAGTGGTGAACGCCTACTACAGTCTGGTGAGTCAGAAGATGAGGCTTGCCAACGACGAGCGCTACTATCAGGACGCCGTGTTCGACCGCAGGAAGGCGGAATCGCTGCGGCAGGTGGATCGCTACCGGGACGATGATGTCTTCCTGGCCCGTCGTCGAGAGATCGAAGCGGAGGATGCTCTGCTCGTGTCGCGGACGGACTACGAGCTGGCGGTGGACGACTTCAAGATACTGATCGGGCTTCCCACCTCGGCTGTGGTCGAGATCCGCGATGATGAGCCCCTGTTTGAAGCGGTGCGGATCGACCCGCAATCAGCGGTGGCCGCGGCGAACCACAATCGTCTGGATCTGCATACGGAACGTGATCAGCTCGAAGACGCCGAGCGCCAGGTTCGCCTGGCCAGGAACGGCCTGCTGCCGGACCTGGATCTGTCGGTGAACTACGGGCTGGACGGCGGCGCCGGCGACATCCTCGGGGCGTCACCGGACCGGTGGAACAGCTCCGTGGGACTCACGTTGGATCTTCCCGTGGATCGCAAGGGCGAGCGCAACGCCTATCGGTCATCGCTGATCTACCTCGAGCAGGCGAGGCGAAATCACCAGCGCCGCCTCGATGAGGTCGAACGGGACATTCTCAACCAGATCCGCGAGCTGGGCCAGCTTGAGAAGCGAATCGAACTCCAGCGCGACCAGATCGAGCGGGAGAGGCGGGCCGTGGCGGTGACTCAAATCCGCTATGAGTCCGGTGATGCGGAGACCCGCGATCTGCTTGACGCCCGCCAGAGCCTCACCGTGGTTCAGAACGCGCTCATCGAGCTGAAGGTGCAGCACTTCATCGCCCGCCTCAGGCTCCTCCGCAACATGGGCATCTTATTTGTTGGCGAGAACGGAATGTGGCGATCATGAAGACGATTATCCTTGTGCTCGTGCTTCTTGTCGTTGGGGTGGGAGGTTTCTTTCTCTTCCGCCCCGCGGCCGGCCGGGAGCGCGGCGACGGGATCCGTGACGAGCTGCTCTACTCCGTCCGACGCGGAACGCTGACCGTCGCGCTCGCCGAGAACGGCTCGCTGATGGCGAAGAACTCGGAGAAAATCACCCCGCAGACGCGGCGCGGGGGCAAGATCACATTCCTCGTCGAAGAAGGCAAGACCGTCGAGGAAGGCGAGGTCCTCTGCAAGCTCGACACCACGGACCTCGAGGAACAGCTCCAGCAACTCGAACTGGACATCGTGAAGACCGAGGCCGATCTCAACACCGCCAGAACCGAACTGGACATCCAGCACTCCGAGAACGCCGCCTCCATCGAGAAGGCCCGAATCGCGATGGCCAAGGCGGAAAAGGAACTCGAACGGTACCGCGATGGGGATGCCCCCAAGGCGCAGCGCAACCTCGAGATCGCCATCAAGGAGGCCGAAACCCAGCACAGCCGTGCCAAGAAGAAATACGAAGACTCGGTGAAGCTCCTCGAGCAGGATTACATCAACAAATCCCAGGTCGAGCAGGACAAGATCGACTTCGAGCGCGCCGAGATCCAGTTGACCGGGGCGCAATGGGATCTGGAAATCTTCAAGACTTATACCTATCCCATGACCATGACCGACAGGGAGACCGCGGTCAGTGACGCCAAGCGCGGCCTCGAAAACGCCGACAAACGGGCCGCGTCCACCCTCCGCCAGCGGGAGGTTGCGGTGGAGAGCCAGGAGCGTCGATTGACCCGCCTCAAGAAACAACTCGAAGAGGTCAAGGAGGAAATCGACCACTTCACGATCAAATCCCCCTCGCCGGGCATTGTGATCTATGGCGACCCGGAACAACCCTGGTATCGCACCGAGATCAAGCTCGGCGCCAACATCTGGGGCGGATTCAACCTCTTCACCATTCCCGACCTGCGCGTGATGCAGGTCCAGGTGCAGATCCATGAGGCTGACATTAACAAGGTGAAGGAAGAACAGCCCGCCACCGTCACCATGGACACCTACCCCGGTCTTATTCTCCAGGGTCAGGTCACCAAGATTGCATCCATTGCCGGCGGTTCCGATTGGCGCCGCGCCAGCAGCGAAGTGAAGGAATTCACCGTCGATATCACGCTGGAGGAGGTTCCCGATCTGGTGCTCAAGCCCGGGGTCAGCGCCAAGGCGGAGATCTTCATCGAGGAGCTTGCCGATGTCCTCTTCGTGCCCCTCCAGTGCATCTTCTTCGAGGAGGGCGCACACCACTGCTTCGCCCTGACCGAGGATGGAGAACCCGTCCAGATGCAGGTCAAGCCCGGCGTCAGCAATGACAATTACATTCATATTCTGGAGGGGCTGGAGGAGGGCGACCGCGTGCTTCTCTACAACCCGAAGCTGGGCGCGGAGTCGGCGCCGGCGCTGGAGGAAACCGAGGAAACGCCGCCCGTCATGACCGAAACGGCCCCGCCGGGGCCCGGAGGCTGAGGATCGGTCCCCGGCCCGGTTGCCTGCGCCGATCGAACCGCCAGCCAGGATGATCTGCGTGATCTCTGCTCATCCCATCCTGAAGCTCTCCCAGGTCGAACGGGTATACGGCACCGCCGTCAACCCCTTGTCCGTTCTGCACCAGGTCGATCTGGAGGTGGGGGAGGGAGAGTTCCTGGCCATCGTCGGCCCCTCGGGGGCCGGAAAGACGACCCTCCTGAATATCCTCGGGTGTCTGGACCGGCCCACGAGCGGGGCCTATCACCTCTTGGGAGAGAATGTGGCGCTGTTCGGGGATCGTCGGCTGTCGCACGTGCGGAAGACGCGCATCGGATTCATCTTCCAATCGTTCCAGCTTATCGGGCACCTCTCCGTGCTGGAGAACGTGGAGATGCCGCTGTTCTATGCCCGCGTTCCCCGTCGGCGTCGGCGCCGGCGGTGTCTGGAGCTGATCGAGCGCGTGGGCCTTTCCCCTCGCTCCGGTCACATTCCCAGCGAGCTTTCCGGCGGTGAGGGCCAGCGGGTGGCGATCGCCCGGGCCTTGGCGAACGATCCCGCCGTGATCCTCGCCGACGAGCCCACCGGGAATCTCGATTCCGCCACCTCCGGGGAGATCATGGCCCTGTTGCAGGAGTTGCACGCCTCGGGCCGGACGATTGTCCTTATCACCCACAACCCCGATCTCGCCGCCGCCGCTCCACGACGCGTTCTGTTGCGCGATGGGCGGATTGTCAGCGATACCGCTTCGGAGCACGCCGGCGATGTTCATCTTTGAGCTCATCAGCGAGGCGCTCCGTAACCTGGCCCGGCACAAGCTGCGCTCGTTTCTCACCACGCTGGGCATTATCTTCGGCGTGGCCTCCGTGCTCTCCATGGTCGCCATCGGCGAAGGCGCCCGGCGCGAGATTCTCAACCAGATTCAGCAACTGGGCATCCGGAACATCATTATCAACGCCCGCAAGCCGCCGGAAGAGCAGGATGTTAAGAACGATTCACAGGCGTACACGCTCCGTTACGGCCTGACCTTCCGCGACGCCGCGCAGATCGAGAAGACCCTTCCCATGATCGACGCGGTGCTTCCCGTTCACGACGTCGAAAAGTGGATCTGGTTCAAGAGTCGGCGGATCGCCGCCAAAGTGCGCGGCGTGACGCCCGAATACTTCCAGCGCCTTCGGTTCGAGCCGTTCCTGGGACGCGTCCTCGAGGATCTGGACGGGGTGCGACGGCGTCGCGTGTGCGTCATCCGATCGCGCCTCCTCACCGAGGCCCGCTACGTCGGCGATCCGCTGAAACTCGATCTCAAGATCGGCACCGAGTATTTTCGGGTGATCGGCGTGCTCGCCGACTCCGAGTTCCAGAGCCCCAACCGGTCCGTGCTGGGCATCGATGATCGCGCGATGGAGGTCTATGTCCCGTTCGACACCGTTATCGATCGTTACGGCCTGACCAGCGTCACCCAGCATTCGGGAAGCCGGGAGAGCACCCGAGTCGAGCTGCACCAGATCGTCTGCACGGTGGACCGCGAGGAGAATGTCCTCGACGCCGCCCGCGCCACCCAGGCTGTTCTGCTCAATCTCCACAAAAAGAAAGATTACGAAATCACCGTCCCTCTGGAACTGCTCCAGTCGCAGCAGAAGACACAGCGGGTATTCAACATCGTTCTGCCCATCATCGCGGGTATCTCTCTTCTCGTCGGCGGCATCGGGATACTTAACATTATGCTCGCCAGCATTACCGAGCGGACTTCCGAAATCGGAATTCGTCGCGCCATCGGGGCAAGCGGCTGGGATATTACATGGCAGTTCCTGATCGAGACGGTGACTCTCGCGATGATCGGCGGCCTTGTCGGAGTCGGGCTGGGCATCGGGGGGGTCGCGGCGCTGAAACAAATCACCCATTGGCACGTCGTGATCACCCCCTGGGCGCTCGCGCTGGCGATGGCCGTCTCCTGTCTTACCGGCATTATCTTTGGCATCTACCCGGCCCGGCGCGCCGCGGCCATGGATCCGATCGTGGCGCTGCGGCACGGTTAGGTTCAAATCACCCCGGTCCGCGTGCTGCCGTTTCGCTTGCGCAGGGGATTAATGACGCCGGACCGAATCGGGATCATGCTTGCCGCGAATGAGAAACGAGCACCGCCCCGACGGGCGGTGCTCGCAAGATTTGCCGATCAGATGATCCTGTCGACTCGTTCGGTCATGGGCAGTCGCCCCATGCGGCAAGCAGAAGCAGGAGGTCCTCGGTGTTGACAACGCCGTTGTTGTCGATGTCGCCGTCACCGCCGTTGCCCCAGTTGCCGAGGAGAATCAACAGGTCTGCAGTGTTCACCACGCCGTCGCCGTTGATGTCCTCGGGGCACTCGGGCGTGGGCTGGACGCCCCAGATCTCGACATCATCGATGTTCCAGCCGCAGTATTGCCAGCCGACGTCGGTGGTGCCCATCGTCCAGCGCAGGTAGATCGTCGCCTGGTTGTCGGCCACGTCGGAGATATCGATCTCGTGGTACTGCCAGGCGTAATCCGTGATCTCGGAGCCGTTGGCCCAGACCTGGGTCCAGGTCGAGCCATCGCTGCTCACGCGGACATAGGCGTGATCGTAAGACGGCTGCTCCACGCCCAACCAGCGCCGGAACTTGAGTTGCACCTGCGTCAGGTTGGAGCAATCGATGGGCGTGCTCGTGAGGTCGTACTCCGGCATGTTGTTGGGGTAGTCGCCATTGAGGTTGTAGCCATAGACGTTGGGGCCGGTGAAGCCGCCGGTGGGATCGGGGCCGCCGTACTCCCCGCCCCCTCCGGTGGGCTGGCCGAACGCCCATTGCCCCTCGGTGGACCAACCGGGATCGGCGTTCAACGGGAACATGTGGATGGGCACGGGCACGCCGACATCGAGACTCACCATCCGGGTGGCGTCGCCATCGTGATTCGTGGTGTTGATGAAGTGCACCACGTCCTCGTAATGGCCGTTGGGAAAACCGTTGGGCTCGTCGTTGATGGAGATGACCACGTCGGTCTCGCCGTCGCCGGGGATGGTTCCGCCCTCGGTGCTCAGGTCCAGCCACGATGCACTCTTGGTGACCTCGAACTCGATGGGCGTCTCATCGTGATTCACCAGCGTGTAGGTCATCTCGTCGGGCGTGAAGGGCCCGCCGTGGGGGCCCTTCGACTCGAAACTCTGGCCGGGCGAGACGCCCATGCCCGTCATCTCACGGAACGCCACGGTGGGATCGCCGAAGAGGTTCAGCTCGTAGCAGCACCACCGCATGCAGTCCTCGTTGATGCGATAGATGTTGTCTT
>Ga0272441_10008664_pt1 | contig 16050 bp, 22 predicted proteins | sample SSMProp6N_FD_193582 | JGI IMG/M metagenome (GOLD analysis project Ga0272441, IMG submission 193582) | Marine sediment archaeal communities from Little Sippewissett salt marsh, Falmouth, MA, United States - SSM-Prop-6N | ecosystem: Environmental > Aquatic > Marine > Wetlands > Sediment ... | reverse complement strand
AAACAATATTAGATCCTAGATTTGAAAAATAAGGAATATGGTTTTCTTCTAAATGAATAATAAAATCATCAAACTTATCCATAAAAATCTTTACACTCTCAAGATAATAATATCCTTGAGAAGCTATGGTGTAATAAGAATTGTTTTTTAGTTTTATAAATTCTTTATATTGCTGATTTTTTTGATTACCTCTATTACTTTCAAATTCAACAAATAAATGATATTTTTCTTCTAATCCAAATAATTTAGATAAATGCTTACTAATAAGATTAATCATGCATACATCATGATCTAATTTTAGTTTTCTATTCAGTTTTAATATATCTTGTAAAGATTCAGATTTAAATATTGATAAGGATCTTATTTTTTTAGTGCTAAGTCTTAATTTAGCTCTTGCAATAACTCCTGTTATACCCTCCATTCCTGAGAAATCAGAAGTATCTGCTCTTGATATCTCTATAAGTTCTCCCTTGCTGTTTATTATTTCTAAAGAGTCAATCCAGTTCTTGATTCTTCCATATTTTATTTCTCTGTCTCCTGAAGAATTTGTAGCAATAATCCCTCCAATTGTTCTTAAACCTGAAAATAAAGGAGATATAGGCAATTCAAGATTATATTTTTCTAATTCTAGATTTAATTCATCTAATAATATTCCTGCTTCAACATATACTAGTTTTCTTGTTGCATCTATTTCAAGTATTTTGTTCATTTTACTTGTATCTATTATAATGGAATTATTAGGAATACAGGAGCCATTAAAATTTATACAACTCCCTCTTGGAACAATATCTAAATCAGATAGCTTTATTGTATTTTGGATCTCTTCGAGACTATCTGGAAAAACAATAGAATTTGCTTTTCCTTTTAGTTCTGTTATGTCTTTTTCATATACTATTTTATTTTTTATGGTTTTGCTCATGTTTTTATATTTAGAGCATTGCAGATAAGTTCTGAAAATTCAGCAATACTTATTGGCTCTTTTTCTAAGTTTTCTTTTAAATGATTAAAAGATTGAGGGTCAGGAGTTGTTATTTTTTGGACATGGGTCTTTTTAATAAGTTTAATTAGATCCTTAGCTATTTTATTTGCTAATTCTGGATTTGTTTGTTTGAGATTTCCACAACTTCCCGAACAAATAGAATCTTTTTTATTATAATGTAATTCAGCTATATCATAGCCAAGAAGTCTTAATATTTCTCTGGGTTGTTTGTAAATATCTGAAAATCTTGAGAGATAACATGGGTCGTGATAAACAACTTTTTCTTGAACTGAAATTTTTATAAAACTAGGATTTTGCCTTAATTTATTTAATATAGAAACAAGAATATATTCTACATCTATATTCCAGTCTGGAAGCATTTCAACATAGTCTTGAGATAGGGTTTTATAGCAAAGGGGACATGAAGTTATTATTTTTTTAATATTGTTTTGCTGAAAAAATTCTAGATTTTCTCTTGCTAGTTTTCTTGCTTGTTTATCATAGCCTGCGTTAATAAGTATACCCCCACAACAATTAAAATCTTCTAAAATCTGAAAATTTATATTAAGTTTTTTAAGTATTTTTTTATAATTATCTATTTTTGATTTTAGTTTGGCTGAGCTATAGCAGCCAGGAATATAGGCTGTGTTGCTAGATCTAAAGAGATTAAACATACCCATTTTTCTAGGTATAGAAATTAATTTTGTTTTAAAACTATTTATGTTCCAGAAAGGATATTATTCATATGAATGATAGAGATATTAGAGATTCCTTCTATGTCTCCAAGCCCTATATTCCCTATCACGCTGTTTTTGATGTTTTCTATCCAGAGAATCTAATGTTTTTGTAAGAAAAATTTTAGAGCAAAACCAACCTATCATCTTTCCTAGAAAATTAGGGTATTCATAAGAAAATAATTTGGCTATTGGATAAGAATATTGTTTAGCATAATATCTTTTAAGAGCTCTTCCAGCCATTGCTCTAAAATTAGGATCTTTATGTGTTCTAAAGATGTTTTGTAATTTAGATCTTGCCTTCTTTCTTGTTTGATTATCTGGCTCATATCTTGGAGGATTTCTTCTGAACATATCTTCTATTTCTTCTTCACTGAATGACCTTCTTATCTCATCTGCATCCATCCATGGAGATATATCTTCTAAAAAAAAGAGACCCCCTACACATTTCTCTGAATATAAATCTTTTTCTAGTTTTGTTATGACATACCATGGATCATTTGATAATCCATGTTCTTTCTCTGCAATCTGTTGGTTGATTATTGCGTCAATTGCCCCTCTGTATGTTGGATGTTGTTCTTGAGAGCTCATTTTATTTTTTTCTCTTCTTTTCTTCTGTCTAAAGATTTTAATTTTATTTTTCCTAAGCTTTTCTCATCATAAGAATCAGGAATTAACAAATTTCCAAGAGGAATATACTCACTTCCTTTTGTTGTATAGATTCCTGCATCTGGAAAAACAAAAAAATAAGCATAATCTCTATCTTCTTGACTATATCTAACTTGAAACATATCAGAGAATCTGTTTTTCATATCTTTTGCCCTATCTTCAAATTCATTATAAGGAAGCTGAAAACTAGGATTTTCCCGGCCTATTAAAAAATAATAATTAAGTTTCCAGCAAAAATCTAATCCTTCTGATTCCCTGACTAATCGTTCTCCAATCTTTTCAAGAAAATCTTTATTTTTTTCAGTCACAACAGTTATTGCTTGTGTTTGTTTTTTTGGGTATTTATTTCTCATTAATTTAAAAGTATCAATAACTGTATCAAAATGCCCTTGTTTTCTTGCATAGGAGTTTGTTGGTTCATTATAACCATCAAGAGATACAGAGATTCTTGAAATATAAGGCAATATATTTTTTTCTTTTCCTTGAAGAAGTGTGCAGTTTGTAAATAATATTAGCTTTAGTCCTAGGTCTGAATTTGCTTTTTTTAAAAGCTTTGGAAGATTTGGTTCAGTAAGGGGCTCTCCTCCTGTGATGGACATTGCCTTGACCCCATTTTTAGCTAATACTTCAAGCATGCTCTCTTGCATTTCAATAGGAAGACGTGCGAAAGGAGGCATGTGGCTTCCCCAACATACAGGACAATGAAGATTACATTCTTTTGTTACTATGAAATCTGCTGCAGATGGAAAAATATTTTGAGCTTGCATTTTAACCCCCTATAAATTTTTTCTAAACCATAATCTCATTCTAGAATATCCTAATGCTCTTCCTGCTGATTGCCTTAAATCTTTATCAAATGAGTCTTTGTAAATTCTTTTCAATTGTTGCCTTTCTTCACTTTTTTTTCCTTGTCTATTTGCCTGATCTATTAAAATTGATAGTCCTTCAATAGAACGAGATACTTGTATCAATCTTGCAAGATCTCTTACAAGAAATATTCTTTTCTCTTCATCTGGGCTATTATTTAATCCTTCTTGTATTTCTTTAAGCCATTCTCTGAAGGAATCTTCTAAATTTTCCTTACTAAAGTGGTAACTATCTCTTATTAGAGATTCTCCTGAAATATACCTAACAAAATAAGACAGGTTTTCATCATTATATCTTTTCTTATTATCTTTTACTCTTTCAGTCCTTGATTTCTTTATATGGACTAAGGGCATGGGTCTTCCTTCTAAACCATCACTTACTCTCCAACTATCCCATGAATATGACATTTTATTTTCCCCTAAATATTCTTTTTAATTTTCTTTTATATCTCCACGGGCTTTCCCTATATTCTTGATACATTAAACCTGCTGCAATTAGGGGAAGAGTCATGGCTCCTGCTATTCCTCCAAGTCCTGCTCCCCTTTTAGTGTAAGAGTCAATTGTTTGTATTCTTGTTTCATAATCTAGATTAATTGATTTTAGATATCCTGTCACGCTTCCAAGCCCTGTTCCTGTAGCAGCCCCAATTAAAGTTGTAGCTGTGAAAAATGCTGCTAATCCAAGAGTCATATGTAGGCTAGTTCTTTTTGTCATTTTTCTTTTTCCTCCTACTTTTTATTCCATCATATGTGCCTACCCCTCCTAACATTAAGGCCGTACCTATTGGGAATCCCATTGCTCCAACTTTTGCTCCATATCTTATAGACCAATTAGTATGCTCATCAGCTTGTCTGCTGAATCTTTTTATAGAATATGTGTCTCTAGCAAGAGGGCTTATAACTGCTCCAGCCATAGATCCATATATTGCTCCTAATGAGGTTAATCCAACAATACATCCCATTGCTAAAATAGCTCCTAGACCTCTAGAGTCTCCTACACTTTCTCTTTCTGCCCTTTCATCATCAGATTCTGGAGCTGGATTCCATCCGCCTTCATATTTACTGCTTCCCATTTTGTATGTGTTTATTATTTATAGATTATCAAACCATTACTAAGGATAGTTATCTGAAAATATATAGCAAAGAAAATATTTAATATCTGCCATATATAAAATATACTAGTATATACATTAGGATAAATATATTTATATACTTGTTATGCCTAATTATCTTATGAAAAGAAGAATAATTAGACAAGGACATAATACATTTACTGTTTCTCTTCCTAGAAAATGGTGTGATAATCATAAGCTTAAGGAAGGAGAAGAGATAGATATAACAGAAAAAGGCAAAAATCTTTTATTATCTAAAGAGAGCTACAGAGGAAGTGGAGAGATAAACATTGATATTACTGGTTTGCATAGAAATACTATCATAATGCTATTAGAAAGCTATTATACCTATGGGTATGACATCATCAACATAACTTCAAAAAACACTAAGACAAAATGGATATTATATGATGAAGAATGGACTGTGAATAAAGTAATAAATTATGTTGTTAATCTCATGATTGGAGCAGAGCTTGTCAATTCAGGAAATGGCAAATATAGAATAGAGGTATTAACTCAGGATTCAAGGGAAAAATTTGAAACAACACTAAGAAGAATATTCCTTCTGATAATGGGACTACATGATTCTTATCTTGCTGGAATAAAGAAAAAACAAAAAAATCTTATAGAAGATATAGATTTGCAGCATTTCAATATAATGAAGTTTGTAAATTACGCATTAAGATTATTAAATAAATTCGGGCATGAAGAAGCAGATAAAACAACTTATTATTTTTCATTGATTTATTTTTTGGCTAAAGCAGAGAGGATTCCAAAAAATGTTACAGGGTATAGTTTAAAGCATCTTAAATTAAGCAAAATTGGATTGAATCTGATTGAAGAAATATTTAATGGCTTTAAGAAATATTATGATGTCTTTTATAAATATGATCTAAACAAGATAGCAGAATTAGTAGGGGACAGGGACAGGTTCAGGAATAGGTTCTTTATGAAAGAATATAAGAATCTAAATAAGGATGATGTTTTTATTATCTCTTATTTTGCACAGATTTATGAAGTTATTATGGATTTGATTGAGCTGAAGATGGCTATAGAGAAATAAACTTTCTTAAACCAGAGAAAATCAAAAAGATTTTCTTGGCCGAGAAAACCATAAGGGTTTTCTCGGGAAGATAAGTTTAATCAAAGAACTAAGTTTTTTAGAAAAAAACTTGACTAAAAATCCCTCCTTTCTGTTGTATTCTGAATACACATTCAAAACAAAACATTTATAAAGTCTAATGAATATATATTCATAACTAAATTAAGCTGAAAAAGCTGAGGAGGTATTAAAAATGCCTAGAGGAGACGGAACAGGACCTAATGGACAAGGACCTATGACTGGAAGAAGAATGGGATTTTGTGCAGGCTTCAATATGCCTGGATTTATGAATCCTGAAGCTGGAATGAGAATGGGAAGAGGATTTAGATTCAGAAGAAGATTTTTCCAACCAGTTCAGCCAGTTATGGTTGAAGAACCATTAGAAATGAATGAAGCTGATGAGAAAAAAGTCTTAGAAGCTGAATTAAAAGAATTAGCAGCTGAAAAAGCAGATATAGAAAAAAGGTTAAAAGAGTTGAAATAAACTTAAATAGCCTTTTTTCTTTTTATTTTGAAAGATGGTGAGACCTAGAAGAATAAGAACGATATTTCATAAACCAAATATTACATATTTTAAGCCAGCTGGAGTGCCATTGGCTCATCTAAAAGAAGAAATAATAAGTTATGAAGAAGCTGAGGCTGTAAGACTCATTGATGTTGAAGAAAAAGATCAGAAAGAAATAGCTAAGAAAATGAAAATATCTCAGCCAACATTATCTAGATTATTAAAAAGCGGAAGGAAAAAAATAGCTAATGCTATAATTAAAGGTCAAGCAATTAAAATTCAAGGAGGAAATTTTCAAATGGCAGGAAGGGGAATGGGCAGAGGCATGGGAAGAGGGATAGGAAGAGGAATGGGTGGAGGAAGAATGGGAGGTCCAATGGCTGCAGGTCCTAGTGGAGTTTGTAAATGTCTACAATGCGGACATACAGAACCTCAAGTAAGAGGACAACCATGTATGAACAAAAAATGCCCAAAATGTGGAAGTTCTATGACAAGAGCTTAATTAAATTAAATTATTAGGAGGAAAAATGGTAGAAGTAGATAGAGATAAATGTGTCGGATGTGGAGCTTGTGCTAATATATGTCCAGAAGGATTTGAGATAAAAGATGGGAAAGCACAAGTAAAAGATACAAAAGCTGATTGTATTAAACAAGCTGCAGATTCTTGTCCAGTTGATGCAATAAGAATATAATGAAAAAGATGATGCCTCCGACATATTTTATGATTTTACTAGTTTTATCTATAATCTTTCATTTTATATATCCTCTTAAAAAAATAATATTTTTTCCATATAATCAAATAGGATGGATCTTGATTATTTTTGGAGTCATACTGAATATATGGGCTGATGGAATTTTTAAGAAAATCAGAACTACAATCAAACATTATGAAACTCCTTCTAAGTTTGTGGATTATGGTCCATTTAAAATCAGTAGGCATCCGGTTTATCTTGGGATGTTTCTAATATTATTAGGTGTTTTTGTGATTTGTGGGAGCATTATTACTATTGTGTTTCCAATTATTTTTTTACTTATTATAGAAAAGGTCTTTATCCCATTAGAAGAAAGAAATATGATTAAAAAGTTTGGTAAAAAATATTTAGATTATAAAAGAAAAATAAGAAGATGGATATAATAAGAATAAAAGAATCAATAAGAAAATCCGCAAGAGCATTATATAGGTCATTACCTTTAATATTAGGAACAATATTACTTGTCAGTTTGATGCTTGCCTTAATTCCTAAATCATTTTATCTAAAAATTTTTACAAATAATCAAATTCTGGATCCTTTAATTGGAAGTTTTATAGGAAGTGTTTCAGCAGGTAATCCTTTAGTCAGTTATATTATTGGGGGAGAATTATTAAAACAAGGAATAAGCCTGCTTGCTGTTATCTCATTTATTGTTGCTTGGGTCACAGTTGGTATTATTCAGTTGCCTGCAGAATCTTTTATGCTTGGAAAAAAATTTGCTATTATCAGAAATATCAGTGCATTTATCTTAGCTATATTAGTAGCAGTTGCTACGGTCTTGATTTTAGGAGTGTTTTCATGATGAAAGAAAAATTAAAAGATATAAATAAAGCATGGTATTTTTTAATGATAGTTTTGTTAGGATATATCATATTATTTTGTGTTAATAAAGAATCATTTTTTCTTACCATAGATACTTTTATCAGCATCTTAACCAAGATAATACCTATTTTTATTCTTGTTTTTGTTTTAATGGCTATAACAAATTATTTTATTACTCCTAAGTTTATTTCAAAGCATATAGAGACAGATAAGGGAATTAAAAAATGGGTTTTTGCTGTTGTTGGAGGTATTTTGTCAACAGGACCTATTTATATGTGGTATCCTTTATTGGCAGATTTAAGAGAAAAAGGCCTAAGTAATGGATTAATAGCTTGTTTTTTATATAATCGGGCTGTGAAGATTCCTCTGATACCTCTAATGATAATATATTTTAAATGGCAACTAGTAATTGTTCTTACATTTGTTATGATTTTAGCTTCTTTAATTCAGGGATTTTTAATAAATAAATTTACTCGGGAGGAAAAACAAAATGAAAATAGCAATAGCATCTGAAGGAAAAGATGAAAAAAGCCAAATAAGCTTAAGAGGAGGAAGAGCTCCTTATTATCTGATTTTTGAGGATAAGAAACTTATAGAAACTATCAAAAATCCTTTTGCAGTTGGAGGAGGAGGGGCTGGTTGGAGTGTAGCCAAGATGTTAGGAGATAAAAAAGTTGAGTTAGTGATTGCTGGAAGAGTAGGACCTAATATGGAATTTGCTCTCAAGGAAAAGAAGATTGGATTTAAGGAAGAGCAAGATAAGAAAGTTAAAGAGGTTTTATAAATAGAAAAAGATTTATAAATGAAAGGATTTTCATATATAAAACATGACTACAAAGAAAAAAAGTAATATAATCATGATAGTATTAATAATAGCCATTATCTTAGTGATAATAGGAATTGAATATATACAAGGGGATTGGTTTAATGGAGATGAAAAAACCCTAAAGTGTATAGCAGATAATTCAGTCCTTTATGTTTCAAAAACATGTTCTCATTGTGCTGCTCAAAAATTAGAATTAGGAGATGATATCAAGTTTTTCAATATTATAGATTGTACTGAGGATCCTGATAAATGTGTAGAAGCTGAATTAATAGGAGTTCCTACTTGGATAATTAATGAAGAAAAATATCCTGGAAGAAGGACAATAGAAGAATTAAAAGAGTTAACAAATTGTTAAAATGTCAATAGGATTAAGCTTAATATCAAAATTAGTAGGTTTAGCATTAGTTGATGCGGTTAATCCTTGTGCTTTAGCAGTTATGACCATGGTTTTAGTATCTTTGCTTTTGCAAGACCCTACAAAAAAGAAAAAAGTATTATTTGGAGGTCTTATGTTTTCTTTAGCTGTATTTATCTTATACTACTTTTATGGATTTGTAATAGTACAATTTTTTAGACATGCTATTCCTGAAACAGGAGTCTTTTCTCTTTATATATTCAAAGGATTTGGATTATTTGCGATAATTTTAGGATTATTAAATATCAAAGATTATCTTGACTATGAACCAGGAAGTCTTGGGACAGAGATGCCCTTAAGCATGAGGCCCAAAGTTAAGATGATTATTAAAAAAATAACTTCTCCAATGGGAGCGTTTTTTATTGGGATATTTGTTACCTTATTTTTATTGCCTTGTACAATAGGCCCTTATTTTATTTTTTCGGGAATTATTGCTGAGTTAGATGTGGTTCATACCCTATTTTTACTATTAATATATAACATTATATTTATACTCCCCATGATAGGGATTACTCTAGCAATATATCTTGGAATTACTACCGTCAATAAAGTATCTGGATGGAAAGAAGACAATATTAAAAAACTTCATCTTGTTGAAGGATCTATTCTTATTATTTTAGGAATAATTATGTTTACAGGACTTATCTAGGATTTCCAAACATAGGCACTAACTTTTCTCTTACTTGTTCTAAGTTTGCAACTATGACTCCTCCCCTACTTTCAATAAAATATGCTATTTGAAGATTTACTTTTGATCCAAGATTTTCTCCTGTTAATCTAAAATCATTTCTATAACCTAATGTTTTTCTGCCTTTAGCTGCACCAAAACCTATTTCTCCTGCTACTCCTGAATCTAAATCTGAGCCATCTAAAACAGCAACTATTCCGCTAGATTCAAGTATTGCTTTTTCATTATTTTGCCCAATTTTAAAGTTCATTTCTTCTAAAGCTTGTATTTTTTTCCTTCCTTCAGGCATAGATAAAACTTTTTGGATATATTTTTCATCTGTTAACTTCCAAGGATCTAAAACTTGAAAACCTTGTGATTCAATAGCAGGAACTAACTTATCATACATAAAATATTTGCCTGCTTCTGAAAAACCAAATGGAGAAGCAAGATATAATTTTTTTGCCATAAAAAAATTTAGTTTTAATATTAATAAATATTTGTTGATTAGAAAATATAGTTTAATCTTTCCAAGGAGAATGTCCAAATTGAACAATCAAATCAACATCAGCTTTGGGAATATCACAAGCTCCAAAACAAGTGTCAAACCAGATCATAATATTTGCTTTTGTTTTTTCTTGTAAGGTATTTACTATCTCTGTTGCTTTTGGTTTTAAGCCATCAGGCAATTGAATTAAGACTGATTTTGCTTTTTGTTTGTTAATTTGCTTTACTACCTTATCTAACTCTAAATCATAGCTACTCATGTTTTTTTACTCCTGTGGATCCAAATCCTCCATCTCCTCTGGAGGTATTTTTATCTAAATCCTCAACTTCTTCTACATCCATATATTCTATTTTTGTAAATAATACTTGAGCGACTTTTTCTGCTTTTTTAATATAATAATCTTCATCACTTGTATTTAATAGAACTACCTTCCATTCTCCCCTATATTCTGGATCAATAATTCCAGCTATATGTGTTAAACCATGCTTTACAGCAAGTCCTGATTTATCACAAATCATTGCTGCATAACCATGTGGAAAGGCTATTGACAATCCTGTTGATATTGCATGTCTTTGACCTGGTTTTAATATAAGATCTTCTATAGAATATAGATCCATTCCAGCATCTCCTGGATGTGCATAATGAGGGATTATTGCATTTTTATTTAATTTTTTAATTTTTATTTTAACCATTTTATTCTGCTCTAACCTCTTGAACTATTTCTCCATCTACTTCTATTGTTGTGCCTTGTAATAGATGCATATTTTTTAGTGCTTCTTGTAGAGCCTCACTACCCATCCTTTTATATCCTCCATAAGCTTTCATATCTACTCTAAATCTTTTTCCTGTTGAATCGTCTTCAAATATAGCATGATAGATTCCTCTTGAAGTTGTTGAAGTAGAACCATTTAAATTTACTGTTTGTGATTCATGAGGATAATTAAAAGTTTTTCTTGTTGCTCTTGTTCTTGCTCCTTTACTAGCATTAAAACTATGCCTAACAGGCCTCATAATCCTATAATCAACAATCCTATCTAATCTTGCTACCATCTTATTTTAAAGTAGAGGATAGAGTTTTTAAAAATATAGTTTTGAGAATAATAATGATTATAAATAAGTTAATCTGGTTTAAAATATGTCAATTGTAAAAGAGATGCTTGCAGAAAAAGGCCCAAGTGAAACTTTTCGTGAAGCTAAAAGAGTTGCTAGAGAATATGCTCACAAGATGAGAGATGAGGGCAGGATTGCTTTTCTTGAAGGATCACACCCAAGCATACATATTGCAAGAAGAACACTTCCAGAAGCTTGGGAAGATATGACTATGGCCTTGATGGGTGTTGGAGCAGAGATACATACTCATTATGATCCTGGTTTTGATAAAGGAGAATATGCAAGTTTTCCTAGTATTGAAGCAAGTGCAACAATGCATATAGAAGAGCCATTTGCAGAGCCTAGATTTCATAAGCATTATCTTGCAGGAGGAATGGGCATTGGAGATTATATTGCAGAAATAGAAGGTGTTAAAGATCATTGGATGATACAGCCTGTTGATGTTGCTCAAGCTATGAAAGAAGGAAGATTTGAAGAAATCAAAGGAGATGAAAGATGGAATTATACTTATAGCCAAAGATTTAGAGCTTATCCTTTTTTTGATATAAATGGAGATTTAAAAACAGTAAATCAACTTCAATCTGTTATTGATAATTTAACTAGAAATCCTACAAGCAGATCTGCACAATGTATTACTTGGGATCCAAGATGGGATCATAATGATGAACAGTTTGGAGAAGGAATTAAATGGAGTAGTTATCATGCTCCTTGCTTACAAAGATTTTGGTTTAGACTAAGACAAGAACCTGGAAAAAAAGGATATAGATTACATATTAATGGACATTGGAGATCAAGAGATCATCTAAAAGCGGTTCCAACTAATATCATAGGAGTTACAGAAGGGATGCATGAACATGTAAGAAAAGGATTAGAGAAAAGTTTAGGGGTAGAGGTCAGAAGAGGCAATTATGTAGATATTAATGATTCATTACATTTATATGGGCATTATCTAGATCCAAGAACCCAAGGATTAGATGCAGAAGCTTATTTAGAAGATATATTTAGGATTGCTTCTGGAGAGCCTATTGAAAAAAGACTTATGGTTCCTGGAACACCTATTCATGACATGACTAAAGAGAATATAGATGATGAGTACAAAAAAAGAATAGAAAATCCAGATCTTGGAAGGCCTCAATAATTATTTCTTTTTAATACTAGAACAATATATTTTTAAGCGTGATTTCTCTTGATAAGATTATGGAAATAAGACAACCAATTGTAACTATTGCAGGTCATGTAGATCATGGTAAAACTTCTATACTAGATAGTATAAGAAAAACAATTGTTCAAGAAGGAGAAGCAGGGGGAATAACTCAAAAGATAAGCTTTACTTTATTTCCAAGAGAGGATATTATGAAAAGATGTCCTTTACTTGACCATCATGATATAGAAGTAGAAATTCCTGGATTTTTATTTATTGATACTCCTGGACATGCTGCTTTTAGTAATTTGAGGAAGAGAGGAGGAGCATTAGCTGATTTAGCTGTCCTTGTAATTGATATTAATGAAGGAATTAAGCCTCAGACAGCAGAAGTTATTGAAATCTTAAAAATGAATAAAACTGGTTTTATTATTGCATTAAATAAAATTGATAATATTTCTGGGTGGAAAAGAGTCAGTGAAAATATGAAAGAAAATATTGAACAACAAGCAGTTAATGTTAAGCAAGAATTTGAAGAAAAAATGTTAACTTTAGTTGGAAGTTTACATTCACATGGTTTTAATGCGTCTCCTTTTTATGATATAAAAGATTTTACAGCTGAGATTGCATTGGTTCCTTGTTCAGGAAAAACAGGAGAAGGAATTAATGAATTAATAATGACTTTATGTGGATTAAGTCAGAAATTCTTAAAAGGAAGACTGGCTTTAGGAGAAAAAGCAAAAGGAGTAATCTTAGAGATAAAAAAACAAAAATCAATGCATTATTTAGAAGCAATATTATATGATGGTATTCTTTCATCTAAAGACCATATTGCCATTGCTAGTTTTGATGCTGAAAAACCCATAATGGCTAAGATTAGAGTGTTAGAAGAAGTTCTTCCTGTTTCAAATAAATTTAAACCTGTCCATAGAGCACATGCTGCAACAGGAATAAGACTTCAATTAACAGAGAATATAGAGGTATTCCCTGGAATGCCGTTTCAAGTATTTACAGATAATAAAGAGGAGATTATTGAAGAATTTAAAAAAACAGTAACAGAAAAAATAAAAACAGATTCAGAAGGAATAATAATTAAAGCTGATTCATTGGGAAGTTTAGAAGCTTTAATTGAATTATTAAGACAAGAAGGAATCAAGATATGCAAGGCAGGAATAGGAAATATTGATAAAAAAGATATTATATCTGCTAGAACTAATCTAAAAAAAGATCCATTAACAGCAGTCATACTTGGTTTTAATGTAAGCCATGAAGAAGATATAAGAGAATTGCCTTTGGAAAATATAAAAATAATAGAAGATGAAGTTGTATATAAGATTATAGAGCAATTAAAAGAATATAAAGAAAAAAAAGCAAAAGAAATAGAAAAAGAGAAATTAATGAAACTAGCAACAATATGCAAGCTTAATGTCTTGCATGAATATGTTTTTCATAATTCTAATCCTGCGATATTTGGAGTAAAGGTAGATGCAGGAAAAATAAAATCAAATACTCCTCTTATGAATAAAGAAGGCAAGGAGATAGGTAAGATTAAAAAAGTTCAATCAGAAGGTAAGGGGGTTGATGAAGCAGTAAGTGGAATGGAAGTTGCGATAAGTGTTCCCGGTGTTAATTTTGAAAGGCAATTAAGTGAAGAAGAGGAATTATATTCTGATCTTTCTGCAGGACAGTTTAAGGAGTTTAAAAAGAATAAAGAAGTTTTAACAAGAGAAGAAATTGATGTTCTTCAAAAGATTGCTCAGATTAAAAGAAAGGAAGATCCGAGCTGGGGAGTATAATTCATTTTACTTCATATTCATCTAAATGCCTGACATGATGAAGAAGACCATGATCTAAGACAGGCCTATCCTGTCCTCCCTGAATAAAAATATAATCTCCTCTTGCATCTACAAATTCTCCAAGTTCTGCTATTTTAGCTGGAAGTTCTGTATATAATTGTTTTATCATAGAGTTAACTATTTTTACAGAATATCCTGGATATTTTTTTCCAAATCGATAATCATGTGAATGAGCAGAATCATTATATAAATAAGCATATAATATTTCAAAACTATGGACTCTTGGAAGAGTTATTCCCCATGTACCCATTTGCTGCATTATTTCAGAAGCTCTTTTATCAAAAGTAGTAAAATTTGAATTAAAACCTTTTAAAACAGATTGATTTCCTTCTGAAAGTTCTTCTCTTATTTGTTCTGATGCGTCTCTAAGAAGATATAGGTCTGCATCTTTTCTAGCTATATCTGGAAAATCAACTTCAGAAAGTCTTTTTTTTGAATCTCTTATTAATTTTCTTTTTTCTCCTTCTAAAGCAACATATATACTTCTAAAATGATTTTTTAAAAATCTAAAAGATCTTTTAAGCCTATAAAATAAATCAGAATCCACTCTTTGATGCATTTCTCCAAATCTTCTTTTTAATCTAGATTCAGATATTCCTTGATTTTGAATATGTTGACTTGCAAATTTATAAACAATACCTTGTCTTTTTGCTTCATGATAATCTACAAAAGGGTCTTTTAAGAATTCTCTTAAATATTGAAGAAATGCCATATATTGCATTCTTCCTTCTCTGGATTGCTGAGATTGTTGATGCGCCCAATTATAAATATCTTCTAAATCAGGAAGTATAGAAAATCCCCAATCCCTCATTCCTTCTTCTAATGAAAAATAATATTCATCTACATTTTGATGAATTCCTTTTTGTCTTCTTAATCCTGATGTATCTCTTAGTCTTTTTCCTTTAAAACTTTTGAATCTTTTTTTAAAGATTTGAACCTGATTTTGCCTTTCTTTTTGATCATATCCAGTATATGGAAGATTGCCGCATTCTTGAAAATGATTATATTCATGAACCTTGCTCATACATCTTGGAGAAAAACTAAATTCAGTATAGGTTATATATGGGGCAGCTTGTTTTAATCTTATCATTAAAGGAACAAATATTCTTGCTTGTATGTCTGCTAATTCATCTGTTGCTATTACATCTGCTACAGCATAATCTAAATCATCTGCTATAGCTTGTTGTCTAACTTCATGAGAAATTCCTGCTAAATGTCTTAATTTTAAAGGTCTAAGATCTGTATGTGATTGAGATTTTGTAAAGTCAACTCCAAAATGTTTACAAATCTGTTCAAGTTTTAAACTTGTTCCAAAACTTCTTTGTTTTAAGTGAGGGGCTAAAGTATCTCCAATATTCATAGTATCCATAAAAATCATGCTTTCCTTATGTCTCTGCATAAACATTCTTACAAAATCTCTTCTTACTCTTAGATTAGGAACAGCAACATCAAACATTACTTGTCTTTCATCTGCTGCTAATCTCATTTGAATATTATCATAAACTTCATTTTGTCCCCAAGAAACAAGTGGAAAAAATCCATAATATTTTTTTCTTACATTTGTTAATAAAGGCCTTTCTAATAAATGGTTTGTAAGGTAAAACCCTTTCCATGTCTTATGATGGCAATCTTGATTTGGATCTACAAAATCAACTCTTTTCTTTTTGCTGCCTTTTCCATCTCTCCATATTGTTGTGACTGAAGCTATTTTTGAGTCATATCTTGAATCATATAAAGGAATAGTTCCTACATCTTCTACTTCTATTGTTAAGGTCCCTTCTATTTTTGATACTCTTCTTAATCTTGATCTTCTTGTTTTTTTAAGTTCATCTAATTGAGATTGTTGTTTTGGTTCTAGAATTGGTTTTTGTTTTAATCTTTGATATGTTTGTTCTACTTTTAATAAATCTTCTCTTTCTTTAAGAAGGGCTTTTTCTTCTTTGTTTTTCCATAGATTTTTTTCTATATCTACAACTACAGAAGGAA
>Ga0272441_10008663_pt1 | contig 16053 bp, 13 predicted proteins | sample SSMProp6N_FD_193582 | JGI IMG/M metagenome (GOLD analysis project Ga0272441, IMG submission 193582) | Marine sediment archaeal communities from Little Sippewissett salt marsh, Falmouth, MA, United States - SSM-Prop-6N | ecosystem: Environmental > Aquatic > Marine > Wetlands > Sediment ... | reverse complement strand
CGACGTCCTGTACCTGACAGCGTATGATCCGGCGCGGCGCGAGGTTTGGACCTGGTCCTGGGACCTTCGCGAGGACAACTACTACCGGAACAAGTACGTAGTGCCCGGCTCGGGGGAGGCGGCGCCGAAGGAGGCGGGGGATCGTATCCGGGTCACCGCAGGCCACCTCGAACTGGCTCTCGATGGCGAGACCGGACGGCTCAGTCACATCACACGGGGTGGCCGGAGCATAGAATTCGCGAACGGGCCGCGGCTGATCGGCGGTGCCGGCCAGGTCAGGCAAGCTACCGTCACGGGAGGTGGAGAGGGTGGTTCGACGCGCATCCACCTGCGCTACGACGGCCAGATGCGCCGGGCCACGTGGACGGTCTATCCGAGCGGTTGGGTCGAGTTGGACTACGAGTATGACTTGAATGGCCAGTTCGATGTGTTCGGCATCGGCTTCGACTACCCCGAGAGCAGGATGCGATCAATGCGGTTTCTGGGCGAAGGTCCGTACCGCGTGTGGAAGAACCGGCTCAAGGGCGGCACGCTCGATGTCTGGAGCAACGAGTGCAAAAACCACGTCCCCGGCGTGACGTGGGATTTTCCGGAGTTCAAGGGCTACTACGAGGGGTGGCGGTGGGTCGTGTTCTCGACGGAGCAGGGCGAGATCACGATGGTAAACGGGATGCCGGAGTTGTTCCTCGGGGTCTACAGGCCGAATGACGGTCCGGACCCGAGAAGGACGAAGCTGGACGTGCCGGACACCGGGATCGCGCTGCTGCACGGGATCCCCGCCATCGGCACGAAGTTCGACAAGGCCGAGGTGCTCGGACCCGAGAGCCGCAAGAACGAAGCCTCCGGGACCTATCGCGGCACGGTCTGGTTCCACTTTGGAGAGTGATGAGGATTCCGACGTTTGTCATGCTGAACGCAGTGAAGCATCTGGCCCAGGGATAAGGGTTACTCGCGCTCACAGGCCAGATCCCTCGCTGCGCTCCTGATGACATAGGCTCTGGCGAGGACAGCGAAGATGGACGCAAGTACGTCAAACATAACCACTGGAAGACTATCTCAAAACCACACTTCGGCATGTCATTGCGAGCGGAGCGAAGCAATCTCCCACCCGTAGGATTGAGATTGCTTCGTCGCTGCGCTCCTCGCAATGACATTCACCGTTTTGAGATGGTCTTTTGCAGAGGCCGTGCTCCGGAAGCTCGTGTCATTCCTGACACCAGCCGCCGGGCGGTTCAGCAACTCAGGATGACACACGCGACATGTGAGTCAATACGAATCCATAGAAGAGGACACATATGCGGGCAGTGATACAACGGGTGACGCAGGCGAAGGTGGAGGTCGAGGGTACGACGATTGGCCGGATCGGCAGCGGCTTGCTGGTCTACCTCGGCGTCGGGCAAGACGATACCGAGGGCGATGCCCAGTTCATGTCGGACAAGCTCGTAAACCTGCGCATCTTCGCCGATGAGGCGGGCAAGATGAACCGCAGCGTGATCGACATCGGCGGGGGGATTCTGCTCATCAGCAACTTCACGCTGCATGGCGACTGCCGCAAGGGCCGCCGGCCCAGCTTCGACGGCGCGGGGGAGCCGAAACTCGCAGAAGGGCTCTACGAGAAGGTCGCCGAGTTGATCGCCGCATCGGACGTTCCCGTGGAGAAGGGCTCGTTCGGCGCGCACATGCACGTCGAGAGCCTGAACGACGGCCCCGTTACCTTCCTGCTCGACAGCAGCCGACTATTCTGATCCGAGCGTTTTTGCCGGGCAGGCTTGAGGCGGAACGGCTTTGTGCGGCAGGGCAATCGCATGTGCACACGAATACCCGGCAAGATAGCAGTGTGGCACGGTCAAACTCGTTTGGCCGTGAGTCTTGAATGGCTCGCCCCGTCAGAAGAACACCGACAAACGACCCATTCGACCTTGCTCAGGGCATGGTTTGTCGGTGCCACCCAGCCGTTCTTGCTGTATCCCAGGATTCCACGAGGGAACGTCTGATTGCCGTGCTTTTGCGGGTGTCAGTGTGGCACTCGAGAAGCAGTGGTTGTACAATTGGGCACGCGTTAGTCCGGCTCCGATGAATGTGACGATCATGGATGGGCAACCGCTTCAAGGATGAAGAACAGGTTCGAACGACTCAGCTCGATTCTCCGCGTTACCGGCCAGTTGCTGGAGGTCCTGGGCATTGTCCTGGTGCTGCCGCTGATCGTCGTATTGATCCACTGGGGCTGGCATGGCGACGGGTGGAGCACGGCTCTCGCCTTCATCGTGCCGGCGGCGATATCGGTCGTCAGCGGCTTCATCCTGCGGAACGTCTTCAAATCGGAATCGCTGGACACGATCAGCTCGATGCTCCTGTGCGTGGTGGGTTGGCTCGTTTGCTCGGCGCTCGGGGCGGTCCCCTTCCTGATGATCCTGCGATGCAGTTGGCTCGACGCCTACTTCGAGGCCATGAGCGGCTTCACCACGACCGGTTTTGCCGCCTTTACCGGCTTGGACGGCATGCCGCGCAGCATCCTCTTCTGGCGCCATCTGATGCAGTGGTTCGGCGGACTCGGCATTCTCTCCTTCTTCCTGATCATCACTTTCCGCGCCAGCAGTGCCCATCACATCTTCGGGGCCGAGAGCAGCAAAATTTCCGCTCGACGACCCGCGCCGGGGCTGTTCAACACGCTCAAGATCATCTGGGGGATCTACACCGGCTTTACGCTCCTGGCGATCGTCGTCCTTGCCCTTGAACGGATGCCGGTGTTCGATGCCGTCTGCCACGGAATGACGGTGATCGCCACCGGGGGGTTCTCACCACACGATGCGGGCATCGATTTCTACCGCCTGAGCGGCCACCCGAACTACCGGCTCATCGAGTACACGATCATCTTGCTGATGATGCTCGGCGGGATCAACTTTCTCGTCCACTACCGCGTCTTGACCGCGGATTTCAGGGCCCTTTGGGACAACATCGAGATTCGGTACTGGTGGCGGCTGATCGCCGGATTCACGCTCGTCGTCTTTATCGACCACCTTCACGCCATGGGGATGCTGAAAGCCCTGTTTGGCCCAGGCCCGGGGCCTCCGATGGCCGAGATCGAGCGTGCGGTCCGGTACAGTCTCTTCCAGGTGATGGCCATGCTGACGACGACCGGCTTCTCGACCATGGACATCGGCTCGGAGTTCTTCGGGGCCATGTCGAAACAGCTCTTTCTCGTGATGATGGTCATCGGCGGCTGTGTCGGTTCGACTTCCGGCGGCTTCAAGGTGCTCCGCCTTGCCATGCTCAATCGACTCATGTTCAATGAGCTGTTCAAGGCGAAGGTTTCGCCGAGGGCCTCGACGGGACTGGTCATAGACAATCGAATCGTGCCCGACGCCGAGATTCATCGGGCGGCTGCGTTGTTCTTCTCCTGGATCGCCCTCGTGGTGGTCGGGGCGGGCATCACGGCCCTGTTCTCCAGCCAGGGGGCGTTCCGGTCGCTTTCGGGGATGGTCTCGGCCGTGAGCAGCATCGGTCCATCGTACATCTCCGTGCAGGACATGATCGAAATGCCCGCCGTGGTCAAGATCACGTACATCATCGGTATGCTCGCGGGAAGGTTGGAGATTCTGCCTGTATTGCTCCTGCTCTCACCGCGGGCGTGGAAATGATCTAAGGAGAAATCCGAAATTCGAAACCCGAAATCCGAAACAAATTCAAAGCACCAGACTCCAATGACCGAAACGCTGTCGCCGCTCGGCGGGAACCGTTTGGGATTTCGATCATTCGTGATTGTCTCGGATTTCGCATTTGGGGTTCAGGTCCATGACGGATATGCTGCGACTCGTTGCCGACAGGCTGACCTGGTGGACCGTGTGTAGGAGGCTGACAGTATGTACATTGTGGTAGCCGGTGGCGGCACGGTGGGCGGGCGGTTGGTCCGAAGCCTGCTCGATAAGAGGCACGACGTTGTCCTGATCGACACCGACCGGGAGATCTGCAACAAGCTGTACGCGGAGACCGGCGTGATCGCCATCTGCGGCAAGTCCACGCAGATCGATATTCTCAAGGAGGCAGGGGTCGAGAAGGCGGATATCGTGGTGATCGCGACGCCGTTCGATTCCGACAACCTCGCCTGTGCGATCCTGGCACGCAGCCTCGGGGTGCCCCGGATCGTCGTGCGGATGCGCGATCCGGACTACGAGAACGCCTACGAGGTGGCGGGCGTGACGAAGGTCGTCCGCATGACGGACCTGATGGTCAACCAGATGACGATGGAGATCGAGAACCCGCGCATCCGCCCGATTACCACCATCGGCGGCGGCCGGGCCAATATCTTTATGGTCGTCGTGCCCAAAGGGGCACGGGTCGCCGGCAAGAGCATCCGCGACATCGTCACCATGGAGGGCTTCCCTGCCCAGTGCATCTTCATCGCGGTTTATGCCCAGGACCGGGGCCAGTTCAATATCCCCCGAGGCGAGCAGGTGATTGACGAAGGCGACGAGCTGTTTTTGATCGCCACGGCCGAGAATATCAAGAAAGTGGATGATTTCGTCAGTTCGCTGAAAGAACCGTAGTTCCTTGAGTCTCTTGCCGCCTGCGGGTAGGATTTCGTTGAAGAAAATGCGTGATCGTGAGTCTATGGATACAGAAGCTGAATCACGATCGAATTGGGACTTGGGGGAGATTCGGAGTGACCGGAATTGAGCAGTGTATGCGAAGACAAGACGGCGGCCTTGTGGAGCTCGTGCCAGAGCCAGCGGGAGGCCTTCGAGGTCATCGTGAAGCGGCACATGAAGGACGCCTACTTCATCGCTCTGGGCCTCGTCGGCAACCGGGAGGATGCTCTGGAGCTCTCGCAGGAGGCTTTTTACCGGGCGTACAAGCACTACGACCAGCTCAATTCCAAGGGCAAGTTCTTCCCCTGGTTCTACCAGATTTTGCGGAATCTGTGTTTCAGCCACCTGCGCCGCAAGCGGGTCCGACGGGCCTACGAATCGACGGCCGGCGACGGGGGGCCGCGTGGGCCAGACGCCGCCTCCGATTCATCGTCCGAAATGCGAAATTCCCAACGGGAGGAAGGGGCCGATTGTTTCGACCCCGAGATGATTGCGGAAAGAAATGAAGCCAAGGATCGGGTGTGGCGGGCGGTCAGCCGGCTCGATGAAAAACACCGGGAGGTGATCATTCTGCGACATTTTCAGAACCTGTCCTACGATGAGATGGCGAAGGTGCTTTTCTGCAACAGGGGTACGGTCACGAGCCGACTGTTCTACGCCCGCCAGCGCCTGAAAGAAATACTGGACGACGAGAAAGGAGGTCAGACGTTATGACCTGCCAGGATTACAAAGATCTCATGATGGCCTACCTGGACGACGAGTTGAGCGAGGAGCAGAAGCGCGCCTTCGAAGAGCACCTTGCGTCCTGTGCCGACTGTGCGAAGAAGATGAAAGAATTCAAGACGCTCAAGCAGATGACGGATGCCGTGGCCTTCGTCGAGCCGGAGGACCGCATGTGGAACCAATACTGGGGAAACGTCTACAACCGGATCGAGCGTGGGATGGGATGGGTGCTGTTCTCTGTGGCCACGATAGCCCTGCTGATCTACGGGGGCTTCCAGGCCATTGAGAACATCATCGATGATCCCGCCGTCGGCCTGCTCATGAAAATCGGCATGCTGGCCCTTCTCGGAGGTTTGGCTATACTATTCGTGTCCGTGTTGCGCGAGCGGATCTACTTCTGGAGCAAGGACCGGTACAAAGACGTCAGGAGATAAACCATGCTGCTGTCAACGACGGATTCGATACACGGGAAAACGATCGTCAAGCATCTCGGCCTGGTGCGGGGCAACACGATCCGGGCCAGGCACATCGGCAGGGACATCCTGGCGGGACTGCGGAATGTCGTGGGCGGTGAGGTCACCGAGTACACGAAGCTGATGGCCGAATCGCGCGAGCAGTCGATCGACCGGATGGTGCAGGAGGCGCAAGAGCTGGGGGCGAACGCGGTGGTCGCCATTCGCTTCTCGACCTCAGAGGTAATGAACAGCGCCGCCGAGATTCTGGTGTATGGCACGGCGGTGGTCGTCGAATAGAAAGGACATGCGATGGATTTTCTGAGAGATTTCGCACAGCCGGAAGTGATCTGGTTTCTCATCGGTCTGGTGCTGCTGTTCGCCGAGATGATGATCCCGGGCCTCATCATCGCCTTCTTCGCGTTCGGGGCGTGGGTCGTCGCGGCGGTGGGCCTCTTTCGACCACTGAGTCTGAACCAGCAACTGGCGGTGTTCATCCTCAGTTCGATCCTGTCGCTCGTGCTGGCGAGGAGCTGGCTCAAGAGCCTGTTCAGCGGGTACGTCAGCGCCAGGCAGGAGCCGAACGTGAACCTGAACGATTGCATCGGGCAGCGCGTTGTGGTCATTGAGAAGATCACGGCGAAGCTGCCGGGCAAGGTCGAATTCCACGGGACTCCGTGGCTCGCCGCGGCGGAACAGGAGATTGCCGAAGGCAGCGTCGTGGAGATCAAGGAGAAGGACAATCTCACGCTCAAGGTGGAACTCGTGTAGGACGGGTCCTTTTGGGAGAATTCTTTGTGCCCAACGGAGTCGTTGAAACCCGAAAATCGAGGACTATGCTTCTATTGAGAGGAGAAAGCCCATGTTAGCGCAAAGTTTCATCAATCCCCTGACCATCATCCTGATTGGCGTGCTCGTCTTTGCCTTCATCGTCTTTGTCCGGACGGTCCGCATCGTGCCGCAGAAGCAGGCGTACATCATCGAGCGGCTCGGCAAGTACTCGACGACGCTCGAAGCCGGCTTCCACGTCCTTCTGCCGTTCGTGGATAGAGTTGCCTACAGGCACACGCTCAAGGAACAGGCCCTCGACGTGCCGCCGCAGCAGTGCATCACGAAGGACAACATCGCCGTGGAGGTCGACGGCATTCTCTACATGCAGGTCGTGGACGCCAAGAAGGCGTCCTATGGAATTGACAACTATCGATTCGCGTCGAGCCAGCTCGCGCAGACCACGATGCGAAGCGTCATGGGCAAGCTGGACCTGGACAAGACGTTCGAGGAGCGGGAGAAGATCAACACGGTCATCGTGGAAGCCGTGGATAAGGCGTCCGACCCGTGGGGCGTCAAGGTCACGCGTTACGAGGTGAAGAACATCCTGCCGCCGCAGAGCATCAAGGACGCGATGGAAAAGCAGATGCGCGCCGAGCGGGAGAAACGGGCGACCATTGCGGAGTCCGAAGGAGACCGGCAGGCGAAGATCAATCGCGCCGAGGGCGACCGCCAGGAGATGATCGCCCGTTCGGAGGGCGAGAAACAGCGGCGGATGAACGAGGCGGAAGGCCGGGCCGTCGAGATTGAGCGGGTCGCCGAGGCCACCGCCGAGGGGATTCGCAAGATTGCGATCGCCATCAACGAGAAGGGCGGCGCCGATGCCGTCAATCTGCGAATCGCCGAGCAATACCTCAACGAGTTCGGCAACCTGGCCAAGACGAACAACACCATGATTATTCCGTCGGACCTGGCGGATATCGCCGGCGTGATCAAGACGGCCTCGTCGGTGCTCAAGGGCACACCCGGCGGCCAGGCATAAGCGAGACGCCGTCGCCAGACGGCGCTTATGCTGCCACTCGTGGAATGGGAGTTCAACGAATATGCGGGGAAAGCAGATAGACCCGGGACACAAGAGCATCCGCGACACGCTGCGGGTGCTCGGTCCCATTGTTTTGGGCCTCGGCGTGCTGCTGATCGTGATTGGGATGGTCAGCTTCTTCATGGCCTTCGGTGGTTCGGAGCCGCCCAGGTACATCTGGTGCCCCTTCCTCGGGATTCCGCTGGTATTCGTCGGCGGAGTCATGACCTCCTCCGGGTACATGGGCAAGGTAATGCGCTATCAGGCACAGGAGATGGCGCCGGTGGCGAAGGAGACGTTCAACTACATGGCCGAGGGGACAAAGGAGGGGATCAAGACGGTGGCGGGCGCCGTCGGAGAGGGACTCGCGGAGGGGGGACTCGGTTTAGGCGGTGGCGGCGAGACGAAGGTCCGCTGTCACAAATGCAACGCCCTGATTCCGGTCGATGCGAAATTCTGCGGCCAGTGCGGCCAGGCCGTCGGCAAGACGAAACCCTGTCCCCAGTGCCGGGAATTGAATGATCCGGATGCCCGGTTCTGCGACAACTGCGGGCACCCATACGCCTGATCCGAGCCGGTCAGAGCATCAAGAGGCTGACGGCCATGATGATCATGCCGAGGACGACGCCGCCGATGACGAGGTGCCCGTGGCCGTAGCGATGGGCGGTGGGCAGCAGTTCGTCGAGCGAGATGTAGATCATCACACCGGCAACGAAAGCGAGCGTGCCCGCCAGGACTGTGGGGGTCAGGAAGGGCATGAGCACGAGATAGCCCAGCAGTGCGCCGGCCGGTTCGGAAATGCCGGAAAGGAACGAATAGGAGAACGCCTTGTTTCGGCTGCCCGTGGCGTAGTAGATGGGCACCGAGACGGCGATTCCCTCGGGGATGTTGTGAATGGCAATGGCCAGGGCGATGAAGGCCCCGAGCTTGACATCGTTTAGTGCCGCGGCGAACGTCGCGAGCCCCTCCGGGAAGTTGTGCACCGCGATCGCCAGGGCCGTGAACAGTCCGGTGCGCATGAGCTTGTGACTGCCGTGGGCGACCGTCGGCTCGTCCATGTCCTCGAAGTTGTGCGGATTTTCAGGCTCGGGGACCAGCAGGTCGATCAGGGCCATGATGCCGATGCCGACGAAGAACACGAGCAGCGCCCAGCCCTCCCCCATCGTCTCCATGGCCTCGGGCAGCATTTCCATGAAGGAAATATAGACCATCACACCGGCGGAGAGCCCCAAAGCAAAGGCGAGGTATACGATCTTCGGGCGCTTGATGAAATAGGCGATGGCGCTGCCGATGCCGGTGGACAAGCCGGCCACCAGCGTCAATGCCAACGCGATGCCCACATTCTCCGAGACGTCCATGCGAAATCCTGCATCAGAGGCACATTGCTGCATCCGCGTATCTGTGCGTACTATACGCGACAGGGGCGAAGATTGGCAAACCCCTTTTTGGGGCGGCCGAAATACGGTAGCGGATTTGCCTGCTCATGATGGGCTCACGCGGTGGAGATGCCTATGACCGTATGTATCGGCGGCCGATGTGTGGGGCCGTGCCTGCCACTGCCGACAGCCTCTTAAGACGTGCGCGGTCCTGATTTGTCATTCCCGCGAACGCGGGAATCCATTTCGCCGGGTGCTTCGCCGCCCGTGGCTTGTGGATTCCTGCCTGCGCAGGAATGACAGGGTCTGTCTCGGGATTCTCCCCGGTTACGGAGGTCGGGACGCGCCCTCGTCGTCTTTTTGCGGAAGACCTGCCGCCGCATTCCGGCGCCTCCCCCTTTTTGCGATTGGCGCAATGCAATTTACCTGCACGCCGAAACGTCTTATAATGGACGAAAGCCGCCTGTGCTCATACGATCTGACATGGAGTGGGATGTGCTGATGAAGAAAGCCGCATTGATTTTCGCCGTGCTCTGCGTGACGGCTCTGCCCGCCATGGGGGGGCCGGGCGTGGCACTGAGCCCGTTCGAGAGCCGCCGTTTTGCCGTGCCCCGCAGTCGGATCGACGAATTGGTCTTCGCGCGGCTGGAGCGATTAGGCATCGAGCCGGCCAACCCGTGCTCCGACGCCGTATTCGTCCGCCGGGCCTATCTCGACGTGATCGGCACGCTGCCCACGCCACAGGAAGCCAGGCAGTTTCTCGCGGACCGGCACGCGAACAAGCGTATCGTCCTCATCGACCGGCTGCTCGATCGCAAGGAGTTCCCGGACTATTGGGCGATGAAGTGGAGCGACGTGCTGCGGGTCAAGTCGGAGTTTCCCATCAACCTGTGGCCCAACGCGGTCCAGGCGTACCATCGCTTTGTCCGAACGTCCATCAAGGAGAATGTGCCCTACGACCGGTTCGTCCGCGAGATGCTGACGGCCAATGGCAGCAATTTCCGCGTGCCGCCGGTGAACTTCTACCGGGCCGCGCAGAGCAAGGAACCGCAGGCTCTCGCCCAGGCGGTGGGACTCACGTTCATGGGTGTACGGGCGGACACCTGGCCGGCCGAGCGGTGGTCGGAGATGGCTGTCTTCTTCTCGCGGATCGGTTTCAAGCCGACCGGCGAATGGAAGGAGGAAATCGTCCTGTTCGATCCCAACAGCACGCCGGTGCGAGAGGCGGTCTTTCCCGATGGCACGCCGGTCCGCCTGGATGCCGACCAGGACCCGCGCGAGGTCTTCGCCGATTGGCTGATCGGCGCAGAGAACCCCTGGTTCACCCGCAACGCGGTCAATCGCATCTGGTCGTGGCTGCTGGGTCGCGGCATCATTCACGAACCGGACGACGTTCGGGACGACAACCCGCCGAGCAATCCCGCACTACTGGCCTTCCTGGAGAGGGAGTTGATCGCGTCCCGCTACGACCTCAAACACATCTACCGTCTGATCCTCAACTCGCGGACGTACCAACTCTCTTCGATCCGTCGGAGCGACAAGCCCGAGGCGGAGGCGAACTTTGCGAGTTATCCCCTGCGCCGGCTGGAGGCGGAGGTCCTGATCGACGCGCTCAACCAGATCAGCGGAACGACGGAGAAGTACTCCAGCGCGGTCCCGGAGCCGTTCACGTTCATTCCGGAGGAGATCCGGTCGGTCGCATTGGCCGATGGCAGCATCACCAGCTCTTTTCTGGAGATGTTCGGGCGTCCGCCTCGTGACACCGGCCTGCAATCGGAGCGGAACAACCGTCCCACGGCCTCCCAGCGGCTGCACATGCTCAATTCGAGCCATATCCAGCGCAAGATCGAGCAGGGGCCGAAGCTGCGAGCCGCGATGCAGTACAAGAGAGGCAAGCCGAGGGGTGTGGTCGATACGCTGTACCTGACGATCCTCTCGCGGTTTCCGACGGGCAAAGAGCTCAAGACCGTGGCGGCGTACACGCAGTCCGGCGGCGTCAAGGGCCGGGAGGCCAGTGTGGACCTCGCCTGGGCCTTGCTCAACAGTCCGGAGTTCCTGTATCGTCACTAATCCAGACGAGACATGAAAGGTACGTACAAATGAGCCAATCGATCTCCAGACGTGAGGTGATGCGACTCGGCCTGTCAGGTGTGGCCGGCATGCTCCTGGCCGGCGTCCCCACCGCCAAGGCCGGACCTGCGAAAGCCAGACCCAATATCGTCCTGATCCTGGCCGATGATCTCGGGTGGGGCAGTGTTGGGTGCTACGGCGCGGACCCCGCGCTCGTGCGCACGCCAAACATCGACCGGCTGGCGCGCGAGGGAGTCCGTTTCACCGATGCGAATACCGCCTCCTCCGTTTGCTCGCCGACGCGTTACGCGCTGCTGACCGGGCGATACTGCTGGCGTACGTCGCTCAAGTACGAGGTGCTCGGGATCAACTCGCCGCTGCACATCGAGCCGACCCGGCCGACGCTGGCGTCGATCCTCAAACCGCTCGGCTACCGCACCGCCATCGTGGGCAAATGGCACCTGGGCTATCAGTCGGGGGATAGGACCGACTATACCCAACCGTTGCGTCCAGGCCCGCAAGATGTCGGGTTCGACTACCAGTTCGCCGTTCCGCAGAACCATGGCGACGGGACCGGCGTGTACGTCGAGGGCGATCGCGTCGCCGGGCTGCGCTCCGCCACGCTGAGTCCGGGCAAGTACAAGAACTGGCGAGGGCGAAAACAGATCGGTCTCGATGCCCCACAGCGGGTGGACACGGAGGTCATGCCTACGCTGACGAGGAAGGCTGTGGCCTGGCTCAAGCAGCAGGAGCGAGGCAAACCGTTCTTTCTCTACTACGCCCCCGTGGCGGTCCACAATCCTGTCACGCCGTCCGAGGAGACAAAGGGCTCCAGCCGCGCAGGCCCGTACGGGGCTTGGATTCACGAACTGGACGCATCCGTCGGCGCCGTGCTGAAGGCCCTGGACGAAAAGGGCTTGACGAAAGACACGCTCGTGCTGTTCACCTCGGACAACGGCGGCGAGATGTTCGGAGATGACCAGGCCGCCGCCCAGGCCGCCGGGCTCAAGCCGATGGGCCCATTCAAAGGCGACAAGCACACGATATGGGAAGGCGGTTTCCGCGTCCCGTACATCGTGCGGTGGCCGGGTCGTGTGGCGGCAGGTACCGCCTGCGACGAGATGGTCAGTCTTACCGATACCTTCGCCACCATCGCTTCACTGGTGGGCGTCCCGACACCGCCCGCGAGCGACGCGGCGGAGGACAGCTTCAACGTGTTGCCTGCATGGCTGGGCCAGAAGCGTCGTTCCCCACTTCGTCCGCACATGATTGTCCACAGTGCCGACGGTGTCTTCGCCATCCGCAAGGGCCCGTGGAAGTGGATCGAAGGCAAGCCCGCCAAGCGCAAACCGCCCCGCGCTCGTCAGGATGAATTCCATCCGCAGCTCTATCACCTGAACACCGACATCGGTGAGACCAGAGACATGCAGGGCGACAATCCAACCGTCGTGGCGGAACTCGCAGCGCTTCTGAACCGCTGCCGCAAGCAAGGTTTCAGCCGGGAGTGAATCGATGAATACCGCGCGTGATTTGAATGGTCCTGAGATCAGCTTGTCCGGTACGCCGATGGCCCGCCGTGACGTCTTGCGACGGGGGCTGGCCGGAGCGGCCGGTTTGGCTCTGGCCGACCGCCTGCATCTGCCCGCCACTGCTGCTCCCCCACCTGCCAAGGCCAAGGCCGTCATTCAGATCTGGATGTGGGGTGGACCGGCGCATCTCGACACGTTCGACCCGAAGCCCGATGCCGGCGACGACTACACCGGCCCGCTCAATAAGCCCATTCCCACGAACGTCGATGGAATCATCGTCGGCGAGTTGCTGCCCATGCTGGCGAAGCAGGCGGATAAGTACGCGATCATCCGAAGCATGACCCACGGCGTGAATGCGCACGAGACGGCCTCCTACATGGTCCAGACGGGTCGCATGCCCGGCGACGGCCAGGTTTACCCCTGCGTCGGGGCCGTCGTCTCATTGTTCAAGGGCTACGACGCCGGCTACAGCGGGCTGATCCCGCCGTACATCGTGCTGACCGGTCTCCAGGGACGTTTCTCGGAGGCGGGGTTCCTCGGATCGCGATACAAGCCCTTCGCCACCGGCGGCGATCCGGCCAGGACCCCATTTGTCGTGGAGGGCGTCGTTGCCCAGGGCATCACGGCGAAGCGGCAGCAGGCCCGTCGCAATTTTCTCCACGACTTGAACACGCTGGGCCGCGCCATGAAGGGAGATCCTCAACTGGCGGCGGCCGAGCAATGTGAGAAGCAAGCCTACGATCTGATTTTGGGCGACGGGGCGAAGATCTTCGACCTTTCGGAGGAGAAGGACGATCTGCGGGAGCAGTACGTCCGGAACACGTTCGGCCAGTCCTGCCTGATGGCCCGACGGTTGGTCGAGCAAGGCGTCCCCTACGTCACGATCAACTACAGGGGCTGGGACACGCACAAACAGCACTTCCAGACCGTCCGCCGTAAGCTGCCCGAGATGGACAAGGGCATGGCCACCCTGCTCCAGGACCTGTCGGACCGCGGCCTGCTCGACAGCACGATCGTCTGGTGGGGCGGCGAGTTCGGCAGGACGCCCAAGGTCCTGTGGGAGCCACCCTGGAACGGCGGGCGTAACCATTTCGGAAGGGTCTTCTCTGCGGTCGTGGCGGGCGGTGGATTCAAGGGCGGCCGCGTCGTCGGGGCTTCCGATGCAAAGGGCGAACACGTCAAAGAGCGGCCCGTCTACCCGGTCGATCTCATTGCGAGCATGTATGAGCTGCTCGGCATCGATCCCGCCGCGACCCTGCCTCATCCCCAGGGGCTGAAGATCTCCGCGTTGCCGTCCGCCGCCGATGGTGTCACCACCGGCGGGCGCTTGAGAGAAATCATGTAAGCAGTGGAGCGCGTGATGAATCCATCTCGATCGCTTGTGGCGTTGTGCTTGATGTTGTTGACGGCACCCTGGGGCTTCGCACAGACGGCGAAGAGCCCGCATATCGGTTACGTCTATCCCGCCGGCGGTCGCCAGGGCAAAACGTTCCGGACCGTGGTCGGGGGGCAGTACCTCACCGGAGTTTCCGGCGTCGATATCTCCGGCGGCGGGATCCGGGCCGTGGTCGTCGAGTACAACAAGCCTCTGACCCAGAAACAGCTCAACGAACTCCGGCAGCAGGTGAGGGAACTGCAGGCGAGAAAGACCGCCGCCATGAAGGGCGGCAGCCCCGCCGGCAAGGGAGAGTCCCAGCCGTCCGCCAAGCCGGCCCAATGGACGCCGGAGGATGAGCGGGCCCTCACCGACCTCAGGAAGAAGATCTTCGACAATGCCCCGAACAGGCAGGCCAGCCCGGTGATCGCCGAGACCGTCACACTCGATGTCACGACGGCGCCGGATGCCTCGCCGGGCCGGCGGGAATTGAGGCTGATCACGCCCATCGGGTTGTCGAACCCGCTCGTTTTCTGCGTGGACCATCTGCCGGAATTCATGGAGACGGAATCGACGGCGAAATCGGCGACCGGCAACTTCCGGACGGGACAAGCCGGTCGTCGCACGAAGACCACGAAGAAGGAGACGACTCTTACGCTGCCGGTCGTTCTGAACGGCCAGATCATGCCCGGCGACGTCGATCGCTTCCGGTTCGAGGCACGCAAGGGCCAGCACCTCGTGGCCGCCGTCAAGGCGCGCGAGCTGGTCCCCTACCTGGCGGATGCCGTCCCCGGCTGGTTCCAGGCGGTTCTGGTACTGTACGATGCCGAAGGCAACGAGCTGGCCTACGTCGACGACCATTATTTCCATCCCGATCCCGTGCTGTACTGCGAAATCCCCGCCGACGGGGAGTATGAAATCGAGATCAGAGATTCGATCTATCGAGGGCGGGAGGATTTCGTCTATCGGATTGCGATCGGCGAGCTGCCGTTTGTGACGAGTATCTTCCCGCTGGGCAGCCGGGCGGGCCGCTGGGCACGGGTCGAGCTGGCGGGCTGGAACCTCCCGGTCACGAGGATACGGCCGGACGCGAGAAACCTGCCACCCGGCGCACACCCCATCTCCGTGGGCAAGGGGCAGCGACTTTCCAATTACGTGCCCTTCGCCGTAGATACGTTGCCCGAGCGTCCGGAGCGGGAGGCGAACGATTCACTCGGAGCCGCCGAGCGGGTGACGCCACCAGTGATTGTCAACGGGCGTATCGACCAACCCGGCGATTGCGATGTGTTCTGTTTCGAGCGTCCCGCCGGTGCCGAGGTCGTCGTCGAGGTCCGTGCACGCCGGCTGGGCTCACCGCTCGATTCGGTGCTCAGGCTGATGGACGCCGCCGGCCGGCAACTGGCGTTCAGTGACGATCAGGAGGACAAAGCGGAGGGACTGATCACGCATCATGCGGATTCCCGACTTCGTGCCACGCTGTCGGCCGCTGGAACGTACTATGTCCATGTGGCGGATGCGCAAGGCAAGGGCGGCGCCGACTACGGATATCGTTTGCGCATCAGCCCGCCGCAACCGGATTTTGCGTTGCGAATCGTGCCGTCCAGCATCAACATTCGCGGCGGGGCGACGATTCCACTGTCTGTGTACGCCCTCCGCCGAGACGGCTTTGACGCCGATATCATGCTTTCGCTGAAGGACGCGCCGGCCGGGTTTGTGCTGAGCGGCGCCTGGGTACCGGCGGGACAGGATCACGTGCAGGTCACGCTGACGGCGCCCCGGACGCCCACCGTCGAACCGTTGAGCCTGTCGGCGGAGGGCCGGGCGAAGGTTGCGGGCCGGTCGATCGTCCGTCCCGTCGTGCCGGCCGATGATATGATGCAGGCCTTCTTCTATCGCCATCTCGTTCCCGCGCAGGAACTCAAAGTGGCTGTCTCGGGACAGCGGATGTCCCGGAACACGGTGGCGGTCCTCAACAAAGGTCCCGTACGGATTCCCGCCGGTGGAACAGCGTCGGTCCTCCTGGGTGGGTCCGCGCGAGCCTACACCAGCGGCACAATCGAACTCGAAGTGACCGATCCACCTGAGGGCATCGT
>Ga0272441_10008661_pt1 | contig 16054 bp, 15 predicted proteins | sample SSMProp6N_FD_193582 | JGI IMG/M metagenome (GOLD analysis project Ga0272441, IMG submission 193582) | Marine sediment archaeal communities from Little Sippewissett salt marsh, Falmouth, MA, United States - SSM-Prop-6N | ecosystem: Environmental > Aquatic > Marine > Wetlands > Sediment ... | reverse complement strand
GGCGACACCCTCTGCCGCTGGGGCACGGTCCCGGAGATACAGAAGGCGGCGGTAAAGAGCAGCCTGATTACCGCAGGCAGGTAACCCGTACGGCGGAGACGGAGAGGATCAGTTGCTGTCCGCCCATGCTGCTGCGTCGCGGTAGGCACCCGCACCCCGGAATACCGCAAGCACCGCTTCCCCGTCTGAGACCACCATCTCAGGGTGCGCATCCGTGATGCGGAACCGTATCTCAAAGAGGTCCCGCTCTTCGAGGAGCACCCCGGCAGCGGTGGCAAGCGAAGACGCCGATGAGAGCATCAGACGCTCCGATGCAAGAATTTCGGGTTCATAGCGGTAGAAGTACCAGAATACCTGATAGGCGTTCAGAAAGTCAGAGACCAGAAGTTCTGTTCTCACGTCTAAATCGACGTCATCGAGCACAGCGGCGAGTTCTGCCGCATCGTCATCACAGATGGCAAGTATCCGGTCGGCCAGTTCTGCCAGTTCAAAATAATCGGTCATATTCTCCCTACCCAACGCATGTTCATCTCTCTCCACTCTGTTGCACCATGAAACGGTAAAAAACTATATGCAACCATCAGGGTAACATTTGTTTGTGCGCGAAGAAGACAAAGACTGGCAGATATACCATATTATCGCAGAAAAATCAGGAATAACCGTGGATGAGATATGCAACGTGACATGCACCAAAAAAGACGTGGCAGAAGATTCACTGGCGCGGCTGCATAAATACAAACTGATCTCGCGGGCAGGGGACGCATGCGCGGTGAAATCCATTCAGGAGATGCTCGTTGCGGCAGAATTGGAACGGGCCATGCAGGGCTCATCCATGTATATGGAAAACGGCGTGATCAAGGTCCGTACGGAGCGTGAGGATTAATGGTATCTGATGTACGGGTTCTGCGGCTCGGTCACCGGCCGGAGCGGGACCAGCGGGTGACAACCCACGTGGCTCTCACCGCACGGGCGCTGGGAGCAAAGGGGATGTACCTCGCGGCAAACGACGACGGGGTGCGCCGGTCAGTGACCGATGTCGCGAGCCGCTGGGGCGGCGACTTCTTTGTCGAAAATGACGTCTCGTGGAAGAAGGTGATCCGGGAATGGAAGGCGGACGGCGGCGTTGTCGTTCACCTGACGATGTACGGTCTGCGAATGACCGATGTGGTCGGGGAGATTAAGACGCACGAGAAGGTGCTCGTCGTCGTCGGTGCTGAGAAGGTGCCGTCAGATATCTACGACCTTGCGGACTACAACATCTCGGTCACCACCCAGCCCCACTCGGAGATCTCGAGTCTCGCGCTCATCCTCGACCGGCTCTTTGACGGGGGTGAACTGAACCGGGAGTATCCGGATGCAGAGATGAAGATCATCCCGACAGAGCACGGAAAGAGGTTCGAGAATTGAAGGGACAGGTCCTCGTTGCGGGATTTGCCACCCGCCATGTGGTCCGGTCTGCTTATGCCGCAGGCTATGAGGTCTGCGCCATCGACCATTTCTGTGACCAGGACCTCACCTGGTACACCAAAGAGCAGCGGACCTTTGAGGAACTGGCTGAATTCCCGGACCTCATCGCAGACCTCTGTTCGCGCCATACGTTTGACTGCATCGTCACGACATCCGGTGCAGAGGACATGGATCTCGGGGAGCGGTTCTGCGGGACACCGTCAGGGATCGCAGCGCGGTTCTGCACGAAGACCGGCATCCAGCAGTTCTTTGAGGAGCATGACTTCCCGGTGCCGCCCATCGCTCCCGAGGGCGAGTATCCTGCGTTTATCAAACCGGACATTGGTGCGGGCGGGTGGCGCAATACCCTTGCCGCGACACCGGACGACGAAGCGGCATGGCAGGAGTGCTGGCCGGATACGCCCTACATCCGCCAGATGCCGGTGGAAGGCATTCCCTGCAGTGTCTCCTGTATCGCAGACGGGACGCGTGCCTGCGCACTCAGCCTGAACCGTCAGTTCAACCGCGGCGGGGAAGGCGAGCGCCGGTTCGGGTTTGCCGGCGCTGTGACCCCCTTCCTGCCGGAAGAACGTGAACAGATCCTCACGATGGCAGAGGATATCGCTGCACAAACCGGGTGTATCGGGTCCCTTGGCATTGACTTTATGCTGACAGATGACGGCATCCGCGCAATTGAAGTCAACCCGCGCTTCCAGGCGACACTGGACATTGTGGAGATGAGCACCGGAGTCAATATCTTTGAGCTGCACTGCAATGCAGCCCGCGGCATCCTTCCCACCACACGCCCCAGACCCACAATGACCGTCATGCGCTCCATCATCTTTGCCGACCACGACTGCGTGGTCACAGATGACCTGAAATCCCTCCACCCGGAGATCGCAGACATTCCGTGGGTGGGGACCGAGATTGAGGAAGGAAGCGCCGTCCTGAGTGTCTATGGACGGGGCGCAAGTGAGGATGCAGCACTCGTGTCCTTGGATAAGACTATTACCAAAGTACACAGATATATGAGCAGATGGTAGAGGAGACCGATGTTCTGGAAAATCCTGCAGTACGGGCATATCTGACCCGGATGGTGGGAGAGGAGGGTCTGACCCTTCTGGAAAACTTTGACCGCAAAATTGAGAAGACGGACGAAGAACTGGCTGAAGAGACGGGGATCAACCTCAATTCGGTCAGGAATACGCTATATACCCTCTACGGGAAGCAGCTCGCCCAGTATCGGCGGGAAAAGAATCAGGAGACCGGATGGCTCACCTACAAATGGAAGCTCAGACTGGACAACCTGAACGATGCCCTCACCGACGACATGGAAGATGCGCTGGAGAAACTCTCGGCACGCGAGCGGTATGAAGACGAAAATGACTTCTACATCTGCAATAACTGCGGAATCGTGTATACATTCACCGATGCCCTTGCACTTGAGTTCACCTGCCGGTGCGGGACACAGATGGAACACTATGACAACGAACTCCTCCTCAATGCACTCAAAAAGCGTGTCGATGCAATAAAAACGACACTGGGCAAAGTCTGATGCTTCCGGCAGAAGACCCTTTTTTGTATCTCCGTCGTGCCGGTTGTCCGGACAATGTGATCGCCCACTGTCATGTGGTGCATGATCTTGCCTGCGAATATGCACAATCACGCCCGGTAGACCGCGAGCTCGTCTCCTGGGGTGCCGCACTCCATGATATCGGCAGATCACAGACCCATTCCCTTGCGCATGGTCAGAACGGAGCTGACATCTGCCGGGAGTATGGGCTCCCCGAAGCAGTGGCACGCATTGTCGAGTGCCATATCGGTGCAGGACTCACCGCAGAGGAGTGCGCGGCAGAAGGACTCAAACCGATTGACTGTGTCCCGAAGACCCCTGAGGAAAAGATCGTGGCGCATGCGGACAACCGCGTCCGGGGCACCACGGTGATCACGATTGAGGAACGTATCGCATCTGCACGCGGGAAGCTTCCGGAGGAGATACTCCGGCGCATCAGGACGCTCGCAGACGATGTGGAAGCGCTCTGAAAGAGATACAACCACACCACACTATTTTTCCCGCCTCACCCGCCGGTATACGTGCAAAAACGGATTATTCAATGATGAGTTTCTTCACCTGGGGAAGGGCACGCAGGGCCTCATAGACCGCCGGGGGAATGACGTCATCCACCACGATCACGAGCTTCGGGTCTTCAGAGAGGTGAGGGTCGGTCACAAAGATCTGGCGGATGGAGATGTCATTGTCCGCGATGACCCGGACCGCATCGCCCACCACGCCTTTCTGTGCGGCATCGTCAGGCATGATGGTGATCACGGTAAGACCAAGGGACTCTGCAATCCAGCTGACGTCAGGGGTGGCCCGGAGTCTGAGAAAGATATCTGCGATCTCAGGGTCCTCAAGGATGCGTTTCACCGTCGCATCCACCACCCGACGGTCCGTGTGAATCTCGCGGGAGAGATGGGTGGCAGGGATCTCAATGCCATTTACCGTCACACGTCCCCGTTCATTAATCCCAAACCCGTTTTCCAGAAGAAACCGTACAACCTGCGCCTGGGAAGGCGAATCACTGAATACCTCCAGTATTTTTGCCCACATTATAATCCAGTTTGACCTCCTCCATAAAAATACCATTTATGTACCCCTGCACAAACAGACAAAACGCAACGATAGAGAAAGGAAGGGCACGATCAAATCAAAACATATATTTCCACAGACAGCATTCTATGTAGAGTAACATGGCGCAGTCGCCTGAGATCCTACGGGTATCGACAATAGCATGCGTTCAATGGAACCGGTCCTGGCTATGAAATCGCACACTTCTGTGCGGGGGTTGCCGAGCCAGGTCAAAGGCGCTAGGTTGAGGGCCTAGTCTCATAGGAGTCCGAGCGTTCGAATCGCTCCCCCCGCATTTTATCATTTTTATACACGAGAGCTAAAAGCAGCTTTTTTTGTTCCCGTTCGGATACCTGTTTTCCGATATACCTGATTATTCGAGGAATACGACAGTCCGGCGTCCGCCGATTCCACCCGACATGTCCACCCAATACGCCTCCGTGGGGAGGCACACGGCACACACCAGACGCACGTCCGAATCGTACTCCCGCCCCGCGGACAGCAAAAACAGAGCACAGGGCAAATGGCATCGGCGCTCACACCGACCACCAGTACCCGATACAGAGGTCTCCTCCGGAGACCCGAATTATCTCACGATTTCTCAAACCGGTAAAATTCGTGGGGCACCCGGATCTCAAAGCGTGCCCCAATTCCCTTCTTTCCTGTTTCACGGATGCTCATGCCGGTGATTGAGAGGATCTCCTGCACCAAAAAGAGCCCATACCCGGTATTTTTCCCGGTCTTCTTCCAGAAGATCTTCTCTTTCATCGTCTCCACCACACCGCACCCGTCATCCTCAAAGACGAGCAGCCCAAAACTGCCCTCTCCCCCCACTTCATCAAAGGAGACGGTCATCCGGGTCACGGATTCTCCGTGGCGCACCGCATTATCGAAGAGATTAAAGATGACACGTATTAAGAGCGGGTCGGCAAACACCTCCAGACTGCCGGTGGTGATCTCGGTCGTAATATGACGGAATTCAGGGTTTTCTGCGACGTCTGTCACCAGTTTTGTGACATTCATCCATTCTGCCGTCTTTGACCCCAGCGCTTCATACTCACGGGTAAAGCTAATCTGGTCCTCCATCGTGGCGATCACATCGTCCATGATCCGCAGGGGCTGCTCCCCCTTCGTATCGTTCCCGATCACTTCCTTGAGGAGCGTTGAGATCATGTTCAACGCACGGATCTGGTTCATGATATCATGCCGGGTGATCCCGGACAGGAGGCCCAGTTTTCGGTTTGCACTCACAAGGGCATTCTCCACTTCCTGTTTGCGCTTCAGCTCACAATCAAGCTCATCAGAGGTATGTTTCAGCCTCGCAATCTCACGCTTCAGTCGTTCGACGAGCACATTCACACTACGCCGGAGGTTTTCCGTCTCCGCAGACCGCGCTTCCCGTATCGGATGGTCCAGGTGCCCGTCTGCGATATAATCAACGTCTGATATGATCGCATTGAGGGGGCGTGTCAGGTAGGACGAGATGTAATAGGCAGCAAACACCCCGATTCCGACTCCCAGCAGACTGAGGAAAAACACATTGAAGAGCAGGAGATTGAGCGAATGGTGGAGAGGTTTGGTTGTAAAGACCATCTCAGCGACAAGGTCCATCTGGGACGATGCCGCGTATTCATCGTTTTCGAGGTCGATGAAGAGATACCGCGTAATCGTCTCGTTCTTTGTATCGACCACATCAAATGTTGTACGGTCGTGATACACCTGTTTTACCGCGTCAAGAGTCTTACCCTCTGCAGATGCACCATGCCCTGCGATTCGACGATAGGTAATATCATAGACAGAGACGCTGCGCAGGGCCGAGTCATCGCTGATGAGCATATCTGTTATGGCAGTATAGGGAAAGACCTTCCGGCCTTCGATAAAAGATTCAGAGGTCAGACTCAGTTCCAGCAGATACCGGTGATCCGGCGTGGGCATATAGCAGTATTTTTTCCCGATGCCGGGGTCAGCGAGACTGGAACAGACACGATCTGCGGAAAAACTCTCTCCCTCGCGGATTTCGGTGATGGATGCGAAAAACTTCGGAACGGTATGGAAATCAAATCCCTGGTCCGGCTCAAAGGTGGTATATTCAATGACGCCGGATTCATTGATGATATAAAGATCAACCTCCCAGTCGGAATGCTCCATCCCGGCTTTCAGCGCATCCAAATCCATTTCTGCCGGATTTCCACCGGAATCAGCATATGCCTCCAGAAACGGGACAAAGGCCTCCTCGAGTTGCTGATCGTAGGCCTTTTCATACAGGATGAGCCCCTTGTCTGCGAGATTCGCAGACTGGGTGATGGCAACCACCGTATCGTCCATCTGTTCCTCAAACTGGTTGACAATATTATTTTCCACCGATGTGTAGAGAATCGCTGAAACAGAGACCGTCAGAACGATAAAAATGAGAAATATGACAAGGCCAAAGCTCGACTGAAGGGAACGGCGATGTATCTCATTCTTATCCATTTTATTTTCCTTTGATATTAAAAGGCTTTAATGTATCTTTACAGGAAGAAAAAGAGGGTACACCAGTCCGTAACGGGCACTTTCGGATACTGCCCCGGAGGTTTGTCCGATACGAACCTTCATTGAGAGAGAGACCAAAAAATCCTGTATGAAAAGTCCCTTCCATGTCATGCTGATACCGACCCTTGGCTGTCCGGGGAACTGTGCCTACTGCTGGAGTTCTGAACCGGACTCTCCGGTGATGACGATGGAGACCATCCGGGAAACGGCCGCCTGGCTGAAGGATTTTGATGACCGGCAGGTAACAATCACCTTTCACGGGGGCGAACCACTCCTCGCGGGCCCCGCCTTCTACCGTGAGGCACTGCCCCTCCTCTCAGAAGAACTCACCCATATCAAACCGACATTTGCCATCCAGAGCAATCTCTGGCTGATGACACCGGAACTGGCACAGATCTTTGCCGAATACGAGGTCCCGGTGGGCTCCTCCATCGACGGGCCAAAGGAGATCAATGATGTGCAGCGGGGGGAGGGGTATTTCGACAAGACCATGGAGGGATACCGGATTGCACGCGAAAACGGTCTGGATGTACGGTTCATCTGCACGTTTACGTCATACTCGGTTGACTATCGTGAGGAGATCTTCAATTTCTTTATGGAGAACGGACTGGTGCTCAAACTCCATCCGGCACTCCCGTCCCTGCGCGGCGACGACCCGGAAAAATGGGCACTCGCACCGGAGAAGTACGGTGACCTCCTCGTCTATCTCCTCGACACATACCTGGAACACCTGCACACAGCAGAGATCATGAACATCAACGACCTCTTCAAGTGTGTCTTTACCCGCACCGGGACGGTCTGCACCTTCAATGACTGTATGGGCAACACCTTTGCCATCGGTCCGGACGGCAGCATCTACCCCTGTTACCGGTTTGTGGGCATGCCGGAATGGGTGATGGGATCGGTCTATGACCGTCCGACAAAAGAGGACCTTGCTGCGTCACGCCCGTGGAAACTGATGCATGCCTTCAAGGATTTCGTGGACGAAAACTGCAAAGACTGCCCGCATATCCGCTACTGCCGCGGCGGGTGTCCCTACAATGCAATCACACCGACCGGGGGAGAAGTGAAGGCAGTTGACCCGCATTGCCCGGCATACAAACAGATCTTTGACGAACTCAATGAACGGTTGAACAGGGAACTCTTCGGGGCAGATGCAGGGGTCATGGGCATGGGCAGTCGACGGCGCAGGCAACGGACCAGAAAAGCAGGCATCACCGACCTGATGCAGAAGATCGTATCAGAATAGGTCCCGGACCCCACCCCTGTATCACCAGATACCCCACCATTTTTTGCACGCGTTACAGGCGAATCAAAGGCCGGAACAGGCGTCTTTTCAGAACGTCCACACGGCCCGCAAAACAGAGGCAAAATAACCACCATTTTGGAAAAAAACGCTACATTACACAGTACCAAACCCCCTCAACTCATCAAAAAATCAGGAGGATGGATACACCATCTCACGGTGAGAAACGGCCACTCCATGCGTCTGTGTGGACATCACATTTCTGCCCGCATCGAGGATGGAAAACGGATATAACCACATAATGGCGACAAAATCCAAATTCACTGACGATACATATGAACAGAAAACCCCTCTCACCCGCACGGCTACCGCCGTGCTCCTCCTCCCCCCCGGGGGGAGGCAGTCATGGGGGCCGTCGGGGGCAAAGCCCCCTGACTCCGGAACATCTGGACAACTCACCCTCTGAACGGACCTGCACCATGACACGCGGGAACGGCAGTGAGAAGTACACCTAAACAGGTTGACAAATCACAGATAATTAGGCAACCTTTAGCAGAAGATACCTGAATATAGTGTAGAGAATGGCATGAAAAGAGATACGATATTCCAACCAAAAAGAGCCTTCCCGGTCTCACTTGTGGTGGCACTTGTGCTCCTCTCCGGTGCGACAGGCATTGCGTCGGCAGAGACGATGACAGGAACATGGACGCTCACCCTCACCGGGTTTGAGGAACAGACCATCACACCGGACCAGTTTCAGGCGATAAAAGCAGAACACGGCATCACCTTTACCGCTCAGAACGGAGATGTATACTCCGGCGTTCCGCTGACCACGCTCATCGGCATGGTAGACGATGCTGACCCTGCGACCTTCAACACCACCCGTGCCGCCCTAGGATATAGCATCATCATCCGGGCGACCGACTGGCATGACCGGATCTTTTCCCCGGACGACCTGACCGACACGGGTTTTTGTATTGCAGATGCGGTGAACGGCGGTCCGCTCCCGAAACAGGACGGGGACATCAAGATCGCACCCCTCGTCCTCGTGGGTGCTGACGTTCCCCCCCGCATGGGTATCGGAAACATCCTGGACATCACCCTCGACGGCGCCGCGATTACGGGAGAGACCAGAGAGCCGGTGACAGTCCGGATCATCCGCTCCGATGAAGACGGCGGGGAGGTGCTGAACGCCACCACCATTGACTGTGCATGGATGCGGGAGAATCTCCTCGTCCATGGAGACGGCACCACCATCTACTCATTCCAGGGCCCGACCTTTGATACCGCCGACCTCTGGAACCCTGCGGAAGACAAAAACCCCGAAAAGGTGTGGGAAGCGCCCCGGGGCACCGCACTCTCTGACCTCTGTGATCTCGTGGGCGGCATGCAGGAAGGAGACGAACTGCGGATGACCGCGACAGACGGGTATGTCGTCGAACTGATGTACGAAAACATCTACACACCAAAAGAGAAACAGGGCACTGCAATTCTCGCATGGGAGACCAAAAAAGAGGGAATGGTCCCGGACTATACCGGCGGCCCTTCGCTCTTCTTCCTCGCACCTGACCATATCTTCGGGAGTCAGGACATGAAGGAATGCATGGACCCCGGATACTGGCGCTACTACTGGTGTTCAGGGACGGCATACCCCGCCGCGTCCGGTCTTGCGGTGCGTAATGTTGAGAAACTGGAGATATATCCACGGACACAGGCAGACTGGACACTCAACCTCAGCGGATACCTCACCTCATCCATCTCCAAAAAGGAGTTTGAACAGGGCCTTGCCTGCGGCAAACGGGCACACGGCCATTCGGTGACATATACAGATGACGACGGGCATGTATGGTGCGGGATGCCCCTCTATATGCTCGTCGGATGGGTGGACGACGCATGCCAGCATGACGAAAACCTCGTTGACAATAAGGCATACAACACGACACTTGCAGAGACGGATGCCTACACAGTCATTCTGGGGAATACACGCGGGGAAGAGGTCTCATTCACGGCAAGCGAGATTATGAAGAGCAGGGACTACCTCGTCGTAAACCAGGCAGACAACCATACCTTTGGGATTGACGGGGACATCTGGCCGCTCGCACTGCGCGGAGAGGCAGTACCTGCAGAGAAGGCAATCGACGGCATCACGACACTGACGCTGGTGTATGCCGACGCCCCGTCCAACGAACCAGCGCCGGATGCCACACCTGCCCCGTTCCCCTGCGCATTCGTGCCTGTCGGGGCGGCACTCGCGGCATACATCCTCTCCAGACGCTCATAACCATCCCTTTTTCTGAACTACGCACACGAAAACCACACACTGAAAAAAATCACCCGCCCCTAACCGGACAGGGTCGCATCGTCCTTCAAAGGATCTCTGCATCATCAGCACCCTCTTCTGCCAGACGGAGGGTGAACTGTATGGAGAAACCTTTCTCCGGTCGTCCGGGGATCCGGTCTCCCGGACGGATCTTCCCCCCATACCTCCGGATAAGGAGACGGGTGATATGCAGACCCAGACCGCGCCCGCCACGTTCGTTCGTGGATTCCTGGAAGAGCGAGAACAACTGGGTCTTCTTCTCGTCCGGAATGCCCGGACCATCATCCTCGACCGTAACCGTCACCTCATGCTCGGTCTCCTCACTGGTGATCCAGATGCGCACATCCGGCCCGCCGTATTTGATACTGTTCCGGATCAGGTTGGTGAAGACAACCGCAAGAAGACTGTCTGCCCAGACCGTGCACCCGGTGCGCATAAAGGAGATCTCATTCTCCGTGTACTGCGAGATCTCTGCACTGATGAGGGCATCGAGATTGATGGTCGTCAACTCCGTGGACTCATCCGTAATCCGCCGGATGGTCGTCACATTGTTCAGAATATCCGTGATGTGATGGGTGTGCCACTGCACCTTGTCTGCATACCTCCCGGCATCCTCCCCCACATAATCCATCAGGCGCCGTGAATATCCCAGAATCGCCGCATTTGCATTCCTGATGTCGTGGAGCATGATATCCAGGTACAGACTGGCGTCGCTGTAGGCGTCCTCGAGACGGTCCTGCAGGATGCCCCGGAGGATCGTACTCCCGATTTCATTCCCAATCATCTCGAGCGTCTTCTTCTCAAAAGTGGAGAAGGAGTAGCGGGCACGCCTCCCGATGTAGAGGGCACCCACCACGACCGAATCCGAGATCAGCGGGATTCCCGCATAGGAGAGGGCATCGATATCCTCCAGCATCTTTGAATCGATAGGTCCGGGCGGGTGGTTCGGCAGATTGTCCACGTAATGCTGCTGCATCGCAAAAAATACCAGATTAAAGGGGTAATCCAGCACATTCTGCCGCATACGTGTCTCAATGAACCGCTCAGGCACACCGGAGGACGCAACGATGGTCGCCCATTTGGCATCCGTATCCCGGAGATACACCCACCCGAGGTCAAAATTCATCTCACGGAGAACCGTATCCAGAATTTCCTCGAGCATCTCATCGAGGGTATCGACCGAATTTGCCACCTTCATGACTTCATTGATCATCAACAGCTGGCTGTTGCGTTTCAGGAGTTCTGATTCAGCATGTTTCTTCCGGGTGATGTCACGGATGACCATCAGCATGTCCCCGCTCTCGTCGTGTGACGGGACGAGCAGTACCTCCACATCAATACTCCGGGTCTTCGTGACCCGGAGTTGGTCTTCGATCATGCGTGATTCAGGGGATGTGCCACCGCCCTGCATGGGCAGTTCCTCCATCAGTTCGGATAAATCGTTGTGGACCAGATGAATATCCGGGATTGCATTGGTCCGGAATGCGTGTTTTCCGAATATCTTACGCGCAGCAGCATTTGCATACCGGCATCCCGCACCGGAAAGGACGATGACGGCATGGGGATAGGTCTCAAATATTTCGAACGGAATACTCCCGTCATCCCCCGCCGGTCGATGCACCCCTTCCCCGGGTATGCCCAATGGTGTCGACATGCCCGGGGTACAGGGATATATAGTTGCAACAGACAGGGTCGACCCGGGCATCTCCTGGACCGAGATTAGGGAGGGAAGGTCCGTCCCTTCTGCATCCAGAACAGTTGCACGACAAAAGAAACCGGGCCGGAACAGATCCATAATCTTTCTCCCGCTCCCGGATGTACCACCTTCATCGTCAGATGGAAGAATGATTTCACCAATAAATGGTGTTCCCTGCATAAATGCATCCGGATACCGGTACCTGGCATGAAATGCCCTGTTCGCAAAGGTGATAATCCCTGCGTCCTCAAAAAACAGGACAGGTATTTCAGAATTGCATAAAACGGCATAGTAATCCTGAAAATCCTGATCATGGTCATTTGACGGGAATGAGGGGGGGACTTCATTCTCTGCGGAGTTATTCGGCATGGATGGCAACACCTGGAACAGGCTATCAGATAAACTGTACCTCTGTTAGAGGACTTGAAAGTATGGTTATATATATTCTTTCACAGACTCCCTAATTCAGCAGATAAATGGTGCCGTTGAGTATGGTGGCAAATGACACCCACGCAAGATAAGGAAGAAAGAGGTATCCTGCCACTCTGTTGATGCGGTAGAAACTCACCGTTACCGCGAGAATGAAGAGCCAGAGGATGAGGATCTCAATAAGCCCGAACAGGGGACTTTGCAGCGTGAAAAACGCATACGACCACAGAATATTGAGAATGAGCTGACAGAAAAAGAGCACTGTCGCAACGCGTACATCCGGCCGTTCGGTGCCTTCCATCACAACGAGATAGAACGCAATACCCATCAGAATGAAGATCGTTGTCCATGCGATGGGAAAGACCACATTGGGCGGGACAAACCACGGTTTCACGAGTTCATCTGCATACCACGAACCTGCGCCGGTTTCGGTAAAGAATGATCCGATAAACCCTGCGAGATTCGCAAGGACGATACATCCAATGAGAAGCAACGGATTTCGAACCGGAAATGCCCGGTGTGAGGCAGCACCTTCCATACGTTATCGAAGGGACAGACAATACATTAACGTTTCCCCGCGGGATGTATCACCATCCCAAACCAGTTATTTCCGGAGAGCGAAATCCTATATAGAACAAAGGTGTCTTCAGAAATGGGTGAAACAGTGACAGAAACAATCCCCGAATTTGTCCTCTTTGATATGGATAATACCCTCTATGACTTTCATTTTGCAAAAATGCGGTCCTGTGAGGCAGTTGTACGTCTCGCGGGCGCAGGTGAAGGGATGGAGCTCTTCCGGTATTTTATGCGGGGCACACATGGCTTTGAACACCACGACAATATCCGCGATTTCATGGAAGACAAAGGTGTCTTTGACCCCCATCTCTTCGATGAGTCGTGCGCGGTCTACGAAGAAGTAAAACTGGAATCATTAACCCTCTATCCGGAAGTGGCAGAGACACTGCGGCTCCTTGCAGATGCGGGCACATCCATGGCCATTGTCACCGATGCGGAGAGCAGTCAGGCCGAAAAACGCCTCCATACGACGGGAGTCAGGGACTTTTTTGAAGGAGTAATGACACCGGACCGGTCCGGTGTGAGAAAACCAAAACCGGAGATCTTCCATGCTGCGGCGTCCATCCTGAAGTGTGCAGTCCATGAGGCATGGCTGGTGGGTGACAGCCCAAAACGGGAGATTGAACCCGGCAATCTGCTGGGGATGACCACCGCCTACGCGAAATACGGCGACTGGATTGGCATCCCCTATCCCCGCATCACACCGGATCATACCCTGCATTCCTTCGGGGACCTGCAGGAGATCATGCACCTCAAAAAATAGTCACAGAAGAGGAGAGGGTTCCTTTCCTTCCGAATACGGCAGCGTGCGCCCGGCAATCACCACCGGCGTCTCTGTGGAGGCAATCTTTGCAAGCACCACCTCTTTTCCCCGTGCAGTCATGGCGAATACCGGGACTGCCTTACCTCCCTGCACGAGCGCACGCCCTCCCGCAATCTCATAGAGCGCACGCGACGCACAGGGGAAGATCAGGTCGCAGGACGCGGCAAATACTTCCGCCTCTGCCGACGTTGTACCGGTGGTATGCACGGCGACAATACATGCATCGGGAGATGCACGGCGCAGTGCCGCCGCTTCATCCGCAGCAGCGGTGGTCACCGCGGGTGCCTGAAAGCCCGATTCCAGTGCCAGACGAAGACCTGACAGTGCACTCATCTCCGCCGTATCAGGGGAGACCACAATGCCCCCGTTCTCACGGATGCGCTCGATCACGGCAGGGATCGGTGTTGTTGCAACGAGCCCGGACATCTTGCCCCCGATACCCTGGACGAGACGGGGGGAGGGGGCGATCACCGTCCCTGCCCCGTCACAGGCGATCACCGCCGCATCGATGATGCCGGAACGGATGGCTGAAGAGAGCAGTTCAGATGCCCCGAAGAGCACATAGTCATCATCGGAGACGACAACACGCTCCGGTGTGCACATCCCGAATTCAGCGATACGCCCCTCAATATTGCGCCGGATCTCCTCTTCGGTGAATGCCACCACCGGTTCAGCGAACCGCGCCGCAAGCGGACAGGACCGGATGCGGGCCGGCCCGACGGAGACCACCCGTCCGTCCTGTATCACGACACGGGCGCACCCGGCGGCCTCAATGATATGCTCGTCCTTCTGAGTCATCACACTAATGCGTATTGCACTCCCGTATTATAATGAAGCGGAATGGAGACAGAAGAGCGGACGCAGAAGGAAGGCAGCGGAAGGTATTGGGAGATCGATGCCGCACGGGGCATCGCCATCCTGATGATGATCACCTACCACCTCCTCTATGACCTCTCGTACTTCGGCGTGGCAGCGATTCCTGTTACGACAGGATTCTGGCGGGTGTTTGCGCTGACCTGTGCCTGCACGTTTGTGTTTCTGGTCGGTCTCTCCCTCTCTATCAGCCGGGACCGTGCTGTGCAGAAAGGAGTGCAGGGGAGAGCGCTCACCTGGAAGTTTCTGAAGAGGGGTGCGTTCATCCTTACCCTCGGGTGCGCGATCACCGTCGTCACCTGGTTCGCACTTGGCAGGGGTTACATCCTCTTTGGCATCCTGCACCTCATCGGTCTCTCCATCTGCCTCTCGCCTCTCTTCTTCTCCCTGCAGAAAAAGAACCTCATCGCAGGAATGATTGTCATTGCACTCGCCCTTGTGGTAACAGGGACAGAAGGGCCGCTCTGGCTCGCATGGCTGGGTATCCATCCTGCAGATTTCTGTTCTGTTGACTACGAACCGCTTATACCCTGGTTTGGTCTGGTGCTGCTGGGACTGGGGACCGGTGCATCCCTCTACCCAAACGGGCGACCGCTGTGGCAGATACAGGAACCCTTCCCCCCGCTCACCGGACTCCTTGCAGCGGCGGGCAGGCACTCCCTGTTCATCTATATCATCCACCAGCCGGTGATCATCCTGATACTGTTCGGGGCGGGAGTACTCCCGCCCGGCACCTTTGGTGTGTTGTAATCATTCACCACGGGGAGCATCGCGGGAAGAAAAGAGCGGCACATCGGAGAAGGCATCCATATCAAATACACCGCGCTCCGTCACCCGGATTTCAGGAATTACCGTGAGTGCACAAAACGAGAGATACATAAACGGATTTGCGATACACCCCGTAGAATGGATGCATGCCTCAAGGGAACGGAGGGACTCCGCCACATCCCGGTACGGCAGGGATGACATCAGACCACCGCATTCGAGCGGCAGGAATGCAGACGTGTCCCCCGAGACTGCCGCCATGCCGCCGTCTGCTGCGATGACCATCTCCGCCGCACGGATGATGGATGCATCGTCACTCCCGACGGCGATCAGGTTGTGGGAATCGTGGGCCACACTTGCCGCAATCGCACCATCGCGGATGCCAAACCCTTTCACAATCCCGACACCACACCCGGCACTGCGGTAGCGGTCACAGACGACCAGTTTCAGGAGGTCTCGCGATGGGTCGGGAATGGACGCACCGTCCACCTCTTCTGTAAGCGTATGGGTGAGGATCTGACCGGGGACGAGACCCAGTACACGGGCCGTCCCGCTACCGCGAATGGCAATCGCCTCTTTGGTAAGTGGGGCACACGAGAAAGGCACGTGCAGGACAGCGGGACGACGATACCCGGGGTCTGTCCACCGGACACCCCCGATATAGGTGTCTGTCACCGTGCAGACACCGCTCTCATCCAGCACACAGAAATCGGCCCGCC
>Ga0272441_10008660_pt1 | contig 16054 bp, 25 predicted proteins | sample SSMProp6N_FD_193582 | JGI IMG/M metagenome (GOLD analysis project Ga0272441, IMG submission 193582) | Marine sediment archaeal communities from Little Sippewissett salt marsh, Falmouth, MA, United States - SSM-Prop-6N | ecosystem: Environmental > Aquatic > Marine > Wetlands > Sediment ... | reverse complement strand
AGGCGGGCACTCTATTCCTGGATGAGATTGGAGATGTGTCTCCGGCGGTTCAAGTTAAGTTACTGCGCGTCTTGCAAGAAAAAACGTATGAGCCGGTAGGGGCCGTCTCTTCAGAAAAGGCGGACGTGAGAGTCATCGCAGCGAGTAATAAAGATCTGACAGAATTAGTCGATCAAGGTACATTCAGAAGTGATTTGTACTATCGAATCAACGTGGTGAGGTTATCCCTGCCCCCTCTGAAGGACCGAAGCGAAGATATCCCTCTTTTGATCGAACATTTTATCCATCGCTTTAACGGGATTTATAATAAAGACATATGTTGTCTCAGCGATGAAGCCATGGCTGTTATTTTAAGTCATGATTTTCCCGGCAACATACGAGAGCTCGAAAATAGTATCGAACATTGTTTTGTTCTCTGCCAGGGCAACGTGATCGAAACAGGGCATCTGCCGTCCTCCATGAAGAAATCAATGACGGGTGAGGAATCCGATATTCGTACTTTCAGAACCCTCCGGCAAATGGAAGCACTCATGATAGAACGAGCGCTTCAGCGCCACAAGGGTAATCGAACGGCTGCCGCCAAAGAATTAGGGATAAACGCCAGCACGCTGTTCAGAAAACTCAAGAATCTGAAAATAAGAACCGAATAGCTCCACATAATTTCTATTCCACCATTTGAAATGATATCAGCGTTGCGTTTTGCAATGCCTTATCGCTTTTTGTCTATTGCAAAATGCAACACAAAATCGCCTCGAATCCATCGTGGCCATTTCCTACCCATACGTAAGCTCTTATATTAAATTGATTTATAGGAATATCCTTTTGCCGTGAAAACTTTGGCATGGAAGTTGCTACCCAAGTACTTGGAGACTGCCTATGAAGGTTGCTTTACCAGTTTGGCAAGGTCATGTGTCGAGTGTATTCGATTTTGCTCACAAACTATTGGTTATCGAACTCGACAATGAAAGGGAAAAAGGTCGCCAAGAGATCGTTCTTGTTGAACAGAGCGACCCAGAGAGGGTCACTACGTTGAAACAGCTTGGCATTGGCGTCTTGATTTGTGGAGCAATTTCGAGGCCATTGGCTGAGTTGATAAACGCTTCCGGAATTCAGGTTTTGCCGTTTGTGACAGGTTCGACGGAACATATTATCAACGCATATAAAACGGGGCAATTGAGTCAACCGCAATATACACTCCTCGGTTTTTGGCCCGGAGCTCGGAGAAGTTTTCACAGACACCGCTGCCGCAAGGGTGGACGTAGATAAAAAAGGTGACGCATTACTCATAAGGGTGCTGCGCAACCGACGGGGACGAAGTCTAATGCAAAGGAACTGGTTTATATGAAGATAGCAGTGACAGCACAGGACAGAGAGCTCGATAGTCAAATGGATCCGAGATTTGGCCGGGCCAAATTCTTGATCGTAGCAGATACGGATACAAATGATTTTGTAATTCATGACAACACCGTAAATCTAAACGCTGCTCAAGGAGCGGGGATTCAGACCGGACAGAACATAGCCAATCTCGACGTAGAGGCGGTCATAACGGGTAATGTCGGTCCAAATGCATTTCGGACGCTTCATGCAGCGAAGGTAAAGGTGTTTCTTGCTGAGAAACAGACGGTGCAGGAAGCCATAGATGCGTTCAAAGCAGGTCAACTGAAAGAAGTCAACCAGGCCAGTGTTGAAGGTCACTGGATTTAAGTTGTGTATTTCTCAGACAGGTGCGTAAAGCTATGCGGATTTTCTTAGATTGTATTCCTTGCTTCATTCGACAGGCACTCGATGCGGCTCGAATGGCAACCGACGATACGCAGATTCACGAGCAGGTGGTTCGGGAGGTTCTTGTACTTGCGAAAGACTTAGATATGAGTCAAAGCCCGCCGGTTATAGGTCAGAAAATACATCGAGTGATTCGTGAATGTGTGGGAGTTGATGATCCATATCGTGACGTTAAAGGGCAATTCAATAATGCAGCGCTTCAGTTATATCCCAAAATGCGCACATGCATCATTGAGTCCAAAAACAGGCTCGAGACCGCCATACGGCTGGCCATCGCAGGGAATATCATCGATTTCGGGGTGAATAGCCATTTACAAGAGAGCGAACTTGAAGGGACAATTAGCGACTGTTTGGCGGCTGAATTTTCTGACATGCAATCAGGGCCTTTTCAGCAGGCATTAAACGAGGCCGAAAAGATACTCTATATCGCTGATAATGCCGGCGAGATTATCTTCGACCGGTTGTTGATCGAGCAGTTACCCATCGAGAAGGTGTCCGTCGTGGTCAAGGGATCCCCCGTCATCAATGATGCCACCATGGAAGATGCGGTCCTTGCCGGTTTGCCCCGAATTGTCGAGGTGATTGACAACGGCTCTGATGGGCCCGGGACGATTTTGGAAACCTGTTCCCAGGCTTTTACCGATCGTTTCAAAGAAGCTGATCTGGTGATTGCCAAGGGACAGGGTAATTACGAGACGCTCAGTGATATAGAAAAAAATATTTTTTTCATATTAAAAGTTAAATGTCCTGTTATCGCAAGAGACCTCGATTGTGAGGTAGGTGAAATGATCTTCAGAAAGAGCAAAACATTTCGAGATGCCGTGGATTTAGTGTAGGAGACCGAATAGATACCGGGTTTTGATGGGATAAGGCCGTCAGGTCCAAGGCTCAATGCCAAAACGCGGTCGGGGATTTTGTGTGTTTACAGCATCCAAAGAAAATTCAGGCAAAGTAAAAGGCTCTGCAGGATTACAGAATGTGTCTCTTCGTCATCCAGTTGAAAATTTTGAAATATCGGAAAGGAGGTGATTCATATGCCATTTGGGGACGGAACAGGCCCGGCAGGAATGGGACCGATGACCGGTAGAGCGGCCGGTTTTTGTGCAGGTTTTCCTGTGCCGGGTTACATGAATCCTGTCTCGGGTAGGCCCGGTTTCTACGGTTCCGGCGTGCCGGCCGTCAGGCCCTACGGGGCAGGTTTGTATGGGTATGGTCTGCCTTATGGTGGCCCAATCACTCCATGGTTTCGCAGAGGTTTTGGTTTCGGGAGAAGCCTTGGTCGGGCGAGGGGCGGGGGCCGCCGCAGAAGCAGATTTGGTTACTGGTAGCAGTGTTAAATGAGCATCTTTTTGCAGAAAGGATAGATACGATGCCAAAAGGAGATGGTACAGGTCCTGCGGGTCAAGGACCCGGTACAGGCCGCGGTATGGGGCAAGGTCAAGGTCAAGGCAGAGGCCGAATGGGAGGACCCTACGCCGCCGGTCCGGGCGGGCGTTGTATATGCCCGAACTGCGCCGCCGTAGTCACTCACGTTGCCGGCCAGCCTTGCAATGCAAGAAATTGTCCAAGATGTGGAACGAAAATGACACGAGCCTAATTAATTTCGAAAGGAGATGTATTATGCCACGCGGAGATGGAACAGGTCCTGGCGGTATGGGACCCATGACAGGCAGAGCGGCCGGTTTTTGTGCCGGCTACTCGGTACCCGGTTTTATGAATCCTGTGGGCGGCCGAGGCTACGGGGGCTGGGGTCGAGGGGGCGGCTGGGGCCGTCGCAATTGGTTCCACGCAACGGGTCTTCCCGGTTGGGCAAGAGCCGGATACGGCCTACCGGCCTGGGGCGGTGCAGTGAACCCATACGCTTACAGCAGTGCGCCCTTTTCTTCTGGCTTAACGGCTCAGCAAGAACTCGATGCCCTCAAAGGTCAGGCTGAATATCTTGAAGATAGCCTGGATGGAATCAAAAAACGAATGGATGAACTCCAGAGCCAGAAAGGCACGAAGGAATAGGAAGCGGACGACCGGAAATCCACTTTCTTCGTTGCTTCTGCCTTTCTGAGGGGATGGTGTGTCTGTATAGCCCTAAACACCATCCCCGCCTTTTTTAAAGATGCAAGTCTTTCGTACTAAATTTCGATACCATTGTTGAGAATACCGTGCCTTGCGACAAGTTTTTACGAAATAAAGAAGGAGATATCACAATGCCAATATTCGAATACAAATGCAACAAATGCGGGCATAAAATGGAATTTCTGGAAAAAAGCGGCGGCAAAAATAAGCACATCTGTGAAAAGTGTGGAAGCCCAAATACCCAAAAGTTGTTTTCAGGATTCGCTGTTGGACAAAGCAGCCAGGCAGATAATGCCTGCCCCACCGGAACCTGTCCGACGGGAACATGTGGACTCTGAGAGAGGAGATTGTTTATGAAAATCGCAGTGACCTCAACAGGCCCCACGCTGGACGATAATGTCGAGGCCCGGTTTGGCCGATGCGCCTATTTCTTGATTGTTGATACAGACACAATGCGGTGTGAGCCCATCGAGAATCCCAACATTGCCCTTGGCGGTGGTGCGGGAATTCAGTCCGCTCAGTTGATGTCGGAAAAAGGTGTAACGACCGTCCTGACCGGCAACTGCGGCCCGAACGCATTTAACGTTTTTGGTCAGGCGGGCATACAGGTGATCGTCGGTCTCAGCGGACCTGTCCGCAATGCCGTCGAGCAATTCAAAACGGGAGCTTTCTCTTTCGCTTCGGAACCCAATGTGGCCAGTCACTTTGGTGTGAACGCTTCGCCGACAAATCCGGGAGCAACAGGACAGACCGCGACCGGTCCACTCGGTCAAGGGGGCCCAGTGGGTTCCGGTCTGGGCGGCGGACAGGGTATGGGCCGAGGGATGGGGGGCGGACGCGGCATGGGCAAAGGGATGGGCCGTGGGGGTGGGATGGGAAAAGGCATGGGCAGAGGCATGGGCCGTGGAATGGGTATGGGAGCAGGTTTTGGAATGACCAACTGGCCAACAATGGAACAGATGGCTTCCCCGTCAGAGCCAGAGCCCGATCCTGAACAAGCAAAGGCTTCTCTACAAGAGCAAGTACGAATCTTGGAAGAGCAAAAGCGTCAGATACAGCAAAGAATAAGTGAACTTCAGACGGGTCACAGGTCTATCGCCACGGTTGTCCTTGATAACTGCACAGGGTGCGGTGTCTGTATCGATGCATGTCCGGTAGGCGCGATTGTGGTAAAGGAAAGAGCGGTTATTAATGACGAGATCTGCACCGGCTGCGCTGCCTGTGTTGCCGAATGTCCCAACGAGGCAATCATCATGACTTAGAAGGAATTGACTTACTAGAATATAATAAGTTAGACGGCTAGGAAAGTTGATGTATGACCCTCTGCTTACCCGCTTTCGGCAGACGATGTCGGAATCATCATACTCTCTTATTGCCGAGTTCCCGCTAAGAAAGCAAGTGATTTGAAGGCAAGGGTCGTGTTCACTGTTGGCGACCACAGGCCAAAGGAATAACGTTATGGCGAAAAGGATAGTTCCACAATGCGCAAGATGCAAAAGCAAGGAGTGTCGCGACGGCAAGGATTGCTTCTCACAAACACCAAGGCATAGACCTTTGTATTATAATGATGTAGCGGAATTGCACCAAGCCGCTTCTGCCGTTGAGGCACGGTATTATGGCAAAGAAACACGATTGGGTGAAATCATCCTGTTGGCCAAGGGGTTGCGGTATCGAAAAATTGGTTTGGCCTTTTGTATCGGTATGAGTGAAGAGGCAAAGGTTATTGAGAATATTCTTTCAAAGCACTTTGATGTTGTTTCAGTTTGTTGCAAGGTTTCTGGAATTGACAAGAAAGATTTTGGGTTGCCGCAGATCGCCTCACAAAACAATGAGGTCATGTGTAACCCGGCCGGACAGGCCCAACTGCTCAATGAAGCGGAGACTCAGTTCAACGTGATTTGCGGGCTTTGCGTGGGGCATGATGCGATCTTTGCCAAGCTTTCAGATGCACCGGTGACCACGCTTATTGCCAAGGATCGTGTATTGGCTCACAATCCCGCGGCGGCGGTTTACTGCCGATATATTCGCAAACACTTCAACAGCACATAACGGAGATACATGATGGATCAAACAGCTAAAGCCACTGAGATCACCATCGGTTTCCATCCAGAGGGTTACAGGATCGACAAAACGGCGTCTCCGATGGACCGGTATACGAAGTGGGACATCCTACCGGGCAACCATTGGTGCAATCCGAAAGCGGTTTGCTTTGATTCTCTGCCACAGAACGGTTGGATCGCAAAGGATAAATTTGACTGGGATCGGATTCATTCTATTGTGGAGCAAGTTTAATATGAAGATCGCAATAGCCAGTGGTAAGGGCGGCACGGGCAAAACAACGATTGCCACGAATCTGGCCTGCTCTATTGCCCGAATGGGCCACGCCGCACAATATCTTGATTGTGACGTTGAGGAACCGAACGGCCACATATTCTTAAAGCCCGAGATTGAGGAAATTCAGAATGTGACCATCGCTGTACCGGAAGTTGACACCGAACGATGCAACGGATGCGGCAAGTGCGGCCAGCTTTGCCAGTATAGCGCGATTGTCTGCCTGAAAGATACTGTCATGACTTTTGACCAGTTATGTCATTCCTGCGGTGGATGCATGGCCGTTTGCCCACAATCCGCGATTAAGGAAAAACAACGCAAGATTGGAATCGCCGAATTCGGCAAAGCGAACGGTGTCTTATACGGCGCAGGCAAACTTGATATTGGTGCGATCCAAAGCCCGGCATTGATCAAACATGTCAAACACAAAGCGACAGACAGTGTTACCGTCGTCATCGATGTCCCACCCGGCACCTCATGCCCGGTCATTGAAGCGGTGAAGGGATCAGATTTTGTTCTGCTGGTCACCGAACCGACACCGTTTGGCTTGAATGACCTGGAACTGGCGGTGGAGATGATACGAGAGCTTCAGCTTCCGTTTGCCGTGGCTATAAACCGTTGTGATATAGGCGACAACCGAGTTGTAGAATATTGTCAAAAAGAAAATATAGACATCCTTCTTGAGATACCGAATGACCGATTGATCGCAGAGGCTTATTCCCAGGGGATTAAAATAATCGATGCACTACCCGGCTACGAAGAAACGTTCATGCACCTATACCAGAAGATCAATGCGAATGTGGGAGTCACATGAAAGACGATCTTGACTTTATGGAGAGAATCAGCCGTGAGATAGCCACTCGAAAAGCGGCTTGCAAGGTCTTGGGCGTTTCCGAAAATGCCGACAAGAAGGATTTGAAGAAAGCCTACAGAAAGGCCTCCATAAAATACCATCCTGATCATCATCAAGACGATACCGAGGCACACAAAAGATTCGTGCTTGTCAAATGTGCCTATGAGCTGTTGGCGGAAGACAGGCCCTGTCCACAATTGCTGGAGGAAATCAACACATGGGACGGGGTTCCGGAAGATGGTCAGTACAAACTGGACAATCCATGGGGACATTTTTTGTGGTGGCGAGAAAAATTTTTCGATTCTGAAAAGGAAAAACAATCCAATGGCAAACGGTCTTCTTGTATTTAACAGAAATCCTTACGACGGTACAGATGTCACGTGGAATGGTCTTCGGTTGGCAGAAAAATTGCTCGATATCGGTTTAGAGGTGAAGATTTTTCTCATGAATGATTCGGTCGATTTGGCTCGTGATGTAACCAAGCCCCCTGAAGGTTACTTTGATTTAGGAAAAATGCTTAAGGAACTGATCGGCAAATACGTTCCCATTAAAGTATGCGGTACCTGCAAAGTACGTTATGGCATCCATAAAGGAGAGCCTTATTTTAATGGCGCCCGGGAAGCCAAGATGACCGAGTTAGCCCAGTGGGTCAAGGAAACCGATAAGGTCATAACATTTTAGGGATTGGCGATGCATCCTGCGAAATGGTCTGACAACTTTTGTGATCGGATTCAACCCCGCTTGCTACTATGGTACAATGGATTGAAGAAAAGAGACTTTGATTAGCCAAGCCCGTTAAAGCGCTAAGATGAAAATAGCAATAACCGCTGCGGTTATATTTTGCGTTGCTATACTGATGGCCATGACGGGACGCGGTGGAGGGAATTTCTATGTTCCTGTCTTGATCGCAGCGGGGGCTACGATGCACGAGGCCGCCACCACGGGTCAGTTCATTCTCGTCGTTACTGCGGTAACGGCCTTACTCATCTTTCAGAAATACAAAACAGTGGATTGGAAGCTCGCGCTGGTCATAGATCCCCCGACAGACATCATGGCATTTGTTGGAGGTTATTATGCGCATATTTTCGGCGGTATGGCGTTAAAGCTTGTGTTTGCCGGTTTGCTTGTCATGGCGAGCGTGCTTATGCTGTATCCCATCCAGGAACGACCCGGCGAAAACCGAAGGCGACTTGGATTTTGGCGCCGAGAGTATCATAACTGCCAATATACCATTAATCTTTGGTTGGCCATTCCCATAACAGCAGCAACCGGACTTGCAGCAGGCATGGTGGGCGTGTCGGGAGGTTCGTTTAAAATCCCTCTAATGGTTCTGGTCTGCGGTGTTCCAATGCGGATCGCTATAGGAACATCCTCAGCGATGGTAGCCGCAACGGCGTTGATGGGTTTTCTTGGACATACTGTTAGCGGAGATTTCAATCCTACTTGGACGGTTCCACTGGCGGTTGTGGCTGTGGTCGGCGGCTTGCTCGGAGCAAAGTTCTCGATCAAGGCCAGACCCGAAAAATTAAAACTAATTTTTGCTTATACGACGTTAGCAGCCGCGATATTCATGTTTGCTAATGCTATAATATCCGTATGAACGTAATTGAACGCAAAATGTTGTACAAAAAGAAAGGGAAACAAAAAATATGCCCTGGGTTAATGAGGATTTATGTGTGAGCTGTGGTGTATGTGTGGATGAATGTCCGGTCGATGCGATTGCATTGAACGAGGCCCAGAAAGCATGCATCAATGATGACGAATGTATTCGGTGCGGTCAGTGCCACGAGATTTGCCCCCAGGAAGCTGTTCGACACGATAGTGAAAAAATTCCAGACGAAGTCGCAGCAAATATCGAGAAAACGAAAAGCCTTCTACGGCACTATAGCAATCCGGACCAACAACGGTCGTTCCTTGAGCGTATGGTTCGGTATTTTAAAAAAGAACAAAAGGTGGCGGGTCTTACGGTAGAACAACTCACTTCTATCAAGACCGAACTCGGCAACAACTGAAAGACCCGTATCCCCGAAAACTGACGTTTATGACCCGTGAGTTCCGTTAACAATGAAAGGTCAATACATGAAGGAACTGGTCATCATCAGCGGTAAGGGCGGAACCGGCAAGACAAGCATTGTCGCCGCCTTTGCGGCTCTTGCAAAGAATGCTGTCCTGGCCGATTGCGACGTCGATGCGGCGGATTTGCATCTGGTCTTGGAACCGAAAATAAAACAAACCAGCGATTTTTCCGGGGGTAAACAAGCCTCCATTATCACTGAAAAATGCATCGGCTGCGGTAAGTGCCAGGATATGTGCCGGTTTGATGCGATCGATTTTAACGGAAGGGGGAACGATGTGGTTGATAAAACATTTACCATTGATCCCGTTTCGTGCGAAGGCTGCAAGGTCTGTGTGGAATTTTGTCCGGTGGACGCCATAGAGTTTAACGATCACATCAATGGGCAGTGGTTTGTATCAGATACGCGGTTTGGGCCGATGGTCCACGCCAAACTGGGCATCGCGGAGGAAAACAGCGGCAAACTGGTGACGCTTATTCGCAAAGAGGCGAAGCACATCGCACAAGAGCAAAAAAAAGATTTACTGATTGTCGATGGTTCGCCGGGGATAGGCTGTCCCGTCATTGCCTCCATCACAGCGGCAGATCTGGTGCTCGTTGTCACAGAACCCACCCTTTCCGGCAAACATGATTTAGACCGGGTTTCCAAACTGACGGAAAACTTTGGGATTAAGACTCTGGTTTGTGTTAATAAGTCGGATGTCAATCCGCGAATAACGGACCAAATCAGCGAAGACGCTCAAAAGCAAGGAATAAAAGTGATAGGAAAAATTGCTTATGACGAGGCTTTTACCAAGGCGCAGATGATCAAGGCCAGTGTGGTCGAATATACAAGCGGTGCGATAACAGAACAAATAAAAGCCTTATGGAGACAGGTCACGTATGCTCTCGGTTGAGCCGAAACTGCGAGCCAATAAATCTAAGGCGTCACGGTTTGATTTTAACCGGATGGCCGCTTCCTATGACGGCTGGTATGCCAGCCGGCGGGGTGCGATGTATGACCGCCTGGAAAAGGAATTAATTGCGAACTTCCTGCCGGCCGGGGCCGAAGGCAAAACACTGCTGGAAATAGGTTGTGGAACCGGCCATTGGAGTCGTTTCTTCAGTCAACGCGGCTTTAAAGTGACGGGTCTTGACATCTCGGAGACTATGATCAATACAGCCCGGCAAAAGAGTATTTCAAACGTTTCATTTCTTATGGCGGATGGACATTTTCTGCCGTTCCAAGATAGCGCGTTTGATCTGACAGCCGCGATGACGACGCTTGAGTTCGTTCGTGATGCGGACGTCGTATTAAAAGAGATGATACGATGCACGCGCAAGCCGGGAAGGATTTTGCTCGGTATGCTCAACAGGTTGTCCGCCGTGAATCGGCAAAGGCAGAAGCAAAACCACCCTGAAAATCCATACGTTGCCGCCCGGCTTTTTTCACCCGTTGAATTGAGAGAATTTTTAAAGCCCCATGGCGAGGTGGAAATAACGGTTGGAGGTTTTCTTCCTACACAGGGTTGGCTGATCCCTTTCGCGCCTTGGATTGATTGTCTTGCTCGAATGTTGGCAAGTCAAAAAGGCGCCTTTATGGCCGCGATGCTCAAAATATGAAAGTACAGGTGGAAATAAGCTTATATCCATTGCATTGCAGCGACTTGACTGAGCCGATTCAACAATTTGCGGAGCTGTTAAAGGCCAACGATCTCAAGGTCGAAATCGGATCAATGAGCACCTTTATGTCGGGAGACAGCCAAGTTATTTTCGAAAATATTAAGAAGGCTTTTGAGGCGCTTGCTGCCGAATACAAAGTGGTTATGACGGCGAAAATATCCAACGCATGTCCCGACGTTCGTAACGATAGACAAGTATTTTGAAAAATGGAAAGTGAACTATGACCCAAGAAAGTAGCGTTTCTCACATCGACGAAAACAAACGAAAGCAATTGGACGCCGAGCAGGAACAAATCCGGCAAAGGGTAAAATGCATAAAGCATCAAATACTTATCCTCAGTGGTAAAGGAGGCGTGGGAAAAAGTACGGTGGCCGTCAATCTCGCTGTCTCGCTTGCTCTTCTCGGTAAACGTGTTGGACTTCTCGATATCGATATACACGGCCCAAGCATACCGAAAATTCTGAACCTTGAAGGAAGCGCTGTTCAAGCGATCGGCGATGCACTCTTGCCGATTCAGATGCTCGATAATCTGAACGTCATGTCTATCGGTTTCCTGCTCCGGGGCCGCGATGATGCTGTCATATGGAGAGGGCCGATGAAATATCAGATGATAAAGCAATTTCTGAAGGATGTGCAATGGGGTGATCTGGATTTTCTGATTGTTGACAGTCCACCGGGTACAGGTGACGAGCCGCTCTCGGTCGTTCAACTCCTGGAAAACGCCGATGGTGCGATCATCGTCACCACACCTCAGGAAGTAGCGTTGTCTGATGTCAGAAAAGGCATCACCTTCTGCCGTAACTTGCGCTTACCGGTGATAGGCGTGCTGGAGAACATGAGCGGCTTTGTGTGCCCAAAGTGTGGAGAACGGACGGACATATTTAAAGCCGGGGGCGGTGAGCACATGGCCGCCCAAATGAACGTTCCTTTCTTGGGTCAGATACCTATCGACCCGCAAATTGTACGAGCCTGTGATGCGGGTCAGCCGTATATACAGCATTACAGCTCGAGCCAGACGGCAAAAACCTTTAATGAAGCTATACAACCATTGTTGAAACTATAAGAAAAGCGTTTAGAGCGATGGCCAGAACGGAGGGAAATATCCACTATGGCCAAGCCACAAGAATGATATGTTTGGACGTACGTTTTCACCCTGCAATCTGTTTGACAAAGGTGGATGGTGGCCTTTGATGATGAACACCATTTGAAACGGAGCAAATCTCGACGATTTTGGACAAGAAGTTTGGTACGTCATCCCAAAAAACGTTTATGAAAACTCAAGAAGGAGCATAACAAAATGAGAATAGCGATTCCGCTAATCCAAGGCAAACTAAGCCTTCACTTCGGCCATTGCGACCAATTTGCGATCTTCGACATTGACGAAAAACTGAATAAACCGATACACAGAAATGATGCAACGCCTCCTTCCCATGCCCCGGGAGCCCTGCCCAAATGGCTACACGAAAATAATGTGAATATTATTATAGCAAGCGGTATGGGACAGCGAGCACAGCAGTTGTTTGCCCAGAATGACATTCAGGTGGTGATCGGTGCCTCGTCCAACTCACCTGAAGAACTCGTTTCAGCCTATTTGCAAGATACACTGGAAACGGGGGCTAATATCTGTGATCACTGATTCGGCTCGAAAGGCCTGTATATTTTGTAATGGCCCGTTAAGCAATCCGACCAAGGTCAAACAAATTGCAAGTGATTGCAACTTGTTGATTGCGGCCAACGGGGGGGCAAAATATTGCGCCGATTTTGGGCTCACCCCGCAGGTCATCATTGGGGACATGGATTCTATTGACTCTGATTTGTGGAAGAATAACCAGGGTATCGAGTACATTCGTCATCCGATCCATAAAGACAGGTCAGATACAGAACTTGCTGTGGAATATGCCTTAGCGCATGGATGCGAACAGGTCCTTCTCATTGCCGCAACGGGTGGCCGCCTCGATCATACATTGGCCAATATTGCATTGATGGCCAGCCACCCGGGGCAAGTGGCCCTCTTTGACGGCACCTCTACGCTCATTGCCGTTGATAAAAGCGAGAAATGCATGTTGCAGGGTCAAATGGGAACGCTCGTTTCACTCCTCCCATATGGTCCTGGTCCTTTGACAGTCAGGACCAACGGGCTGAAGTACGCATTACGAGATGAGTGTGTGAATTCTGTCACGCACGGCCTCAGCAATGAATTATGTCATACGGAAGCGTGCGTTTGCGTCTCGAATGGCATTCTGCTGGTCTATATAGAGAACGAAGGCTTATATCCTCAAGGGCAGTAAAAAACGAATATAGAAACAAGAGGAAGAAACCGTGACCGTTGAAATGCAACAGAATGCTATGAGCAATATGAGTGATAAAGTCCATCCAAATTGCGTCGTTTGTAGTCCCGCCAATCTCAAAGGCTTACAATTGGAGTTCGTTCCTGGGAAGGATGGTAAAAGAGAGAAATAGTCATGCCGACGTACGAGTATAGATGTCAGGATTGTGGCTGGGCATTTGAAAGGTTCCAGAGCATGAAGGACAAGCCTTTAGAGAAATGTCCAAAGTGTAACGGTAATGTACAGCGTTTAATCAGTGGCGGAGGAGGCATCATTTTCAAAGGTTCAAACTCAGATGCAACGGGTTATGCCGCCGGCACGATGCCCGCGTGTGGTCGAGATCGGCCTTGCTGCGGACGCACTACCCCTTGTGACCAAAAGCCGTGTGAATCTTAATCGAACATTTATAACGATAGAACGCCCTCTTAGAATACCTCGAACATGAGTATTTCGGACAATTATACAAAAATCCGGCGAGACATTCCCGATGACGTCACGATCGTCGTCTCTTGCAAGACAAGATCCGCAGAAGAGATCAAGGAGGTCATTGCCGCGGGAGCGACAGATTTAGGCGAAAATTACGTTCAGGAGGCCGGGCAGATATTCAGCGCTTTAGAAAAAGACGCTATGAAAGTCAGATGGCATATGATAGGCAACGTGCAAACGAACAAAATAAACAAGGCACTTAGAATCTTCGATGTCATTCAGACGGTCGATTCTTTGGCAACGGCTATCGCCATTGATAGAAGGATCGAAAAAGCAAGAAAGAAACGAGTTCCAGTCTATATCGAAATAAACATTGGCAGCGAGTTTTCAAAAGCAGGTATAAAGCCTGCCGAACATGAACCTTTTGATGAATACGTTGAAGAATTCGTCCGGGCTCTGTCGAGACTTGAGCACATCAGATTGGAGGGTCTCATGACCATGGGACCTCGTTTTGGCAATCCCGAAGATGTCAGACCATACTTTCGAAGGACAAAAGAGATCTTTGAGAAAATCAAGATGCTTGATCTTCCGAACATAGACATGGCGTATTTGTCTATGGGTATGACAAATTCATACAGGGTAGCCATAGAGGAAGGTTCGAATATGGTCAGAATTGGAACGGCAATATTTGGAAAGAGACAATACGAATGAAGAAAAATGACAGAAAAGCTGCCTTTTAAAAATTATCTCATGGTCGCTTGCAGAACGCTTAACGATCCGGTGTGAAAAGGATAGGAGAAAAAATGAAAATAATCGGGATCAATTGTAGTCCACGTAAAGGCCAGACAACTCGAAAAAGTCTGGAGGTTTGTCTCAACGCAGCACGCGAGGAATCGAATAACATCAGAACCGACATTATTGAGCTTGCTGGTTTAGATATACAGGGTTGTTTGGATTGTGATTACTGCAAAAAACAGCTCAAGTGCAAACAGGAGGATGATTTTAACTCGCTCATTTCTGCGCTGAATGATAAGGAGCTTGCAGGAATCGTCATCGGTACGCCCGTGTATTTGGGATCAATGACCTCCCAGTGCAAGGCCTTCTTAGATAGGTCTGTGATGTTTCGGCGCAATGGTTTCATCTTCCGCAACAAAGTCGGCGGCGTTCTGGCTGTGGGCGGTGTGCGCAACGGTGGTCAGGAACTTACGATTCAGGCCGTCCAGGCGGCGATACTCTGTCACGATATGATCTGTGTGGGTGATGGAATGAACACGGCACACTTCGGAGCAGCATTATGGAGCGGCGGACCAAGTGGGATTGAGAATGACGAGACAGGTCTTGAAACGACCAAAAATCTTGGCAGGCGGCTCGCTCAGGTAGCGGCAAAAATGGGAACATAATGTTCGCCAGAGCAACAATGTCACACTCTCGTACAGCATAGCCTATTTCACAGGAGCGAAACCATCCTGCTATGCAAGTCGGTTGTAGTTTTGAAGATGGATAACCAAATGGAATCGTGGGAAAAGGATGGTGGAGTAAGGTTTCTTAAAAAAATCGGATTGAGATCGGGTCAAAGGGTCTTAGATTTCGGTTGTCGAGTCGGCCATTATACGATTCCGGCGGCGAAAGCCGTTGGAGAGGAAGGGATCGTCTATGCCCTGGATAAAGAGTCAGACGCCTTGAACGAATTGAATCGCAAAGTCATCGTTCATGACTTGACCAATGTAAAAGTAACAAAAACTTCGGGCCAATTGAAGCTGCCATTGGAAAGTGGGGCGATCGATGTTGCTTTATGTTATGATGTTCTGCACTATTTCATGAAAGACGAAAGAACGAAGCTCTATCAAGAACTTTTCCGAATCCTTAACAAAAATGGTTTGCTTTCGGTCTATCCTAAGCATACTTTGGAAGACAATCCTTCCAAGGAATTACAATACCTTCGATCATACGATATCAGGCGGGAAATCCAAAACGCGGGATTCCAATTCAACCGACGACACTGCGGACTCTTAAGTCACGATGACAGCCTTAACCAAGGTTGTGTTCTAAATTTTAGTAAGTGTTAGCAAACGGAGAGAAAAGAAAATTATAATTCCAATATTGTTTATAAAGCAATATAATAGTAAATCATAAGTAAACTATACTTAGGCTGAGTTAAGGGAGAGCAATGTATGTCCGGACAATCAGAGACGAATCAAAAAAAGGGGCTAAAGCTTAGTAGCTGCAAACTCTGTGAGACAGAAATCAGCCCGTACAGCCTTTTCTGTCGTAACTGTGGTCACCCACAGGGGAGCCCGCTCGCCATTGCGCTACTGATCCTGTTTATACTGGTGTTATTGGCCATGTATGTCGGATTCATGCTTTTTTGCGCGTCCAATCCGGAGAGGTTCGAAACCCACTCTACTAAATCCTACGCTCCAAGTCATATGACTAGTCCGTACATAAGCGTGATTTCTGGTGACACACGATGCTGAGATTTATAAAAAGGCTCGAAATGCCCCTTTAGATTGCGTATAATGCCTCTATACG
>Ga0272441_10008659_pt1 | contig 16055 bp, 10 predicted proteins | sample SSMProp6N_FD_193582 | JGI IMG/M metagenome (GOLD analysis project Ga0272441, IMG submission 193582) | Marine sediment archaeal communities from Little Sippewissett salt marsh, Falmouth, MA, United States - SSM-Prop-6N | ecosystem: Environmental > Aquatic > Marine > Wetlands > Sediment ... | reverse complement strand
ATACGCTCATTCCTAATTTGGAAGGAAAAGGTAGAGTTGCAGCCCTGGAAGTGATGGTGGTCAATCCGGCCATAAAAAATTTAATAAGAGAAGGTAAAACCCATCAAATTTCATCAACCATTCAAATCAGTAAAAAAGACGGCATGCAAAGTCTGGACCAATCTTTAAAGGATTTACTGATGGAAGGTAGAATAAGCCAGGAAGATGCCTTTAAAAAAGCTATAGACAAAAGGGGTTTTACGGAAAATCATAACAATTACTAATTGAAAAGGAGAATATCGTTGATTATCAAAATTCCCAAAGGGACACAAGATATTTTACCTGAAGATATCAATAAATGGTATTACGTGGAAGATGTCATCAGGAATATATTAAAAAAATATGATTACAAGGAAATTAGAACGCCGATTTTTGAACATACTGAGCTTTTTATTAGGGGAATTGGTGAGAGTACGGATATTGTCAATAAAGAAATGTTTACTTTTCCTGACAGAAAAGGAAGAAGCCTTACTTTGAGACCGGAAGGAACGGCTTCTGTAGTAAGGTCCTATTTGGAAAACAGGATGGATAGAACATCAAAGGTAGTCAAACTTTACTATTTTGGACCCATGTTTCGATGTGAAAAACCCCAAGCGGGAAGATTTCGTCAATTCAATCAGTTTGGCATTGAGTCAATTGGCTCTCAATCACCTGTGGCAGATGCTGAAATCATTGCAGCTGCTTTGGAAATATATGAAAAGCTGGGATTAAAAAATTTAAAAGTATCCCTGAATAGTGTCGGTTGTAAAAAATGCAGGGTAGCTTATATTGAAAGACTCAGGTTATTTTTAGATAAAAAAGAAGCGCAGCTCTGTCATGACTGTAAACAGAGAACCTTTAAAAATCCCTTAAGGGTGTTGGACTGTAAAAAAGAAAGTTGCCAGGAGGCATTGAAAAATGCACCCAAGATCATTGATCACCTTTGCGAAGAATGTCGATTACATTTTAAAGAGGTAAAAGCTTTACTTGATCATTTAAAAATAGACTATGTTATCGATGACAAATTGGTCCGGGGACTGGATTATTACACGAAAACGGCATTTGAGATAGCTTCAGGTGAACTTGGCGCACAAAATGCGATTGCTGGCGGAGGAAGATATGATAATTTAGTCGATGAATTGGGAGGAAAAGAAACACCTGCTGTAGGATTTGCAGCGGGAATCGAAAGAATGATTATTACCATGGAAAAACAGAATCTCCCTTGGCCTGAACCGACCGCATTTGATGTTTTTTTGGTTAACACCGATGAAAAGAAAAAAAGTATTGCATTGACCTTGCTTCAAAAAATAAGAAAATCCGGATTTACCGCAGATATGGATATTTCTGGAAAAAGTTTAAAATCCCAAATGAGAACAGCGAATAAAGTTCAGGCAAAATACACTGTTATTTTAGGAGAAGAAGAATTATCCAGGGAAAAAGTGACTGTAAGAAATATGGAGAGCAAAGAGCAAAAGGAAGTGGATATTGATAATATTATCAAAACATTGCTGTAATCGGTTAGTTAAAGAAGAGAGTTGACATTAAAAGGACATTTGCTAACCTAAGCGATTGATAGAGAATACCCATATTTGGACATGGCCCAGTTGATTTAAGATATAAAGGGAGGAAGTAATGGAAAAAGTAAGAATTGGCAATATTTGTAAATATGTCGAAAAGGAAGTCGAGATAGACGGATGGCTTTATAACAAGCGTTCAAGTGGAAGCATTAAATTTTTAATTATTAGAGACGGGTCGGGCTTTATGCAGGCAACCATGATCAAGGGTGAAGTGGAAGAAAATGTATTCAAAGAGGTTGATGATCTGGAATATGAATCCGCAGTTAAAGTATTTGGTTTGGTTAGAAAAGAGCCGAGAGCGCAATCAGGTTACGAGATATTAATAAAAAATATTAAAATTATCAGCAAAGCGGCTGGGAATTACCCTATTTCCTTGAAAGAGCACGGTGTTGGCTTTTTGATGAATTATCGACATTTATGGCTACGGTCACCAAGACAAAATGCCATACTGAGAATTCGGGCAGAAATTATAAGATCAATCCGTAATTTTTTAGATGACCATGATTTTATATTAATTGATACACCCATCTTAACGCCTGCTGCCTGTGAAGGAACCACGACCTTGTTCGAAACAGAATATTTTGGCGATAAAGCATTTCTCACTCAAAGCGGTCAATTATACAATGAAGCAAATGCTTCAGCCTTTGGGAGAGTCTATTGTTTTGGCCCAACATTTCGGGCTGAAAAATCAAAAACAAGACGGCATTTAATGGAATTCTGGATGGTTGAACCGGAAGCAGCTTATCTTGATTTTGATGGTTGTATCGAAATTGAGGAAAATCTGGTTGCTTATATTGTAACCCAGGTTTTGAAGAATAAGAAAAAAGAACTGGAAATTTTAAAAAGAGATATTTCGAAATTGGAACGGGTTAAAACTCCTTTTCCGAGAATATCATATGACGAAGCTGTTAAAATACTAAAAAACAATGGGGTAGACATTGAGTGGGGAGATGATTTTGGCGGAGAAGATGAAACCATATTATCCAATAAATATGACAGCCCGGTCATCGTGCATCGATATCCGACAAAATCAAAAGCATTTTACATGAAACCTGATCCCGAAAGAGAAGATGTGGTTTTGGGGGCTGACATGTTGGCTCCGGAAGGATATGGTGAAATTATCGGTGGTGGACAAAGAATAGATGATTACCAATTGTTGGAAAATAGAATTAAGGAGCATCAATTGCCAAGAGACAGCTATGAATGGTATTTGGATATTAGGAGATTTGGTTCGGTACCGCATTCCGGGTTTGGGTTGGGAATTGAAAGAACTGTTTCCTGGATTTGTGGATTGGACCACGTTCGGGAAACCATACCTTTTCCCAGAATGTTAAATAAAATATATCCTTAAAAACACAGAAAAAATTGATTAACGAAAGAATTATTTTTATAAAAAAAGCTGCCTGACCAACGAGCTAAGATAATTTAGCAGGGAGGGCTGTTGGTATATTGAAAAACTAAATAAAAATTCGTATGGCATTATTTATAAACGGGAATATGAGATTTAGAAAAGAAAACAAATTATTTGCTTGGAGAAAAAATAAACCAATGATTTATTCTATCTAAATGAAAATAACGAACGGTAACCAGTTAGTTTACGGGTTGTTTATCAGTGCTTCACGTTTTCATTCATAATATAAAATGCCTGATGATACATAAAGGAGCTTGGAAAAATGAAAAATATAGTAGAGCTGATGGGGGATTGGAAAAAAACACATTCTTGTGGTGAGCTGAGAAAAGAGGATATTGGTTCAGAAGTCATTCTGATGGGATGGAGCCAAAGCAGAAGAGATCATGGCGGTTTGATATTTATTGATTTAAGGGATAGAGAAGGAATCACACAAATCGTCTTTAATCCAAAAGAATCAAAAGAGATGCATCAAAAAGCGCATAATATAAAGAATGAATATGTTATTGCCGTAAAAGGTAGTGTTATCTCACGATTCTCCGGAGCAAAAAATCCCAATTTAACTACCGGTGAAATTGAGATAAAAGTAAACGAAGCAAAAATATTAAATACTTCCCAAAATCTGCCCATAAATATAGGAGAAAATGTAGAGGTCGGTGATAATTTGAGATTCAAATACCGATATCTTGACTTGCGAAGGGCAAAAATGCAGAATAATTTACGCTTAAGGCATCTTATTTCCATGGAAATAAGAAAATATCTTGATAATCAAGGATTTTTAGATATAGAAACCCCGTTTTTGACAAAAAGCACTCCGGAAGGAGCAAGGGATTATATTGTGCCAAGCCGGGTTAATCCGGGAGAATTTTATGCATTGCCGCAATCTCCACAATTATTCAAGCAATTGTTAATGGTTTCAGGGTTTGAAAAATACTTTCAAATCGTTCGCTGTTTTCGTGATGAAGATTTAAGGGCGGATAGAGCACCTGAATTCACCCAACTGGATATGGAAATGTCTTTTATTGATAGGGATACCATCTTTGAATTAATTGAAAAGATGTTTTCTCATCTATTTTTAAAAATATTCAACAAAGAGCTAAAAACGCCTTTTTTAAAATTGGATTACAAGGAAGCTATGTCAAAATATGGCAGTGATAAGCCGGATTTGAGATTTGGAATGGAACTTGTTGATTTATCTGATATTTTTAACCATTCTTCTTTTAGGGTCTTTCAGAATATTTTAAAAGATAAAGGGAAAATTTGTGCGATTAAGATTGAGGGATACGGTCAATTCTCAAGAAAAAAATTGGATTATCTGACGCAATTTGCATCAGCCTTTGGAGCTAAAGGATTATCCTTTATCAAATATAAGCAGGAGAATGGATTTCAATCCTCAATCGCCAAATTTATCAGCCCAGAAGAAATTAAAAATATCAGGGAACGGGTCAATGCAGTAGAAGGAGATATTGTTCTCATTGTTGCAGACAGTAAAGAAGTTGTCTATAAGTCACTGGGAAATCTTAGATTAAAAATGGCGAATGAGCTAGGACTGATTGATCAAACAAGTCAATCATTTCATTTTCTTTGGGTGACCAATTTTCCGTTACTGGAATACAATAAAGACGAAAAAAGGTATGAATCTGTTCATCATCCTTTTACCTCACCTATAGATGAAGACATTCCTTTGCTTGATACTGAACCGCAAAATGTTCGTTCGAAGGCATATGATTTAGTTTTAAATGGTAATGAAATAGGGGGCGGAAGTATTCGAATCCATAATACTGAAATGCAAAGAAATATTTTCAGGTTGCTGGGGATTGATGATAAAAAAGCTCAGCTAAAATTTGGTTTTTTGCTGGAAGCATTAAAGTATGGTGCACCTCCTCACGGTGGAATCGCCTTTGGAATGGATAGATTAACCATGTTATTTGCCGGTGCAAATTCTATTAGAGAGGTTATCGCCTTTCCAAAGACACAAAAGGCAACATGTTTATTAACGAATGCCCCTTCTGCGGTGGATAAAAATCAGTTAAAGGATCTTCATATTAAACTGGATTTATAAATAACTTTGTTTAAACTCAAACTAAAATATTAAATAATCCGAACAGATAAAAAGCAAATAAATGAGCAAAGAGGTTAGGCAAGTATTGTCTTAAAAGGAACGCAAATCACGGTAAAATGAACGATTACAATAAAAGTCTTAAATATTTTGAAAAATAAAAGCAATTATGATATGATGATGCTGTAAAAATAATAGTCACCCTGCTGTGTTCGTGTTGTCTGATTAAGTTTTGAGCCAACACTTATTAAAGAGGGATCGAGCTCTAAGTGCAGCATGTATGCCTGAGATAAGTCATACCTTTTGGTAAGATAATATCAAACATTTAGTTCCGGCTAAATGTGGAAACATAAAACATTTAGGTAGATGCCCACCTGTTTGAGGACAGGTATCAAAACCAAAAGCTCACGACATAGTGGGGTTTTGTAATTTTTAAAAATTACAACTATTATTATCATTTTTAGAAAATACTAATGATAGTGACCAGCAATAACCTGAGATGATTTATCTCAGGTTATTGCTGGAATAGAAGACTTTATTTTGTTGGTCAGGTTAATAAAATCCAATACAAACAATAAAAAAGATGCTTGGGAAACCGTAAAAAATGATAGAAATCATGATAAAGTAAAAATAATAAATAAAAAGATGTTTGTCCAATGTGTTTTGGATCATAATTTTGACAAATAATAAAAATGAATATATTATAAACGATAATGAAAAATATGAAAAATAAAGATATGATTAGAAAAGAAGTCTGCTTGAAAAGAAAATTACTGCCTACAGATAAAAAGAATAAATATAGTCAAAATATATTTGAAAAACTTAGAACAATTGATGAGTATTTCCATTCAAAGAATATTATGTTTTATGTGGCAACAAAATATGAAGTGCAGACTGAAAACATGATAAAGGAATCAATTAAAGGGGCAAAAAATATATTTATTCCTATCATGAATAATACAACAATCAATCTAGTTCCGTCTTTATTGATTGATTTTGACAAAGAATTAGAAAAAAACAAACAAGGAATTTTAGAGCCAAAGAAAGAATTTCAAAGAATTTCTTGCCCGGAGAAAATTGATTTAATTATTTTACCCGGCATTGCTTTCGATACAGAAGGAAATCGACTTGGAAGGGGAAAGGGCTATTATGATCGTTTTCTGGAGAGAGCGAACGTTTTTTCTCCAAAAATTGCATTGGCATTTGAGTGTCAAATAATCGAAAAAATTCCTGTAGATGATAAAGATATTCCGGTGGATACGATTATCACCGAAAAAAGAATCATTAGACGTTTTTAATCTATATTACATGTGGAAAATTTAAAAAGCTAATCAAGGTAAAATGGTTCTTTTAAAAGAAATGGTGTATTAAGCCTTAAAAAAATAGGTTTGATATTTAATGCATAAACAAAAAAAATAAATATCTTTTATATTGAAGATAATAAAAAGGTATGAAAAAGGGAAGGGTAATGTAATGGAGTCCAAAGAATTAAGCCAAAGCGAAAAAACGCAACAAGAAGAGATGCACAACATGATCAATGAATCTCTGGAGAAATTTAAGAAAATAAAAAGAGGAGATGTCATCAAAGGTAAGATCGTTAAAGAAAACGATGACGGCTATTTAGTCGATATAAAATATAAAATGGAAGGTTTTTTGCCGAAAAGTGAATCATCACTTTTTTCCAAAGAAGCTGGTTCAGTGTCACATGCGCTGGAAGTAGGTGATGATGTCCATGTTTTTGTTACGAATGTTGATGAAAAAAATGGTAATATCAAATTATCCAAAGAAAGAGCAAAATATTTACAGCTCTGGGAAAAACTGTCTGATACTTACAAGAAAAAAGAAAAAATTAACGCAGAAGTTATTGAAAAAAATGAAAATGGATTGATTGTCAATGTAGGAATAAAGGCTTTTGTGCCCAAGTCGCAAATAGAGCAAAAGTTCATAAAAGATGAAGATCTGGATAAATATATCGGAAAGAAATTAGATTTCATCATTTTGAAATTAGAGAAAAAGAATAATAAAGTCATTTTATCGCATCGTGAAATAGTGGAAAAAGAACGAAAAATAATGAAAAAAGAAACCCTGTCAAAATTAGAAGTTGGACAGGAGACGGAAGGTGTGATTACGAATATTACCAAGTTTGGCGCATTCATTGATATCGGAGGAATAGAAGGCTTGCTGCATATTTCGGAGATTACCTGGAAAGATATTAAGGATGCAACTAAGCTTCTGAAAAAAGGAGAAGTCATCAAGGTCAAGATCATTGGCTACGATAAAGAAAATACCAAGATTTCTCTTAGCACCAAGCAACTTTCAGAAGATCCTTGGAAAAGTGTGAGTGAGAAATATTCAGTTGGGGACGAAGTGGAAGGTAAGGTCACCAAGATAAAGGACTTTGGCGCTTTTGTTGAAATAGAAGAAGGGTTGAACGGATTATTGCATATTTCCGAGATGGCTTGGTCGTTCATCAAGAATCCGGCAGAAGTCATCAAAGAAGGCGAAGTACTTAAATTAAAAATTCTGGAAATTAATAGTGAAAAGAAAAAACTATCCCTTGGCTTGAAGCAGATGTTACCTAATCCCTGGGATTCAATCGAAGAAAAGTATGTTGTTGGTTCAACGGTTGAAGGAACGATCACCCAGGTGACTTCATACGGGGCAAATGTTGATTTGGAATTGGGCGTGACCGGTGTTATTCAGGTTTCGGAAATTGATTGGGAGTATATTGAAAAACCATCAGAATTGTTAAAAAAATATATGGTATTACCCTTGAAAATTGTTAAAATTGATAAGGATGCCAGATTAATCTATCTAAGCAGAAAAAGAACCATGGCAAATCCTTGGGATGGAATCGAAAAATTGTACAAGGTGAATGATGTTATCAAGGGAAAAGTGACCAGAATTAAAAATTTCGGTGCGTTTGTTCAGCTGGATAAAGGGATAGAAGGATTTATTCCGGTTTCTGAAATGGACTGGGAAAGAGTCAAGCATCCCAATGAAGTCGTTAAAAAAGACAAAGAATACGAGTTAAAGATTATCAATATAGATAAAGAAAAACTACAGATTACCTTGAGTAAAAAAAGATTGCTGGAAGACCCTTGGGTATCTATCAAAAAGAAATATCCTGTGGGTGCATTGGTAGAAGGGAAAGTAGTTAGCTTGACCGATTTTGGCGCATTTGTCAATCTGGAAGAAAATGTTGATGGATTGGTTCCCATATCAGAAATATCGCATAAAAAAATTGACAGCCCCAAAGATGTATTGACCGTTGGTAGTGATATCCTTGCATTGGTAACTAAAATTGACAATCGAAGAAAAAAGATCAGTTTGAGCATTAGGAGAGCTGAAAAAGAAGAACAAAAGAGATTCATGAAAGAATATAACAAGAAGCAGAATGTTGATAAATTGTTATTCAAGGATTTGTTTGGGGATTTATTTAACGGGAAATAAGTGAATGGAAAAATATGATTACTAAGGCGGTAAAAATATGGAAATGTCCAAAAAACCTTTCACAAATCAAAGAATAGGGGACGTCCTATTAAAAAAAGGCCTGATTAACAGTCATCAATTAGAAGTGGCTATTAAGGCGCAGAATAACGGAGATAAAAGAAAGCTCGGGAGAATACTGGTAGAAAATGGTCACCTTGGAAAAGACAAATTAAATGAAATTTTGGAATATATTTATGAAACAGAATATATTGATTTATCCAACTGCATTATCGATCCCGAAGTTATTGATGTTATTCCGGAAAAAATTGCCTTACAATATAATCTTATTCCAATTAGCAAGAATAATGGTGAGTTAACGATTGCCATGTCAAATCCTTTGGATGTTCATGCCATTGATTTTGTAAGAAGTTCTACTAAAATAAAAAAAATAAAATTGATGATGGCATCTGAAGAAGATATCAGCACGGCAATCAGCTCGTATTACGAACTGGGCGAATATGAAGATATTATTGAAAAATATGCCACCGGTATTACCTTGCAAAAAGATGAAGAAGAGGAAGATTTAAGAAAGATTGAATCCTTGAGCAAAGAAGCGCCCATAATACAACTGGTCAACATGTTTATCATTCAAGGTGTAAAAGATAGAGCAAGTGATATCCATGTGGAACCAAATGAATCCGGATTAATCATTCGCTTCAGGATTGACGGCATATTACATGATATCAAAGTTTTACCCAATAAAATTAAGTCTGCCATTATCTCAAGGATAAAAATACTGTCTAATATGGATATTGCGGAACGCAGATTACCACAGGACGGACGTTTTCAGATAAAGTTTGGTACCAGAGAAGTTGACCTAAGGGTTTCAACACTGCCAACTGTTTTTGGGGAGAAGGCTGTCTTGCGATTATTGGATAAAAGCAAAGGAATCATTACCTTAAACAGTGTCGGTTTCTTGCCTGAACAACTAAAGGATTTTCGTTCCATTATCAATCATACTTATGGAATAATTCTGGTTACGGGACCTACCGGCAGCGGGAAAAGTACAACACTATATGCTGTTTTAAATGAGATAAATTCAAAAGACAAGAACGTGATTACCGTTGAAGATCCTGTCGAGTACAAATTAAAAAGAATCAACCAGGTTCAAATGAAGTCTAAGATCAATTTAACTTTTGCCAATACACTGCGTTCAATATTACGCCAGGATCCGGACATTATCATGGTCGGAGAAATAAGGGATACGGAAACAGCCAAAATAGCCGTTCAGGCTGCTTTAACCGGACATCTGGTCTTTAGCACGCTGCATACCAATGATGCTGTCAGCGCCTTAACCAGATTAATGGATATGCAAATTGAACCGTTTTTGATTTCATCCTCTATTATTGGATTGGTTGCACAAAGGCTGGTCAGGGTGATTTGTGAAAATTGCAAGGAAGCATTCACGCCTTCAGAAGAAGTTTTGGAAATTCTCAAAAAAGAAAAGGATATCGGTGAAGATATCAAACTATACAGGGGAAAAGGGTGCCCCATCTGCAAGAACACCGGTTATTATGGTAGGACTTCAATTTTTGAGCTTATTTTGTTGAATGAAGAGATTCGCTCTTTGGTTGTTTCAAAGGCACCAAGCAGTGTTATTAAAGAAGCTGCCTTAAAAAATGGCATGAAAACGCTTAGGTCAAGCGGCATAGAAAAGGTATTAAAGGGAATGACTACCATTGAAGAAGTATTGAGAGTGGCAGGATAGAAAAAACTTTCCGGTCATAAAAAAATAAAAATTAGAGTAAAAAAGAAATAAAAAAGGTCTAATTTTAAAATAAAAAGACTGATAATACACAAATAAAATTACATCATTGTTTTACAATGATGTAATTTTATAAGATTGAGAATATAAGTAGTGGTTTAATGGAAATTTGACCTTTTTGCAAAAAATCATCAAAAAGTATATTTACGGAAGGAGTAATGGTGCAAGTGAATTACATGACCAGTGATGAAATACGTAAAAAATATTTAAAATTTTTTGAAAAGAAAAAGCATACCGTCAAAAAAAGTGCCTCATTGATACCTGAGGACCCTTCAATTCTACTGACCATCGCAGGGATGGTTCCTTTTAAACCGATATTTTTAGGACAAGTAAAGTCTTCATTGAGAAGGGCTACCAGTTCACAAAAATGCGTTAGAACGAATGATGTTGAAAATGTCGGTGTTACGGCACGTCACCATACTTTTTTTGAAATGCTGGGTAATTTTTCTTTTGGCGATTACTTTAAACGTGAAGCGATTCAATGGGCATGGGAATTTTTTACGGAAGTCATTGGATTTCCTGAAGAAAAATTATGGGTATCTGTTTATAAAGATGATGATGAATCTTTTGGAATTTGGCATGACCTGGTTGGACTATCTGAAAAAAAAATAATACGCTTGGGTGAAAAGGATAATTTTTGGAAAGTAGGACCGACCGGTCCCTGTGGTCCTTGTTCTGAGATATATATCGATTTGGGTAAAGAAAAATCCTCCGGTGGTGGGGGCGTAGGCATTGATGATCGATATCTTGAATTATGGAATCTGGTTTTTATGCAATACAACCGGAATGAGGACGGTTCCTTAACGCCTTTGCCCAAGCAAAATATTGATACAGGTTTAGGTTTGGAGCGAATTGCATCCGTTTTACAAAAGGCAGATACTGATTTTGAGACAGATCTATTTTTGCCCATCATCAATTTTGTTGCCAAGACGGCGGATGTTAAATATAAAGCTGACAAAAAGACTGAATTGGCGTTAAAAGTGATTGCAGACCATATAAGGGCTCTGGTATTTATGAACTCTGATGGTATATTGCCTTCCAATGAAGGGAGAGGGTACGTTTTTCGAATGTTATTAAGAAGGGCTTCGAGATATGGAAAAACCATCCAATTAAATAAACCTTTTTTGCATGAAATCGTACCGACTGTTGTCAATTTAATGAAGGGTGCTTATCCAGAGTTAGTTCGACAGGAAAAAAATATCGCTGATATTATATTAACAGAAGAAAAGCGATTTCAGGAAACATTAAACAGTGGAACACAAATATTAAAATCAATGGTGTCAACATTAAAGACCGAAGGTAAAAATAAATTATCAGGAAGTGATGCGTTCAAATTGTACGACACCTATGGATTTCCTTTCGAAATTACCCGGGACATATTAAGAGAAGATGATATTCAGGTCAATATAGAAGATTTTGAAGCCGAAATGAATACGCAAAAAGAAAGATCTCGTGAATCCTGGAACAAGAACAACATTCACGAAAAAATAGATGAAAAAAAGAAGGGTCTTTATCAGGATATTCTTAAAAACAATGGAGAAACGGAATTTACCGGGTACCACACTTATGAAATCAATAGTCGTGTTATCGATCTTCTGGAAAATGGAAAATGCACAGATTTAGTTGAAGAAGGGAGTAAATGCGAAATCATATTAGATAAAACCCCATTCTACGCTGAAAAAGGGGGTCAAGCGGCTGACAAAGGAATGATTATCTCTTTAAGGAAGGAAGATGATTTATTGATCGAAGTGTATGATACGCAAGCTCCCATTGAAGGGCTGGTTGTTCATTATGGAAACGTAGTGCGTGGTTCGATTAAAAAGAACGAAGAAGTATTTGCCAAAATAAATCATTCGCAGAGATTGGCTATTGCCAGGAATCATACAGCAACACATCTTTTACAGCAATCTCTTCGCATTGTATTAGGTAATCATATAAAGCAAGCCGGCTCTTCGGTGAATAATGACCACTTGCGATTCGATTTCAATCACTTTAAACCTTTGACCCATGACGAAATTGAAAAAGTAGAAGAAATGGTCAATGAAAAGATATTGGACGACCTGAATATCGATGTTAAGGTGCTGGATTTTGATCAGGCAAAAGACCAGGGCGCTATTGCCATATTTGGAGAAAAGTACGGCGATAAAGTAAGGGTGGTCAGCATGGGTGATTTTAGCAAAGAGTTATGCGGAGGTACCCATATGCATTCTACGTCTAATATAGGTTTTTTTAAGATAATCAATGAGCAGGGAATTGGGAGCGGGCTCAGAAGAATTGAAGCCATTACAGGGAAAAAGGCATTCGATTTTGTAAGCGAACAGGAACGGATCATTCATGATATTTCAAAAAGATTGCAAACAAATCCCGAAAAAGCATTGGTAAAGATTAATCAAATCATTGAAACTGAAAATCTTCTAAAGAAAGAGATGAAAGCGATTAATAAAAAATTATCTCTTTATGAAATTGAAAATATCATTCATAAGAAAAAGAAATTTAAGGATATTAATATTATATCGGAAAAAATAGAAGTTTCCAGTATGAGTGATTTAAGAAACTGGGGAGATTTAATAAAGAATAAAATCAAATCCTGTTTAATTATTTTGGGTGCTGTCATGGATGAAAATAAAGCGGTCTTGCTGGTAATGGTTTCTGATGATTTGGTTAAAAGTGGTTTTAGTGCCAATGCCATTATCAAGAAAATTGCTCCAATCATTGGTGGAAATGGCGGCGGTAAAAAAACAATGGCACAGGCGGGAGGAACAGTAACTGCGAATATTGATATGGCTTTAGAAAAGATATACGAAATTATTTAATCGTAAAAGAATATCTTTAATCAATTTGCTAGTAACCAGAAATAATTCGTTTAGATTGTGTCATTATGAACCCCAAACTGTCAAGTACATTTTAATTCTTTCCATATGACTAAAAGAGCGGATTAACCATTTTTTATCATTTTCAAATGGACTGTTGATTTTATATCAATAAAGCAAACCAACCATGGATATTATCTATTTTATTTATCTGAGAGGGATAGGAGATTTGTTTTGAGAATAATAGGTATAGATTTAGGTGAAAAAAGAATAGGTGTCGCTGTGAGTGACGAATTAGGAATAACCGCTCAAGGCCTTCCGACGATTAGCTCTCAAACTGAAAAAGACAATCTTCAAAGGTTAAAAGAGCTTATCGAACAGCATCAGGTCGAAAAAGTGGTGGTTGGATTGCCAAGAAACATGAATGGTACCTTGGGACCCAAAGCACAAAATGCAATTAAATTCGCAGAAAAGATAAAAGAGTATTGTCATATTTCCGTTGAAATGGAAGATGAACGGTTGACGACCTCTTCAGCCGAAAGAGTATTGATTGCAGGGAATAGAAGCCGAAAAAAAAGAAAAAAAGTGATTGATAAAATGTCTGCAGTCATTATACTCCAAACATTCCTGGATAGGGCAAAGTTTAGAAAAGGGATGTAAAAATGGATATGATACATAAATTACTTTTCATGTTTTCAATATTATTTCTATGTTTTATACTTTTTTTTACATCTTTGTATGTTCCAGTAGAAGAAAATTCCTCAACGATAAAAATCATTCAAATTCCCAATGGAAGTAATGCGACCGATATAAGAAAAATATTAGAGAATAATGATATTATCAGAAATAATCCAGTCATATTTAATATTTATATAAAATTATTTAACATTGGAAATAGGCTGAAATATGGAGAATATACAATGAGCCCTTCATCTAACCTCGTTGAAACGATTGATAAATTAGTGAAAGGTAAGGTATTACGCCACAAAATTACCATACCGGAAGGTTTTAATGCCGAACAAATTGCTGAATTATTGGATAGACAGGAAGTTGTCAAAAAGAACCACTTTATTGATTTGGTAAAAAACAACGAAAAATCATGGGAAGGGTACTTATTTCCAGATACCTATGAAGTTCCGAAAAATTACGGTTCTAAAATGATGTTGGATGTCTTGCTCGTCAATTTTAATCGTGTAATGGAAGAAAATAGAATCAGGGAATTGTCTGAAAATATCAACTATTCATTGGAAGAAATCATCACATTGGCATCAATAATAGAAAAAGAAGCAAGGACTTATGAGGAGAAAAGATTGGTTTCCTCAGTTTTCCACAATCGTTTGAAGTTGGGGATGAGATTACAATCCTGTGCTACCGTTTATTACATTTTAGGTAATACAGAAAAACAATTGGACGAAACCGATCTAAAGATAGAATCTCCGTATAACACTTATTTGCATCAAGGGCTTCCGCCCGGACCTATTTGTAATCCAGGACTCGATTCAATAAAGGCAGCTCTTGAACCTGCCGAAGAAGATTATCTGTACTTTGTGCTTGGAGAGGATGGCAATCATCATTTTTCAAAAAATTATCAGGAACATCTGAAAAATAAAAACAGCCGGAAAGTGATGTAGTTATTACATGGGCTTTTTAATCGAAAAAAAATGATCTATGGCTTAAAATCGAGAAATCATCAAAACAAAAAAACGCAACTATTGATGGGGTTGTTTTGGTAGAGAGATGTTCGTTATTTATCATTGAAAGGAATAAAAATGAAACCATTAGTCATTGGTATAGCAGGCGGGACCGGCTCAGGAAAAACGACCGTTGCACGAAAAATCTACGAAAGATTAAATGGAATCAATGTTGTTATCATTCAACAAGATGCCTATTATATAGACCTCGGACACCTTACCCTGGAAGAAAGAAAAAAAATAAACTTTGACCACCCTTCTTCGATTGATAACGAGCTTTTGGTTCGACAAATGGAGCAATTGATTGACCGACGGGAAATTGAGATGCCTATGTATTCCTTCGTAGATTATACACGAATGAAAGAAACTAAAAAGGTATCTCCTCAGGATATCATTATCCTGGAAGGGATTTTAATCCTGGAAGAAAAGATGGTCAGAGATTTGCTTGATGTAAAAATATATGTTGACACTGATGAAGATGAAAGATTTATCAGACGGTTGATAAGAGACACAAAAAAAAGAGGACGGACCATGGAATCAGTTATCAAGCAATATTTATCAGTTGTTAAACCCATGTTCTTGCAGTTTGTTGAACCTTCAAAACGTTATGCAGATATTGTTATTCCTCAAGGTGGTTTAAATGATGTGGCTATCGATATCATTGTTAGTAAAATAAAATATCGGACTTGATTTCACTCTATATGCTATTGGAGGCGAGGGGACATGCAAAGAAGCAAACTGTTTTATTTATCTTATCTTGAACACGGTGAATAAAAGAAAATTAAATGAGGTTCAAAGAAGGAGTATTAAAATTGTTCGAAATACTAAAACCGAGGGTATATCTGGAATCATTGACAAAATTGAATCTAAATAAAATAAAAAGTACGATGAAAATTAAAGGCATGCTGATTGACTTGGATAACACAACGGTTGCGTGGGGTCATGACATGATAGATGAAGATACGAGGAAATGGATTCATGATGCAAAAAAGACAGGTTATTCAATATGTCTTGTATCTAACACCCATTCCGGACGGGTTAAAAAATTTGCGGAAATATTTGATGTTCCCTATCTGTCAAATTCCTGCAAACCTTTTCATTCCTCTTTTAAAAAAGCCCTCAAAATAATGGGAACAGACTTTGCAGAAACCATGGTCATAGGCGATCAGATTTTTACTGATATATGGGGTGGAAACCGGTTACGTTTATATACCGTTTTGGTATCCCCTTTAGGC
>Ga0272441_10008658_pt1 | contig 16055 bp, 17 predicted proteins | sample SSMProp6N_FD_193582 | JGI IMG/M metagenome (GOLD analysis project Ga0272441, IMG submission 193582) | Marine sediment archaeal communities from Little Sippewissett salt marsh, Falmouth, MA, United States - SSM-Prop-6N | ecosystem: Environmental > Aquatic > Marine > Wetlands > Sediment ... | reverse complement strand
ATGTAGTTGCAGTAACTGCACTTATGCCGTCAATCATGGCCTGGAACGGCTGAGAACCTCCCTGCTCGTTGAAACAGACGGCCACCATCTCCTGGTTGACAGCTCCCCGGATCTAAGAAGACAGCTACTAAAGTCAGGATCACCGCATATCGATGCGGTAATATGGACACATGGTCATTACGACCATTTCCTGGGCTACGGAGAGTTCTACAGGGTACAGGACCTTCCCACAGTTTATGCCCCTCAAAAGATCCTTGACTATTGCCGGCAGTACTTTCACTTCCTTCCTTACGAAGACGCCAGGATCGAACCATACAAAAGCTTCAGCCTCTTTGGGCTTGAGATTACAATGTTCGAGGTAAACCATCCTCCTGCATATACATGCGGGGTGCTCATCGATACCGGCAAGAGCAGGGTTGCATACACCGCAGACACAAGAAAGGACATCCCCAAAAGATCTAAAAACCTGCTGAACGGAGTGGATATGCTTTTTGTTGATGCAATCGCCCCGTCAGGATACGATATCTTCAAGCACATGAACTATGACGACGCAGAAGGCCTTGCCACAGAGGTCGGGGCAAAGGATTACATATGCGTCCACCAGGCACACATGGTCAGCTGGGACAATCCCCACTCAGGGAAAGATATGGACGAATTCCTCTTCAATTAAGCTGATTTTTTTTCACCATACCCCGTTCACCAAGACCTATATATTCTTGACGCGCATAACTAGATGGACATGGATATTACAGTACTGGAAATAATGGATAACAAGGTGCGGCTTGTCCTCAACGGGGAGGGCCATACGTTTGCAAATGCGATTGTCAACGAGCTGCTGAACGATCCGGAAGTGGACGTGGCAAAATATACCATGGAGTTTCAGTTCTCTGAACCTGAACTTCTTGTTACCACAAAAGGATCAAAAAAACCTATCGACGCGGTCAGGGAAGCAACCGATCGTATTGTTAAAAATTGTGATGACCTGTTACAGTCAATCGAAAAAGCCTGAAATATTAATTTAATTTTACCGTAAAGGCAATCGAGCCTGCGATACGGGTGATCTTGACCCTTGCGGTCTGGCCTCTTTTTGTATTTGCGACATACAGGGTGTATCTGCCAACCTTGGCAACACCGTCACCGCGTCTGCTGATATGATCGATCAGCACGTCAAGCTCCATACCCTCGGTAATCCTCTCGGTTTCTGCCTCTGTACGGGCTCTTCTCTTTCTTACCGGGCGGTGGCCGCCACAGGCATCACAGCGAAGCGTGACAAACCTCCCTTCCTTGACAAGCCGGGTATCAGGTTTTCCGCATTCTGAACAGATCACATAATCATCAACATATCCCTTGACGATCGATTCTATCTGGGCCTGTTCGAACTTCCCGTTGAAGACCGCGCGGGTGCCGTCAATCTTTCCGGCGGTACCGAGTTCACCCAGGATATGCTTCATCAGGTGATCAGGATCACGCCTCAGCACCTGGTATATTTCCGTGAAATTTTCAATAACTGTGGTCTTTCCCTCGAAATAGACCTTCACAGCCGGTATATTGAAACGCTCCCCTGAGTCGCTCCTCTCGGTAATATGGCTGTAAGCCTCTTCCAAGAGATTGTCATATGTATCGGACATGTCCATAAGTTAGAGATAATATGCAAAAACACTATGTCATGAAGACAACGAAACGCCGTGTCGCCATTGAGGTCTCGTGCTCTTTATTATTTCAAATACCAAATTTTAACTGATGTTAACCTCCGATGATCTGTCCCTCCTTAAAACAAGACTGAACCGCGACCTCACCCCGCTGGAATATGCCTGTTTCGAGAACCTGTGGAGCGAACACTGCTCCTACAGATCCACCCGGCCACTCCTGAAAACTCTTCCCACAGAGGGGGAGAACGTCTTGCTCGGACCGGGTGATGATGCGGCCATCGTGAGATTCTCCGAAAAAACCGCCATAGCCATCGGTATGGAAAGCCACAACCATCCCAGCTACGTCGATCCCTATGACGGTGCAGCCACAGGCGTGGGCGGGATCGTTCGTGATATCCTGTCCATGGGAGCACGTCCGATCGCGCTCATGGACCCGCTCTATTTCGGGCCCCTTGAAAGCGAGAAGAACCGTTACCTGGTTGAGCATGTGGTGGCAGGCATAGGAGACTACGGAAACTGCATCGGAGTGCCGGTTGTGAGGGGCGAGACGATCTTTGATGAGAGTTACTCGGGCAATCCCCTTGTAAACGTGATCTGTGTAGGTGTGGTAAACCCGGACAGCTTCATCACGGCCAGAGTTAAAAAACCGGGATCAAGGCTCTTCCTTTTCGGTTCATCAACAGGAAGGGACGGCCTCGGGGGGGCGTCTTTTGCATCACGTGACCTGAGCGAGGATTCAGAGGCGGAGGACCGACCGGCAGTGCAGGTTGGAGATCCATATACAGAGAAACTACTGATCGAGGCAACGCTCGAGATGACCGCAACCGGAAAAGTGCTGTCATGCAGGGACCTGGGGGCCGCCGGGCTTGCCGGTGCATCCAGCGAGATGTCAAGCACCTTCGGGGCAAGGATACATGCCGACAGGGTCCACCAGCGCGAGCCGGATATGGGACCGGTGGAGATCATGCTCGCCGAATCACAGGAGAGAATGCTGATGGAGGTCGCGCCGGGAGATCTGCCCCTGATGGCAGGAATTGCAGAAAAATATGATCTTGCATGGAGCGATATCGGTGAGGTCACTGAAGAGCCGCGATACATCATCTATTTCCACGGGGAAGTGGTTTGCGACCTGCCCATATCGCTGCTGGTGAATGAAGCGCCGGTGTCCGCGTGGGAGAAGAAACAGTATAAACCGGTTAAACCTTACAACACCCCCTCCGAAAGTCCCGAAGAGCTTGCACTTGCCGTACTCTCCCACCATGAAATATCATCCAGAAGCTGGGTGTGGGAGCAGTACGACAAGGACGTCCAGCTGAGGACGGTCTCATTCAGGGACGATGCCGCAGTCCTCAGGCTTGACGGGAGCGCCCTTGTCCTCTCATGCGGGTGCAATCCCCGTCATATACATCTTGATCCCTATGCAGGCGCAGCAAACAGCGTGCTTGAAAACGCGGCAAACCTCGCCTGCCAGGGGGCCGAACCGCTGTGTATCGTAAACTGCCTGAACTTCGCAAGCCCGGTACACCCGGAGATTGCCTGGCAGATGGAGCAGGCAGTGCTCGGTATGGGAGATATGGCAAATAAACTTGGGGTGCCGGTGGTTGGCGGAAACGTCTCTCTCTACAACGAAAGCGACGAGTTTGATACACAGATCAAACCTACCACCTCTATCGGCATGGCTGGCAGGGGAGAACTCCGCATCCGGGAGAGACCTTCTGAGGGATGCGGGATCGCAATTGTCGGCGATAACCGCACCTGGTTCGGTGGGTCCGTGCTTGATGACATTACTGCCTGCGGCGGGGACGCGCCGCCGGTTGGCAGCGTCACACCGGTCTCACAGGTACGGGAACTCGTGAGAAAGGACGCGGTTGTCGCTGCCACGGACATATCACATGGCGGCATCTTCGCCGCCCTGGCCAGGTTTGGTACCGTGGAATGCGAAATAGAAGGTGATGATCCCCTCCGGGCATTTTTCGGTGAAGGTTACGGCAGGTTCATCGTTGCCTTCGAGGACGAATCCACGTTAAAAGGGACGGATTACCGTATAATCGGTGAAAAGGGCGGGGATTTCCTCTCCCTCTCCTGCGGGCGGACTTCGGTCAGCCTGTCCCGCGCAACGGTAGAGGAGTGTTTAAATTCGTTTAACAGGTGCATGCTCTATTGAACATGGATTTTTTTCTTTACTATCTTTTTTCCCGGCCATCCTGAATCAAATACCCACTGTTTTTATCAATGGGAAGGACAATTTTCTTAGGAAATACATACAGGGGAATATTATAATGGAGTTACCTGACATTCAGGCGACCATGCCGGATGTTCGCATCAACCTTACAAGGGTCGGTGTGAAAAATGTTAAAAAAATGGTCGAAGTAGCAAGAGAAGGACGAAGACCGGTTATTTTTATTTCAGTCTTCGATGTTTTTGTCGATCTTCCGGGAAGCCTAAAGGGTGCAAACCTGTCCCGTAATTTTGAGGTGATCGACGAGGTTCTTCAGCAGGCCATCGACGGAGATGTAAATGAGATCGAACAACTCTGCGGAGTGGTGGCAAGAAAACTGCTTGATCATCATGAGTATGCAAAGTGCACCGAAGTCTACATGAAGAGCCAGTTCATGGTCAACAGGGAGACACCGGTCAGCCGGACGAACTGTCACGAGGTTGTAGAGGTTCATGCACACGCGATTGCTCTCAGGAATAACGGAAACCCGATTGTCAGGAAGACCGTGGGAGCAGAGGTGACCGGAATGACCGCCTGTCCCTGCGCTCAGAATATCATGAAGGATCATGCCCTGCATGTTATGGAGGATCTTGGCATCGAAAAGGAAAAGATCGAAGTATTCCTTGAAAAGGTGCCAATGGCCACTCACAACCAGCGCGGCAAGGGTTTCCTTTCCATCGAGACCGACGATGAACAGCATGTCAGTCTTCAAAAGATCATTGCCATCCTGAAGGCATCAATGAGTGCGGAGATCTATGAACTCCTTAAACGCGGTGACGAAAGCCATGTGGTAATGGCGGCCCACAGCAACCCAAGGTTTGTCGAGGATTGTGTGAGGGAGATGGCACGCCGTGTGATCGCAAACTTCGGAACGCTCCCGCCTGACTCTATCGTGACCATTAAACAGACCAACGAGGAGAGCATACACCAGCATGACGCATATGCCGAGCGACATGCAACCATCGGGGAACTGATGGAAGAGGCAGGGGACCAGATATAGGCAGTTCCTGTCAGTCATGTGCAGGCAACATGTTCTGAAAGGTCCTGCATATGGTTTTTTTTGCTACAATTACAGGATTTAGTAGACAAAATCCGTTAACAAAACGAAAGGTATAATTTGTAATTGATTCAATGGTTTTTTTAACGTACGCTATGTACGTTATGCCTACACTTAATGAGTGAAAACTCACTGTACAGACACTCGAACAACAATTGATTTAAGAGGCGATATAATTGTCAAAAGTTGTAGAGATTTCCCCAACCACGAGACACGAGGGACACACCAAACTCGTTTTGAAAGTAGACGATAACGGTGTTGTCGAGCGTGGCGACTGGCTCAGTATCACCCCTGTAAGGGGCATTGAGAAACTCGCCCTCGGCAAGACCATGGAGCAGGTCCCGAAGATTGCTTCACGTGTCTGTGGAATATGTCCAATTGCCCACACCCTGGCGGGTGTGGAGTCGATTGAAGGATCGATCGGATGTATCGTTCCTGACGATGCACTTCTACTGAGATATGCACTTCAGTGCGCAAACAGGCTGCACAGCCACGCACTGCACAACATTCTGTCCCTTCCGGACATGTATTTACCCGGAACCGACACGCACATCAATCCTTTCTCACCAGAAGAGCCCGTCCGTACCGTAGCAAAGCGCATACAGAAGCTTCGTGAAGTCGGCCAGACAGTCGGAGAGATTGTCGGCGGTGAAGCAATTCACCCGTCCAACCCGCGTATCGGAGGTATGTACAAGAACATCTCACCGCTTGCAAAGCAGAAGATCTATGACCTTGCAAAGGAAGCACTGCCACTCGCAGTCGAACATTGCGACTTCATGGTTTCGCTTTTCAAGGAATGGGACGACCGCCCCATGTCATCGGTAAATGCCGGAAAGGAAGTGGAGAAGACCGAGAAGTTTGGTTTCCACGACCAGGGATACATGGCATCGGCACCGATGTACGCGAGCACCAACCTTGACGAAGATCCCCACTGGGACCCGAACAGGTGGACCGACGTACGTCCATGGGACTGGTACATGGGAGAGCAGGAGATCACGCTCGATGATCCCGACTACCCAATAGGAGGAACCACCAAAGCGGGCGCAAAGGCATGGCCACAGATGGAAGCCTGCACCGCAGTGCCACTCTATGACGGTCAGCCCATTGAGGCAGGTCCGCGTGCACGTCTTGCTGAATTCAGAGGATTTGACAGGAAGGGTGCAATGGGTATCCAGATTGCCAGGCAGATGGAATTGCCAGACTGTCTATACGGCATTATGGAAGCAATGGATGCACTCAACACCACCGGATCAGTCCTTGCAGACGAGATCCCGCAGGGTGATGGTTCGCTTGGATGGTGTGCAAACGAAGCCCCGCGTGGCTGTGATGTCCACCTTGTAAGGGTCAAAGACGGAAAGGTTATTTGGTACTCACTTCTTGTGCCCACAACCTGGAACTTCCCAACCTGCAGCCGTGCACTCACCGGTGCACCATGGCAGCTTGCTGAAGTCATTGTCCGTGCATACGACCCGTGTGTATCATGTGCAACGCACATGATGGTGGTTGACGAGGACAAGAAAGTAGTGGCCCAGAAACTCATTCAGTGAGAGCGTAATCGTACATGTTATTCCGGGATATCGTAATAGTCGGGATCGGAAACCCTCTCTTCTATGATGACGGTTTTGGTCCCTTTGTGGCGGAAGAGCTCCAGAAGCTCAACCTGCCCGACAATGTCAAGGTGATCGACGGAGGCGGGGGAGCCTCGCACTTCCTCTTTACCATGATGTTCGATGAGAATATCAAGGTAAAAAAACTGATTATCGTTGATATTGTAGAGATGGGTGCAAAACCCGGGGAGGTGGCCCGACTTACTCCTGACCTGATGCCAACATCCAGCCAGCAACGGTATTATGATGCACATGCATTCCGTGTCGTTGAAGATCTGCTTGCAGAACTGGAGAGAAAAGGCGTAGAGGTCACGATTTTCGGATGCCAATACGGGCATGTAACCGAACCCGATTTTGAAATCGGGCTTACTGAAGAGGTTAAATCGGCCATTCCAAAGACAGTACGTCTAGTACTAAAAGAAATTGGAGTGGATTATGGGACTACTATCAGCAATCAAGAATCTATTCACGGGGTCTCATAAGGAAAAACCTGTTGTGAAACCCGGTGACAAGAAGGTTGAGAAAAAGGATATTAAAAGAAAGGAGGAGAAGCCTGTGGCAGATAAAATTACTGTCGGTCACGTTCACATGTCCGGGTGTACCGGATGTCTCGTGTCCCTGGCAGACAATTACGAGGGATTGTTTACCATCCTTGACAACTATGCTGAACTCGTCTATGCACTGACCCTTGCTGACGTGAGGCACATCCCGGAGATGGATGTTGCTCTCGTAGAGGGTTCGGTCTGTATTCAGGACGAGTGCTCAGTTAGAGAGATCAAGGAAACAAGAGAAAAGGCAGCGGTTGTTGTTGCACTCGGCGGATGTGCATGCTATGGAAACATCACAAGGTTCACCCGTGGCGGCCAGTGGAACCAGCCCCAGCATGAATCATACTTACCCATCGGTGACCTGATCGATGTGGATGTATACATTCCAAGCTGTGCGCCATCACCACAGATCATCAGGAACGTATGCGTTGCTGCGTACCTGCTGCTGAAAGGAACAGACGAACAGAAGGAGCTTGCAACCAAGTACCTCAAGCCGCTCATGGAGCTTGCAAAGAGAGGAACGGATGCCTGCGGATGCGACCTGATCTATGATGTGATCAACCAGGGACTCTGCATGGGATGCGGTACGTGTGCGGCAGTATGCCCGGTACGTGCGATCACCATGCAGTACGGCAAACCGCAGATCGAGCGTGACCTGTGCATCAAATGTGGTGCATGTTACTCGTCATGCCCAAGAAGCGCCCTTGACCTTGACGTCGTGTCCGAATACGAAGGCATCATGGATATCATTGATGGTGCCATGTCAGTCGGAGGTGAGTAATCATGGTTCTAGGTAAGTACAAATCCGTGGTATCAGCCCGCGCAACAGATGCAGAGATCCTGAACTATTCGCAGGACGGCGGTATTGTAACCCAGCTCTTCACATATGCACTCGACGAAGGCATCATTGACGGTGCCATCGTTGCAGGACCCGGTGAAGTGCCATGGAAGCCTGAGCCCACAGTGGCATGGTGCAAGGAAGACCTCCTTGCGGCAGCAGGCACAAAGTACAATATCTCCCCGAACATGGCCCTGATCAAGGAAGTGACCCGCAGCTATGGTATGGACAAGGTCGGTATCGTAGGTACACCCTGCCAGATGCAGGCACTGCGAAAGGGTCAGCTCTACCCGATCGGACTCAGGGATGTTCCTGACAAGATCGCTCTTGCAATCGGAATTTTCTGCATGGAAAACTTCCCGCACATGGGACTGGAGTCAATTGTCGAAGACCACTGCAACGTCAAACTTGAATCGGCGTCAAAGATGGATATCGGCAAGGGCAAGTTCACTGCCTACACAAACCGTGGTGAATCTTCATCAATCCCGCTGAAATACACTCACAAGTACGAGCAGCCCGGATGCCACGTATGTCTTGACTACGTAGCAAACCTGGGTGACATCTCCACCGGTTCAGTCGGAAGCCCCGACGGGTGGAGCACAGTCTTTGTTCGCTCAAAGAAGGGTGACAGCATCTGGGAGAAGGCGGTTGCCGCCGGATACTTCGAGACAAAGGACATGTCCGGAGTCAAGCCCGGACTTGAGCTTGTTGAGAAACTCGCAAAAGAGAAGATCGACAAGAACAAGAAGTTCCTCGAAGAGCGTGCATCTTTCGGTGTGGGCAAGGGACTCAGGAACCCGTACCTTTAAATCTATTTTTTTTATTCCCGCCTTCGGGCAGTTTTTTATCCTGATGCAGTAATTGATCATACATGCGAGGGGATCGGTTGCCTTCATGTATCAAATATGGAGCAATGGCATTGCTTATCATTCTCATGACCGCCGGGTGCACATATAATGGCCAGCCTGAAAATACAACAACAGATTCTCCGCTCCAGGGGAACGAAGAACCGGAAGTCGTACAAAACATCACTTCAACGACCAAAGAGAACTTTGACACCGGGACCATTCTCAGGATCGGAGAGAGATTCAGGTACAATGATATAACAGGAATCCATGATCCTTCGGGTACCGGAGACACGATATCAATATGGCTGGATGGATCTACCATTTCAAAAGGGTATTACCTGAAACCACGGTATCTTGGCGCAGACCTTACATACTGTCCCGCGGAAGACCACGAAAAATACCTGTTCGTGAGGATAAAATGTGTTGCACTCAAGAACTCTGCATATACACCATATATCGATTCATTTACACTGATCGGAGATGACGGAGAGAGATACTCCCCGTCTCTTTGCTTCTGCAATGACGCCCTCTGCCTGTCAGGAGGGGAATCTGGCTTATATGGCAATATTGAGCTTGCAAATATGTATACGATACAGGACATCGGCGGAATATACACCAGTTCACTCATCGACAACTCTGAAATCCAGTCTGTGATCTTATTCACCGTGCCGGACACACTCGGTAAAAGTTCATCCTATATCCTGCTTGACACAGGGGGTGCGGAAGCGACATGGAGTCTTTCAGATGTTTATGTCGATATCACCCTGAAGAAAGGGTCCGGCAGAATAACCATAATGGTGGACAATGCCAGAAACCTGCACCTGGTCAGGGATATTACGGTATCACTTACCTATCCCGACGGCAGGAACACAGACATAAATGCAGGGATACCTGGTATAGGAGAGAAAACGGCAGTTGAGGTTCCCGAACACGGTTTCGAACCAGTCACAATTCGCGCAAACCTGTATACCGGAGAAGATATTGTAATTTACAGGGAAAAATAGTATTCAAGGGACTATCTCAATGCCACGATAGATGATGAGACCCTTGCTGTCCTTTGATCTATTTATCATATCCCGTTTTGAAAGGGCACGGCCAAACTTCTGTTTGGTCATCATCTCCATTCCGGCCTCTTCGGCCCACCGGGTATATGCATTGAAGAGATCCTTTGCACTCACCACAACAGATTCCTCCGCCTGCCTGCATGCCACAGAGAGAAATTCATCTATCGGGTCAATGGCAGGAACAGGCAGCGGGATCTCCTCAACGGCCTCTCCCACCGTCTCTTCCATCAAAGGCACGGGTTCAAGGTTTTCGGTCTCAGGAAACTCTTCAGGTGGTGGCGTTTCAGTCTCTTCCGGTTCAGGCACCTCTTCAGACACTGGCAACCCCGGCTCGTTCAGGGGTGTAAGATCAACCGGCATGACAGATTCTGCATCTTCTGCGATCACCTTGGTCTTCACGCCCATTATCCCCTCCAGAAGGGCTGCGATATCCAGCCATATGATAAGCTTCTTGGATTCGCCCCGGTCTCCACCCTCGATCTCTTGCTTGATCACGCCCTTTATGAATTCCGTGCCTATCAGATCATTCCCGATGTCCTCTACGTCACCAGGCGTTATCTGAAGCACCGAATGGACGTTGTCCACTATAACACCAACGTTGGAGCCACCTAACGCGTCAGGGAGGAGGACGATGATGTTCTGCCCTTCCCTGCTCTCGGGAACAGTAATATTCAGAATGCTGCTGATATCGATCACGTTGAGGATTTCTCCCCTGAGATTGATGATGCCTGCAATATAATCCAGAGAATTGGGGAGCCTCGTGATCGATGTCATCTCGATTATCTCTCTTGCATAAGAGATGTCCATCGCATATAGGGACCCGCCAATCTCAAACTCGACTACATCCATAAAATCTGCCATTTGCCACACCGGAGGATATACTGATGTTTTAGTATGATCTCTACTCAAATATTAGTCTTTTCAAATGACTTCTGCTGGATCCAGTTGCCAACCGGCCAGAGTTTTCATATAAACCGAAATGATTTAACCTGATCCTGAGAGATGCAATAATTTCACCACATATCATGAAATTGGTCATTAAGGCCTTAGAATCCCTGCTCTCGCAACAGTTGTCAAATCAATTACTTTGCTTTGTAGATTACAGCATTACAATGATAAAACAACATTCTGAATCTATGATGCAATTACAGGTAATTGTATTCAAGAATAAAATTTATACAATATTGTCTAATATATTAGACATATGTCCAAACCATTGGCAATCACAAATAATCTCCTGATGATCATATCATTGTTCACCAATGGATATCAACAGGATTATTATGTGCGCGAAGTGTGTAGGCACCTTCCATTGACCCATGGCACCGCCCACAACAACCTTGAATCTCTTGAAGGAGCAGGTATCCTTATTTCAAAAATGAAAGGCAAGATAAGACTATTCAGCCTCAAAAAAACCGGGACGGCATCCTATTACTGCCAGCTTGCTGAAAGTTACAAACGGATCAGATTCGCAGAACAATATCCATTCATTGATGAAGTACTGAACAGGATAATTCCATTTTGTAAAGGCCCAGTGGCATTATTTGGCAGTTACGCATATGGAAACCCAACCAAAGACTCTGACATTGATATATTTGTTGTAGGAGATTACGACCATGACGAGGTGGCCCGCACCACAAGAAAATTCAACGTCAGAGTAAACGTCAAGTCATATCAACGGGATCTTTTCATAAATACTATCAGGGATGATTTCCTTATCAGGGAGGTTTACAAATCCCATGTGTTCCTGTCATGCCCGGATTTTTTCATACGGGAAGTGATGAAATAGTGGACGTCATCAGGTGGTGCAAAAAGAAAAAAAAGGGCATCAGGTTGATATCTCCCAATGAAAATCTGGCAGATGCATATCTCTTCAAAGCCGAAGATGCACTCGAAACGATGAACAGTATCACCTCTCCGGACTGGAGAATCTCAACCGCATATTATGCCATGTATTATTCTGTTTATGCAATACTAATGAAAAGCGGGATAAAAAGCGAGATTCATTCTTGCACAATCGAGTGCATGAGGATATTTTTTTAACAGCTTCTTCGATGAAAAAAATGTGGAAATGCTGGAAAAGGCGAGAAACATGCGTATAGAGAGCCAGTATTATGTCTCCAGATCAGCCATTGAGGAAGATATTGATGAAATTGCAAAATTAGCCCCTGCATTCGTCATTAAATGCAGAAATGTCTGCAACAGGATAAAAACAAAAGATATTGAAGAGATAAGAGAAAGAATTCAAAGATCCTGAGTTACGGGGTGTTCAAAACTCCATAATAATAGAGGATTCACCGGTGGAGATCCGACCCACATTCCTGACAGGGCGTAAGGTCAACATCAGGACCAGTGGAATCCCTTTCTCCTGAAACACCTCACAGTGAACGAATACATCTTAAGAAAAAAATAGTATCGTTCCCGGAAAGTTTTCTTCATAGTCATTATTTTATAAAAAAGGGCATTTCATTCTGTTTTCAATTATAATGCCGGTTCAAATAACCATGATCATTATTTACGTTCGTAGGAAGGCGTGATCCTCACATTCATCTTGTCATTACCCACGATCAGTACACCCTCACCCGGCCTGAAATTCAGGAGATCCGATTCACTGACCTCGAAGAACTTCGCGTTCTCCTGTGCCTGTTTCTTGTTCTCTGCCTTCATGCAGAATTTGACCGAGATGTTTGCAAGAATCTCCTCGTTGAAGTGGCCGATTAATTGTGACGCAAGCACGAGCCCCACCCCGAACTTTCTCATCTCGGTTGCATATTTATTCAGCACCGCCTTTACTGTCTGTTTTGAGTTGGTCTTCTGGCTAACCAGGAGTTTTGCCTCGTCCACGATAACAAACAGCCTGAACTTTTCAAAGTCGTTCTCGGTTCCACGGGGGGTCTCCCCCATCGCCTGTAGTGAGTAATAGAGCCGCCGAAGGAAGAGATCCGCAAAGAGATACCTGAGATTTTCAGGGAGGGCATTGAGATTGATATGAGTGATGCCGTCGGAAAGGATCTCCCGGATGGAGATCTTTGATTCCCCTGAAAACAGTTTGTAATCAAAGATGTCCTCAAGGTAAGCAGGAATGGCCTCGTCCTCACAATCCATGATCAACTGCTCCACATCATCGAAGTATGACCTGTTCCTCCATGTGGCGGGGTCAGAACTGATGCCCCAGAGATTGTAGCATTCCTTTACGATACCCTTGATCCGCCTTCTCTGCTGTATCCCCAGAGTGGGGAAGTTTATGGATATCGCATCAACGAAATCTGAGGTTGCACGCAGTGGAGTGATTTCTGCGAATTCCGGGTCCAGCTCAAAGGGATTAAAATAATAGGGGCTGCCTTCACGTATCCTGAATGATCTCAGGTCACAACCGTCACATGCCATGTCCCCGTGGAAATCTATCATCACCACGGGATAATCCAACTTCTCAAGCTCTGAGGATATGCACCTTATCGTCTCGGTCTTGCCGGCGCCCGAACCCCCTATGATAATGACATGCCCGTTTGAGAGAGAACCCGGCGACCAGTATACCGGATCACCATCATAATTCTTGCCCAGCATGACATCAAGCGGACCCCTGTCCGGTTCCGCCGCGGCAATACTGTCTTCCCAGTCAGGATCAAGATCCGTGACGATCTGTGGTGATGGAGAGGCCGGAACCGGGAGAATTTCTTCTTCCGGCATTTTTGTGGGAGTATCCATTATAGTGTATTCCGGCAAATCCGGGACAGTCACTTCAGGCATCTCCTCCTCCGGGGTAGCCCGGCATTCATCTGTGATCGTATCTGCCGTGAACGTGGGCGGCAACGGGGCGACCCTGTCCACTCTTTCCTCAGGCATGATGCTGACAAGACCGGGTTGTGCATCGGCCCAGCGGCACTTCAGCTCATGCTTGATCGATCGGACCTGTTCATCGAAACCTGCCTGATCAAGTATCAGGAACGAGGGGAGCCGGCCACTTCCACTGCCAAGAATGTGAACTGTAGGACCGACCTGCCTCAGGACCCTGTTTACTCTTGTGAAAAAATCATAGTTGCCGATCTGATCCCGTGAATATACACCCGATCCGATATACATCAGGGCATCGTAATCCTGCCTGATATCCTCCAGAATCATTCCCATCGACTCTACAGTCTCACCATCAGTCCTCTCCAGAAGCTCCTTGAGTATCATGGCAAATTCATCAGGGTACACATAGCACTCACTGAGTTCGGCCTCGCTCTTCGCGGCAAATAGTCTTGCAATAACCGCACAGCCTTTCATCTTTAAAAACTCTGAAAACCCGGCAAATTTTGAGAACAATCCGGGATTGTCTTTCAGTAAAAACGACAGATACGTGCTTTCATCGGCCGGAGGCATGGCAGGGCATACCTTTGAGAGATATCCACCGTCGGTACAGGTTGAAAACAACATGGGCACAATGGGGGCGGTAATACTGGCAAGTTCATCAAAATTGATCGATGCGATCCTTTTCGATATAATAGCGCTGGCAAGGACCCTGCCTGAACCACAGACCCTGTAGATCCTCTTGTCTGAGAGCTCTTCCGATTCGATCAGTCCGGAATTTTCCAGCTCAAAGAGTGGTGCCTGTGTGTGGGCGTAGCAGTCCTTGTCAAGTGCACCAAAACCCCGGCCCGAGTCAATCTCCACATTCTCTGCAATCGCAATATAACAGAGAGTATCAATGAAGTCCCGCGCCTCGCCCTCGCTCTGGCCTGAAAAAAAACGGGACAGATCTGCCGGCATCATTCCGGAAAAACGAGTCGCATCACCTTCACTCCAGCCGGACAGGATCAATGCTTCGGCAATATTATCCTTCATGTCGTTCACGCAAATGCTGGTACTACTTTCCATTTGAAGAAGATTTACTAAATATTTTCCTGAAAATTGTCTGAAAATTATATTGGAAGGGTGGCTTCGATCTCTTCCAGTCTTTTGGAGTTCCCCTCGATCTCCAATTCAATCTTCCTGATATCCTCACCAAACGAGAGAGCATCGATAGAGCATTCAAAATCGCCATCCAGGCACTCTTTCAGGAGTTTGAGCATTTTATCGGCGACAAAAACATCTTTTTTCAGCTGTACATATGTCTCCAGGGTATCGTTATCAATTCCCATCCCCATTGCCTTCTCCACATTTCTGCGAAGGACCTTTCTGGAATCCGTGATAGAATCCACGATATCCCTGAGCTGCATGGCTGTTACAGGTTTCATGATATATCCGTCAATCATCCTGCTGTAGTTTAGAATCTCTTCTGTTGTCAGCTGTTTCGCCGTGAGCATCACTATCGGCAGATCAGGACCGGGCATTACTTCCCTGATTCTTTTCATCGTCTCCCAGCCGTCGATGGGCTCCATCATGATATCAAGCATGATCAGGTCGGGTTTTTCATGACGAATAAGCTCACATGCTTCGATGCCGCTCTTTGATGAAATGATCTTGTGTCCGCCTTTTTCCAGAATTATTGTAAATAGATCAACCAGAGTCGGGTTATCATCGATTATCATTATGTACGCCATGATTAGAAACCGTGTTATTATAACTGGATTTATCTACCTATTAAATCATTTTTATAAATCTATGCCCAGATGTCCACAGGCTCCAGGATCGCATCGATCATGAAGTCAAATGAGAGTTTTTCAGTCCATCCTGCCTTCTGGAACATATTCATGAAGGAGACCCCTGCCAGTTTTGCATCCGGTGCAGTCCTGTTTACCGCATCAAGAGCCTCGTCTGCGGTGACCGGGACGCCGGGCATGGACAGGCCGCCCATGATTACCACCACTTTCGGGCTGACTGTTTCGGGTTTTCCCTTCACCTGGTAACCCACTCCGTCAACAAGTTCAAGCTTTTTTGCCGAACCGGTATCCAGCATGGGCACGTAGAGGTGTTCAAGACCCATGTCCCTGACCGCATAGGCGAGCAGTTCAATGAACGGTGTGCATGTACCGGGACAGCCGAAATAGATGACCTGATCACCCTTGTTCAGTCCGGCATCTGAGATAAACTGCCTGAATGGCCTCAGCAGTCCAGAGATGCCCTTCTGTGAATCGATCTTTTTCATATCTGAACTGTTATTTTCAGGAAAGAATAATTTTTTTATTGTGATTTTCAGTTTGATACAAAATTAGGCTTTGTAGAAATCCTTTCTGAATGAACAATTTATCTTTCTAATATATTATGGAAACCAGATATAGGGAGTATCGTTACAGGGGGTGGGGAC
>Ga0272441_10008657_pt1 | contig 16055 bp, 12 predicted proteins | sample SSMProp6N_FD_193582 | JGI IMG/M metagenome (GOLD analysis project Ga0272441, IMG submission 193582) | Marine sediment archaeal communities from Little Sippewissett salt marsh, Falmouth, MA, United States - SSM-Prop-6N | ecosystem: Environmental > Aquatic > Marine > Wetlands > Sediment ... | reverse complement strand
AGTAATTTACGACAGCACCTCTTTGACCCTGCTGGCAGCATCCTCAAATGATATTGCAGAGAATACCTCGAGTCCTGAATTGTCTATTATAGTTTTCGCTTCTTCAGCATTCGTTCCCTGTAATCGAACGATAACCGGAACGGGTACTGATCCAAATGATTTGCATGCTTCAACCACCCCGTTAGCCACCCTGTCGCATCGCACTATTCCACCGAAAATATTAATCAGTATGGCCTTAACGTTCGGGTCCTTAAGGATAATCCTGAATCCTGCTTCTACTGTCTCTGCGCTTGCTGTTCCTCCAACATCGAGAAAGTTGGCAGGACTACCGCCTGACAGCTTGATAAGGTCCATGGTGGCCATTGCCAGACCTGCACCATTAACCATGCATCCAACATTACCGTCTAACTTAACGAAGTTAAGGTTATGTTTGCCTGCTTCCACTTCGGTAGGGTCTTCCTCGGTCAGATCCCTCATCGCCATAATATCATTATGCCTGAAAAGCCCGCTATCATCAATGCTGAATTTACAGTCAACAGCGAGTATCTTATTATCGCTGGTTTTTAATACAGGATTAATCTCGAGTAACTGTGCATCACTGTAAATAAATGAATCATAAAGTCCTTTAAGGAACCTTAGCATATCCTTATAGGCATCACCTTTCAATCCCAGGTTGAAAGCAATCCTCCGCATCTGGAAAGCCTGCAGGCCAAGTCCCGGATCAATATATTCCCTGAAGATAAGATGCGGTGTTTTATCTGCTACTTCCTCTATATCCATACCACCCTCAGGTGAATACATCAGAACATTTCGGCCCGTATTCCTGTCAAGCAGTATACTGATGTAATATTCCTCCGTTTCAGATTCACCGGGGTAATAAACATCCTGGGCAACCAGCACTTTATTAACCTTCTTACCTTCAGGCCCGGTTTGAGGGGTAACAAGGTTCATCCCCAGTATATTGCCGGCAAGGTCTGAGACCTCATCCAGAGATTTGGCCAGTTTGACACCTCCACCTTTTCCCCTGCCACCTGCATGTATCTGAGCTTTAATTACATAAAAATCAGAATTAAATTTTGTTTTGAGTTGCTCTGCTATCATAACTGCCTGATCAGGGGTTTCTGCAACAAAACCTTCCTGTATGCTCACTCCATAATTCTTTAGTATTGATTTACCCTGGTACTCGTGTAGATTCATTGATAGATATTTATCGGTTTAATACTTGGCTTCCCCTATGGTTATAGCACCCGCCAAATTACATTTTTTTTCTCTATTTTAGTAAAAAATGAAGATGTTATGCGCAAACTCAAGATGTCGGAGTTAGAGAGACTGAGTGTTGAGGAATTCAGAAAAAGCGAAAAAAGTCCCTTTATAATTGTGCTCGATAATATAAGGAGTTTAAACAATATTGGTTCTGTGTTCAGGACAGCTGACTGTCTCAGGGCTGAAGCTGTTTACCTCTGTGGTATTACAGCTACCCCTCCCCACCGGGATATTCATAAAACAGCCCTTGGGGCAACAGAATCAGTGCATTGGAAATATTATAAAAATACTATCGAGGCTGTAAAAGAGCTTAAGTCGCAGGCTTACCATATCATCTCCCTGGAACAGGTAGAAGGATCAAGCCCGCTGCAGGATTTCAAACCTGATAAAGACCTCAAATACGCATTCGTGTTTGGCCATGAAGTAAAAGGTGTCGAGCAATCTGTAATTGATGTTTCCGACACCTGTATTGAAATACCACAGTTTGGCACCAAACATTCATTCAATATCTCCGTTTCGGTAGGGATAGTCCTATGGGATGTATTTGCAAAATTATATTATCAATGATTCTATTCTTTATTCCTGGATAATCGCTCCCTACTTCATCCACTCTGGGGGCGCCCAAATTGGACGTCCTTACTCGCTCAAAAAAATTCAATATTGACTCGCCCCGCTGGCGCGGTTCTCCAGAACCGTGCCGCGAGGCTCATCGAGCTCGCTGTACTCCTATGCCCGCTGTAGCCAGAGGCTGTCTCAAAAGTATTACTTCCAGATATTTTGCAAATAAATATATTCACCACAGAGGACACTGAGAATCACTACGACACAGGTAACATGCTCAATATAAATAACATACTACACTGTGATGACTCAGTGGAACTCTGTGATTCTCTGTGGTTAAATTCATTTTGGAATACATCTCTCACTTTTGAGACAGCCTCAGCGAATCGTATTCACAACTCAATATCCGGAACACGAAACGCGGAACCCGAAACGCGGAAGGGGGATCAAAAAAAGCCCCGCATTTCTACGGGGCTTTTTCTATAATGATCGTTATCTATTCTATCTTATTGCACGAGTGAAGTGAAAGCTGAATCATTGAAGAATTTTGCAAATTCAATATCATCAGCAGCGTATCCTGCCCAGTCGGCATTATACTCTATAGCTTCACGAAGACCATTAAGCATATAATCTTTATTGTCCATTCTTGCACCGATTACTGCTTTAAGGTATGAAGAAGAACCACACTCGAGCATATCCATATTGTCAAGCATGTTCTTTGCCTTGCTCATATCACCTTTCAGAAGGTGAGCAAGTGCATTATTGAATGATGGGTTATTATTAAAATAGTTAACAGCCCTGTCATACTCTCCATTCATTATAGCAATTGTTCCAAGTCCGTATTTTGACTCGTCGGTTGCTGTTGTCATTGAGTTAAAGTATTCTTCAGCTTCTTCTGCATTTCCTTCGAGCAGGGCAATAAAACCAAGGTTATTCTTAACCACATCAATATTCTTAAGTGCTTTAGCCTTTTCAAAAGCTGCTTTAGCTTCAGCTATTTTACCGAGTTCGAGAGAAACAACACCCACGTTATTATGAGCTCTCAGGCATTTGGGCACCTGCTTGGCAGCTATCTGGTAGTACTTAAGCTGTTCTTCCAGATCATCAGTCAATGTTGCAGCATAAAGTATCTCTTCCAGGTCAAGGACAGTGGGATCAGAGTTAATCTGTTCCAGTATCTCCTCGTCCGAGCGTCCTATCTTGTTTACATTAACAATAAGCTTGGATCTTCTGAGCTTGGGAAGAATCTCTTCTTTGAGGACCTCAAAGGCAGCTGACATGTTCTTTATTTCCTGTTCACGAACAACGGGATCTGAATACATTGAAAGAACCCTTACAATAAGCTCCTTATCTTCAATATTGGATTTTTCAACTTCAGTCTTGAATCCTTCCCAGTCTTCAGCTGTGGCTTTACTTTTCACAAAACCTTCTTTGCCTATATCCTCTATCTTAGCTTTCTCGAATTCACGCATAATATACTTGCTTGCTGATTCAAGCCTTTTATTTGACAGTTCATCGTTAAAGTCCAGGGGGCCATCGGGTGATGCATATGCACTCACCAGCATATCTATAAATTCGAGGTTCTCTGCGTCGTTAACAAGAGTAAGATATTCCTTCAGAGCTGCTATATCTTCTGATTTCAGCTCTGTATTCCTGATATTTGCCATGTTAATACGGTAGTGAATATCAGCCATTTTATCTTCAGGAATGATCCTTTTGAAATTATCTGACATCGCCATGGTCATCGGATAATCAACAACTAATGTTGAGGTAGCGACAACACCGTCGGCCAGTTTTACAGGATCAAAATCAAGCGATTTATTTTTTCTGGTTGCTGTAACCCTTAGCATAAGCTCAGACTTACGCATAGCTTCGTCAAATGGTACTGAGCTTGAGTAAGTGAAATTATCACCCGAGCTCGATATGACTTCATTATTTGCCTGAACATTTTCTCCCTGAAGGGATACTTTTTCAAATTGAGTTTCCCCTCCTTCATATACAAGTACAGGAGTTGCTTCCAGGATTGTGTTTTTATCAAAATATTTTTCAGGGAAAGTACCGTTAACGGTCAGTTCGACTGTACCTGCATGTGTCTCAAGCACTTCAGGGACAACTTCGTACCTTACCTGATCGGCATTTTGTTTCATCTTATTCAATCCACTACATCCTGATAAAAGTGCAGCAGCAATAAAAAGAATAAAATAGCTTCTGATTTTTTTCATGGTAACAAATATTAATTATTTAATTGTTGATCAAGTCTTAACAATCACAATAGTGCAAATCTAATAAAAAAATACAGAATACGAGTAAACAGGATGCTAAAATTACTTTAAAATATACCTATTGAGACCTTTAGTATGGCTTTGACCGAAAATTGCATCCAGTAATTTTGAATAATCATTTCTGTTATTTACAAAGTCAATATCATTAATATCAAGTATCAGGTATTTATGTTCAGGATTTTGCCTGAACCAGTTGAAATAACTATTCTGTATCTTAAGCAGATAATCTTCATTTATTGATGATTCATAATCCCTTCCTCTCTTTGCAATATTTTTCAGCAAACCAGGAGTATCAACATGGAGGTAAACATACAGGTCGGGTCTGGGCAGGGACTGGTAAATAATATGAAATAATTGCCGGTAGAGGTTAAATTCATCTTCTTCCAGTGTGGCTGAGGCAAAGACAATTGATTTCATAAAGAAAAAATCAGCCACCACGAAGGGGCTGAAAATATCCAAATTACCTATTTCTGTCTTTAACTGATTATAACGCTCGGCAAGAAACGAAAGTTCAAGTGGAAAGGCATATCGCTTAGGTTCCCTGTAGAATTTAGGCAGAAAAGGGTTATCCGCAAATTTTTCCAGGACGATCCTGGCATCATATTTTCCGGCAATCATCTTTGCCAGACTGGTTTTTCCGGCTCCTATATTGCCTTCAATGACGATATATTTGTATTTGTGTTCCAAGATGAAAGATAAAAGACAAAAGACAAAAGTATAAAGACAAAAGTATAAAGGAAAAAGGAAAAAGAATCATTTATAAATAAAGATACAAGATACAAGGCGCAAGATACAAGTATAAAGGAAAAAGGAAAAAGTACAAAGTCGAAGCGTAGCGAAGACCCCGGACGAGCATAGCGAGATCCGGGGGAAAAGGAGGAGCCAGACAGAGCAGAGGTTGATTGAAATTAACTATCCGCCTTAGTCCTGCCGAAGGAGGGCTCCAAGCCCCATGCTCCCTGCTCCCTGCTCACTGCTCCCTGCTATTACTTTTATCTTTTATCTGTCGTGCCTGCGTCTGTCATCACCCGGTTTGCGCCCCTGGCGACGGTCGCCGCGGTCATAACGCCGGTCTTTATTATCATGCCTTCTGCCCCCCGATTGGTGAGCACTTTCCTGGTATCCTTCAGGACGCGGCAGCAAGGCTTTACGCGAAAGTTTAAGTTTTCCTGTTTTGGGATCGATATCCAGTAGTTTAACATCTACCTCATCACCTTCTTTCAGAACGTCCTCAACTTCGTTAACCTTACGCCATTCAAGTTCGGAAATATGAAGCAGGCCTTCTTTACCCGGTATTATTTCAACAAAGGCTCCGAAACTGACTACCGATACCACCTTACCGTGGTATACCTTACCAATTTCCGGAACTTCAATGATTTTGTTTATCCAGTCGAGTGCCTTTGTGATTCCTTCCAGATTATCCCCAAATATATCGACCACGCCCATGCTATTAACTTCTTCCACCACGATAGTGGTTTCTGTTTCACGCTGTATTTCCTGTATCACCTTGCCTCCCGGCCCAATAATAGCTCCTATCATATCCTTGGGAATAATTATCTTTTCTATTCGCGGAGCATGGGGTTTAAGGTCGGGCCTTGGCTCGGATATTGTTTCAGTCATAATATCAAGTATATGCAGCCTGCCTTTTCGTGCCTGCTCAAGTGCCTCAGCAAGCACCTCATACGAAAGTCCTTCCACTTTGATATCCATCTGGGTAGCTGTTATACCTTCTCTGGTACCTGTTACTTTGAAGTCCATATCTCCAAGATGGTCTTCATCGCCCAGTATATCGGATAAGACGGCATATTTATCACTCTCCTTATCGGTTATCAGGCCCATGGCAATACCCGAAACGGGTTTGCTAATCTGTATACCTGCATCCATCAGTGCCAGCGTTCCGGCACATACTGTAGCCATAGATGATGAGCCGTTCGATTCAAGTATATCCGATACCACCCTTATGGCATATGGATTACTGTCCTCTTCAGGCATTATATTCTTTAAAGCCCTGTGTGCAAGGTTCCCATGACCTACCTCACGCCTGCTGGTACCTCTCGAAGGCCTGGCATCACCGGTTGAGAAAGGAGGGAAATTATAGTGGAGCACAAACTTCTCAGTGCCCTGGAATAGTACTTCATCAATAGTTTTTTCATCCAGTTTGGTGCCGAGGGTAACAGTGGTAAGCGACTGTGTTTCACCACGGGTAAAGATAGCAGAACCATGAGCTGCCGGCAATGGCTCAACCTCACACCATATGGGTCTTATCTCATCTGGTTTCCTGCCGTCCAGCCTTACCTTCTTGTCAAGAACCAATCGTCTGGCAGCTTCCTTGTGAACATCATGAAAATACCTGTTAATAAGCGTTTCATTCACTTCATCCTCCTCACCGTACTGTGACATGAAATTTTCCAGTACCTTATCTATTTCTTCTGATCTCTGGTGTTTATCAGCTACCTTTTTTGAAACAACCTTGAATAATTTATCATATGTCTCATCCCATACCTTCTTCTTAAGGTCCTCATCATTTTCCTCGTGGGAATATTCACGTTTTTTGGTGGCTCCTACCATTTCGGCAAGCTCCATCTGGGCCTTGCAGTGTTTCTTTATCTCATCATGCGCAAACTTAATTGCTTCCAGCATCACATCTTCGGGCACCTCTTTCATCTCACCTTCCACCATTAATATATTATCAAAGGTTGCACCCACGATGATGTCGAGATCTGCATTTTCAAGCTGACTCACGGTTGGATTTATCTGAAACTGCCCATCTATCCGGGCCACTCTGACCTCGGAAATAGGTCCTGCAAAAGGTATATCAGAAACTGCAAGGGCAGCGGAAGCAGCCAGGCCGGCGAGGGCATCAGGCATCACTTCCTTATCTGCAGATACAAGGTTAATAGTAACAAAGGTTTCTGCATGATAATCATCAGGAAAGAGCGGTCGGAGTGCACGATCGACGAGCCGTGCAATAAGAACCTCATAATCTGAGGGTCGGGCCTCTCTCTTCATAAAACCACCGGGAAATCTTCCCAGTGAAGCATATTTTTCTTTGTAATCCACTGAAAGGGGCATAAAATCAACATCCTCCCTGGCCTCCTTGGCAGAGACAACAGTGGCAAGCAACATAGTGTTACCGGTTTTCAATAAAACGGCACCATCAGCCTGCCTGGCCATCTTGCCCGTTTCAAATGTTATTGACCGTCCATCACCGAGGTCAATAGTCTTTTCAATTAGTTTATACATCTTTTTTTTCCTTATATTAAGGTGACGAAATTACGTAAATAAAATAAAAAAAGGCAATCTGAAATTGCCTTTTTGATTTATCGCTTATTTACGCAGCTTCAAAGCTTTAATGATTTCACGATATCGGTCGATATCCTTTCCTTTGAGGTAATCCAACAGCCTGCGGCGCTTGCCTACAAGCTTGACGAGAGCTCTCTGTGTATTATAATCCTTCTTGTTCTTTTTCAGATGCTCCGTAAGGTGTGATATACGGTATGAAAACAGTGCTATCTGTCCTTCAGCGCTACCTGTATCCATATCAGATTCACCATACTGTTTGAATATTTCCTGTTTCTTATCCGATGTCAAGTACATATCTGTCAAATAAATATTATTAGTTCTCAGGATTACCTGCCTGAATTTGGAACGCAAAGATAGTATATTTTTATCAATAAAATCAAACATAAGTAAAAAAAAGAAGATCGTTCAACATAATTTAATACAGGCAAGATCCAAACGAATTAATAAACTCCGGGACTTAGTATACCTTTCTATATTAAAGACGCATTAACCGTGCCAGTGGTTGCGTATTTTTCAGGTTTTTTTCGAATATTTATCAAAGATTTTCGAGTGTTCGTCAAAAGGGGTTCGGAATTCCTTGATGGAAGGCTATACTCCTTTCTGAATTAGCTCTTTAAGATTTAACAGATCCTCGGTTGTTCCAAGGACAAAGAGCTGGTCATCCTGTGACAGCAGGGTACTGGCAGGAGGATTAATAACATACTGTTTCGATTTAGTTTTGAGTCCAATTATATTGGCACCGGTCCTATTATGTATATCAAGATCCTTAATAGACTTTCCGGTGAAGCACTCAGCCATATCACTGCATGATATTTCCTCGATTCTCACTCCCCTTGGTTGCATAAGAACAGTATCGATAAATTCAACCACATCGGGGTCTACAACCAGCCTGGCCATCCTTGTACCTCCTATTTTATCAGGCATAATGACATTTGATGCTCCGGCTCTTTTGAGTTTTGTGTCTGAATTATCATCAGATGCCCTGCTGATAATCAGCAGATCAGGCCTCATCTGTCTTGCTGTCAGTACCACAAAGAGGTTGTCAGCATCAACCGGCAGGGTTGTTATAAGGGCCCTGGCGTTTTCGATATTTGCCAGCTCAAGTATATCCTCCTGGGTGGCATCACCCTCAATATAGAGGTGCTCGGTTGAACGACGCAGGTATTCAACCACTTCTGCATCTTTCTCAATAACAAGGAATTCCTTATCATGATCCACAAGGTCCAGTGCTGCCTGCTTCCCGTTTCGACCAAAACCGCAGAGTATAACGTGATCTCTTAATTTGTCAATTTTCTTTTTCACCTTATTGTCTTTATAATAATGAGTAAATACCCCATCTACAACATAACGGGTAACCATGGTAATTACATAACCAAAAATACCGAAACTGCCAATTATTAGAAATATTGTAAATAGTTTACCTGCCTCCTGAAAATCAGCAACCTCTCTGAATCCAACGGTTGCCATGGTTATTACGGTCATATACAGGGCATCCAGAGGAGTTAAACCTTCAAGTATCATATAACCTATCATACCTGTCACCATAATGATCAGCAACAGGCTCAGGCCGGTTAAGGCAGACCTGATCATGGGAGCAGCCTTATGTTGGTAGAAAGGTTTTGCCATTTCATAAAATTTATTAACCCGTTCACTCCAGTAAATATCTGGATTGTGGATTAATATCCTGACCCAAACTTATTAATTTACTTCCACATTGGCAATGCAGGCATAACCTATTTTTGCAGTATTTCTCCCTTAGGTGAAGGAGACCCTGAGACTCCAGTGCTGAACATGGAATAATGCCTGCTTCAAACCATTCCCTGATAATCCTGTTTTCTTCAGGCGGAATCTCATCCAGCAGGTCTGCAGCGGCTGTGCAATATTCATGTTTTCCTGTCTCCCTGCCATAAAGGAACAGAAGGGGTATTACCATATTAATTAATAGCAGGTTGAGCATTATTCCGCCTGTCTTTTTTACCCTACCTCTTTTATAATGTCCAAACACATAATGATTATTCCAGTAATCCGAGGCCTGGCTTATGAATAAACGCGATAGCTCATCAATCGACCTGCAGCTCTTTACTTCACTGAACATTGATTTGCCCGTACATAATAATCCTGCCAGCTGTGATATTCTGATAGTCGGGAAGTTGGCAGGTCTTAACCTGTGATATTTCCACAACCATGAATCTACAGGTCTCAAGCTGTACTTCTGTCTCAACACCTTATACTCCTTCTGAAGGTCTAAATAATAATCATCCAGAATCTCATTCTCAAAAACACCTGGTTCAAGCATCCCTGCCTGTCCATAAAAGAGACATTCGACCTGCAGCCTGTTATCGGCATGCTTGCGAATGATTCTGAGTGGTAAATGACAGGCAAGGAGATAAAAAGGGGCTGAATTAACCTTTAAACCGAAATATCTTGCCAGCAGACGGTAAAGCGTTTCATCCCAGTTATTGCCGGTCGACTTTAACACCTCCCTGAGCCTGGTGATCTTCTCCTCGATCCGCTCTATTGCTATACGGCTTATCCAGTGTCTTATACTGAATGGAGGAATCTGCCTGATAATATCCCGGCAGGCTATGACGCAGGAATTATTCAGCAGGTCAAGATATCTTTCCTCCACATTTTTATCCCAACTGATGATATAGGTTTCGGGTATCAGCCCTGAGGCTGTTTTAACTTCCAGATCATTATTGACCACGACATGAAGTATAACATTGTCGTATCCATGGTCGAGGTTATGTCTATGCCTGAACCAGTCAGATGCATTTATATGCATTTCCACATTGCCGGCCCATTCTGTTTGTCCCAACTTTATCCTTGAATTAAAGAAATCAGGTCCGGCGTCCCTGTTGTAATCACCTGGTTCAATAATTTCAAGTTGATAGCCTGATATTGTTACAGGTGGTACTTCGCCAAATAAGCGATTTTTCCATATAAAATGAAGAAATTCTTCCTTCATGATTAAGAATTATGCAGCGATAACCTAAAGATAGGAAATAAGAATATATTATCATATAAAATAATAAGAAACTATATCAGTCCCCGGGTAATAAGGTGGGATTGCATTTCCTGCTGCAATTGTCTTGATTTCAGAGCTGCAACGGTGCCAAAATCCCTGGTGTCGTCGGCAAAAATTATTCCTCTGGATGAATTTACCAGCAAGCCGCAGCTACTGTTCATGCCATGATCTGCTACCTGCTCAAGGCTCCCACCCTGAGCTCCCACACCGGGAATAAGAAGGAAATGATCAGGTACAATTTCTCTTATTTCGGTCAGTGTTTCAGCCCTGGTTGCACCTACCACATACATCATCCTGTCCTTATCAGCCCATAACTGTGACTTCTGAAGAACAGTCTTGTAAAGGCTGTTATCCTGATCGGGGTGGTACTGAAAATCATCAGCCCCCTTGTTCGAGGTCAGTGCTAGGAGAATGACCCATTTGTCGGGATACTCCAGGAATGGTGTTACGGAGTCTTCACCCATATATGGGGCCACGGTAACTGCATCAAAGTCCATGTTTTCAAAAAAGGCCCGTGCATATAGTTTTGATGTATTACCTATATCGCCTCTCTTCGCATCAGCTATTGTAAAGATATCCGGGTGATTCTTCTTTATATATTCAACCGTTTTTTTAAGAGATATCCATCCATCTGCCCCTCCTGATTCATAAAAAGCAATATTAGGTTTGTATGCTACTGCAAAATCCGATGTTGCATCAATAATTGCCTTATTGAACTCAAACACCGGATCCTCACTATCATTCAGGAAAGAGGGTATTTTGTTAATATCAGAATCCAGACCCACGCAAAGGAAGGATTTCTTTTTGAGGATGTTAGCGTATAATTCGTTTCTGGTCATCACAGGCTGGTTTACAGGTTACTTTCTTTCAGTCTTTCGGCATTCTCGGCCATTTGTAGTTTATCTATTATTTCCTGGATATCACCGTTTAGTACCGATTCAAGGTTATACATTGTAAGATTTATGCGGTGGTCGGTAATCCTTCCCTGAGGATAATTATAGGTCCTGATCTTTGCCGAACGGTCACCGGTTGACACCATTGTTTTCCTTTTAGATGCAATTTCATCAAGGTATTTCTGGTATTCCAGGTTGTAAAGCCTGGTCCTCAGCTCCTTCATGGCCCTGTCAAGGTTCTTGAGCTGCGATTTCTCATCCTGGCAGGTCACCACTATGCCTGTTGGTATATGTGTGAGCCTGATAGCCGAATATGTGGTGTTAACTGACTGTCCTCCCGGTCCGGATGAACAGTAAGTATCCTTCCTTATATCTTCCTGTTTTACTTCAACATCAAATTCATCGGCTTCGGGCAGCACTGCAACCGTGGCAGCAGAGGTATGTACCCTGCCCTGGGTTTCAGTTTGTGGTACTCTTTGAACCCGATGAACACCCGATTCATATTTCATGACACCGTATACTCCATTACCGGTTATCGTGAATACTATTTCCTTATACCCCCCTACAGTTCCTTCAGTAACTGTATTTACTTCTATTTTCCATTTCCTTTCATCACAGTATTTGGTATACATCCTGAACAGGTCCCCGGCAAAAATACTTGCTTCATCACCTCCTGTCCCGGCACGTATCTCAATAATTGCATTCTTATCATCTTCGGGATCTGCAGGCAGGAGAAGCATCTTGATCTCTTCCTCCATGGATGGTAACCTTTCGGTTAGCTCATCCAGCTCGGCCTTTGCCATCTCTCGCATCTCGGGATCTTTCTCCTCACCCAGCATTGCCTTTGCCGAATCAATATTAGAAATTACATTTTTGTATTCATTATATGCTTCCACAATAGGCTCGAGGTCTTTGTATTCCTTATTTAGTTTTACATACCTCTTCATATCGGCGATAATATCAGGCTCCGTAATCAGCCTGCCAACCTCCTCAAACCTTTCCTTTACTCCCTGAAGTTTTTCAAGGATCATATTATTTGCCATAACCAGTTAAAATTTAATAGTAAAATTCACCTGCTTCAGTACGAATTGTCAGTTTCTTCTTTTCAGCATGCTCACAATATCCAATAAGCTGTGCTTCAAGGTTGAAACCGGATGCGATATTAATTACTTGCTCTGCATCATCAGGATGCAGATATATCTCAAACCTGTGCCCCATATTGAAAACCCGGTACATCTCCTGCCATTGAGTAGCTGACTGCTCCTGAATTATTTTGAACAGAGGAGGAACGGGGAACATATTGTTTTTCATGATATGTATATCCGAAACAAAATTCAGAACTTTCGTTTGTGCTCCGCCCGAGCAATGCACCATGCCATGTATCCTTTCCGGCATTTCCTCCAGGATGGTCCTGATCACCGGGGCATATGTCCTGGTAGGCGACAACACAAGCATGCCTGCATCCAATCCCAGTCCCTCAATATCATCGGTAAGTCTGTAATTTCCAGTGTAAACAAGATCAGCATCCATAGAAGGATCATAACTCTCGGGGTATTTCTCTGCCAGGTATCCTGCAAAAACATCGTGGCGGGCCGAAGTTAGGCCATTTGATCCTATCCCGCTGTTATATTCCTTCTCATACGTAGTCTGCCCGCTGGAAGAAAGGCCAACAATAACATCACCCGGAGCAATTCTGTCATTCGTAATAATCTCGGACCTTTTCATCCTGGCCGCAACGGTTGAATCAACGATAATGGTTCTTACAAGGTCGCCCACATCAGCCGTCTCGCCACCTGTAAGGTAAACGTTAACACCTGCCTCCCTCAGCCCCTGAAGTACTTCTTCGGTACCTCCAATAATAGCCTGAATTACCTCGCCGGGAATATTTTTTCTATTCCTGCCGATCGTTGAAGACAGCAGAATATTATTTGTAACACCCACGCATAGCAGGTCATCAATATTCATAACCACGGCATCCTGGGCAATACCTTTCCATACATTAAGGTCCCCTGTCTCTCTCCAGTATATATATGCCAGTGATGATTTTGTCCCGGCACCGTCGGCATGCATTATATTGCAATAGTCCGGATCATTCCCAAGGATATCAGGCACTACTTTACAGAAGGCCCCCGGGAAAAGACCTTTGTCTACATCCTTAATGGCCCTGTGTACATCATCTTTTGATGCTGACACACCCCTTCTGTCATATCTTGATTTCATGCTACCAATAGCTTACTCCAGGGTGCAAATTTAGCAAACGTTTCGGTTTTATTCCTATTGATTAAGTAGTTATTAAGAGTCATTCCGGCGAAAGACACTGTAAATAACAATAACTCTATTCTGACAAAGCTAGGATACCTGATGGTTCAGGCTGAGGCTCCACCCTCGATGAGGTTGTCATAAAAGTCTGATTCCAGGATATTTTACCGGTAGAGTATTTCACCACGGAGATCACTGTGTCACACTGTGACACACAGTGAATGCTCACTATCAGCTAATTATGACACCGTGAGAACTCCGTGCAACACTGTGGATCACCGTGGTAAAAGTCATTATTATCAACAAATTCACTTTTGAGACAGCCTCCACCCAGCACATGTTAATCTGTGTAATCAGTCTGAATCTGTATAATCTGTGCTTAAAACCCTGAACTCCGTTCTCCTGTTTATCTGATGAGCAATTTCTTTTTGCTCTTCATTAGGCAGGCTGCTTATAAACTGCTCGTTCAAAATAAATCCTTCCCTCAGGAAATCATATTCGGAAGCGATCTCTTCATCAACAATCTTCGGGTTCGATTCGCCATAGCCCCTGGCAGATAATCTATCCGCCGCAATTCCCTTATTTATCAAATAATCAACAACTGACTGTGCACGTTTCTGCGATAATTCGATATTGTATTCCTCGGTATCGCGTGAATCTGTATGAGACATCAGCTCAATGGTAACATTGGGATTATCATTAAGTGTTTCAACCAGTTTATCCAGCGACACCATTGATTCAGGTCTGAGGTCCCATTTGTTGAAATCATAAAGGATATTCGGAAGTTCAATGGGTTTATCTATTGATGTCATTAAAATAGTTGTAAGAAACTCCCTGCTCTTGTCCTGACCCCTGGTTGTCTCCTTTTCTTTCCCGTTAAGGTATCCTTCCTTTGAAGCCAGGAAAATATAATCAACATTTTCATTCAGCATAAACCTGAAATCACCGCTTTCTCCCGTATTATTTCTAATAGTTGTACCATCGCTTGCTATAAGCTGTACAATTGCGTCCTGAATTGGCTCACCTGTTTTTTCATCTTTTACCAGGCCCTGAACGCTGAACCTGAGAGGTGGCAATTCGAAAGAATATATCTCATCGTTGGTACGGCCTTTACGTGTGGAACTGAACATCCCAATTTCATTCTCACCCTGGAAGCTTATACCGAAATCATCGGCACTTGAATTGATAGGATATCTCATATTGTCCACCAGCCATCTTCCGTCAGGCTGTGGTTCAGCCTTGTAGATATCAAGACCGCCCATGCCTATATGCCCGTTTGAGGCAAAATATAATATACCATCTGTTCTCAGGTACGGGAATACCTCATCTCCCTGGGTGTTTATATCAGGGCCCAGGTTTCTTGGTTGTGACCATGAATCATTAGTGGAAGATCGTGTCACATAATAAATATCCTTTCCGCCATAGCTATCTGCCAGTTGCGAAACGAAGTATAATGTCAGACCATCAGGTGATATTGCAGGATGAGCTGCTACCAGGGAGTCAGGCAAGAGGTCAAGCCTCTCCGGCTGGCTCCAGCCTCCCTCGTTTCTCCTGGCAGTCATGATCACACAACCCCTGTTCTCCCTTTTACCTACCTCACAAAGGGTGTAAAATATCTGCCTGTAATCGGATGTAAAGCTCACCGCTCCATCTTCAAATTCTGTATTCAGGTCTTCCACAGGAACAGGAGTGCTCCATCGCTGCTTTTTGTCCAACCTGCTTTCGAAAATGTCCGAAAAATTTTCTCCTGTTGCACCATGTTCACGTTTACCACTTGCTTCATCTCTGGAAGAGGTAAGGTAGATCATACCATAATCATCCCTTGCATACACAGGGCAGAAATCGGATCTTCTTGAATTGAGATCTCTTATATCGTCCACTTCATAGGGTCTGGGTGATTCCATCCATTCGATAGCCAGCTCACAGGATCGTATACCCAGATCGGCTCTTGCATCTGACGGTACAAGCTGTTTATATTCTTCGAATGCTTCTATTGCTTCCTCATATTTACCATTTTTCTTCAGCGACTGAGCATACCAGTAAGTGGCTTCAGGCCTCGAGTTATTCTGCCCGGAAATTTTTTTATACCACGTCTCTGCACTTCGCGGGTTGTTCGACAACCTGTAACATTCTGCAACCATAAAGACATATTCCGACTTCTCATCCCTGTCCCTTGTTTTTGAATACGCATCTTTAAAAAAGTCGATGGCATCAAAATATTCACCGGCTTCCCAGGCATCATATGCCTTCTGTGCTTTTCTTTTCTGCGGAAAAGCAGTTACAGGAATAAGAATAATAAAAACCAATACCAAAGTCCTAACCATAATCCCTCCAAATAAAATATTTCCGTAAAATTAATGTTTTTCCTCCTTAATCATAACAATGAAAAAAGCATGCTAATGATCAACGTTAGGATTATAGCAAATATTATGCAAAAAATGCAGTTCACAGTCGGCAGTTCACATT
>Ga0272441_10008656_pt1 | contig 16055 bp, 16 predicted proteins | sample SSMProp6N_FD_193582 | JGI IMG/M metagenome (GOLD analysis project Ga0272441, IMG submission 193582) | Marine sediment archaeal communities from Little Sippewissett salt marsh, Falmouth, MA, United States - SSM-Prop-6N | ecosystem: Environmental > Aquatic > Marine > Wetlands > Sediment ... | reverse complement strand
GACCAGCGAGCGGCCGTCGGCGGGATTGAGGATGATCTTGAGCACGGGGGCGAGGCTGAGCAGGCCGATCCCCAGCCCGCCGGCGGAGAGGAAGGCGAACAGCAGAGCGACGGCCAGCCCGCCCCGGTGGCGGGTAAGCATCTGCCGCACAAATCGCCAGAACGCATCCATGGATCAGGGATTATGGCCCCCGGAAGCCTCTCTGACCAGCCGGGTTTGAAACGCGGAGAGCCGCGGAAGCAGAACAGAGTCGAAACACGGAGGGCCACGGAGGAGTTCTGTTAGAATGGCCCTCCATGGGGCTGAAGTACGGCGATGTGACGGACAAAGTGATCGGGGCCGCCATCCGCGTGCACAAGGCGCTGGGCCCCGGCCTGCTCGAATCCGTCTATGAGACGTGCCTCGCCCACGAACTGGTTCAGGCCGGTCTGCGAGTCGAGCGGCAGGTCGACCTGCCCGTTGTCTACGACACGATCAGACTCGATTGCGGCTTTCGCATCGATCTGCTCATCGAGGATCAAGTCCTCGTCGAGCTCAAGGCGGTCGAGAAGATCCTCCCCATCCACGAAGCGCAGCTCATGACCTACCTGCGCCTCTCGCACAAGCCCGTCGGCCTGCTCATCAACTTCAACGCCCTTCGCCTGAAAGACGGTATCCTCCGCCGCGCCAACTGAACGAAGAAGTCGCGCTCTCTCCTTTTCTTCCCTTTTCTTCTCCTCCTTTCTCCCCACTCTTCCATCCTCTCCGTGGCCCTCCGTGGCCCTCCGTGTTTCAACCTCTTCCCTCACTGGTACAGCTTCGCGAAGTCGCGCCAGAAGCCGGGATAACTCTTCGTCACGCATTTCGGGTTGCTGATGGAGATGTTCGGCCGCACCAGGCCAAGGACGGCGAACGCCATCGCCATGCGGTGATCGTTGTAGGTTTCGATCACAACCGGCTCATCGTGGCGGGTGGAGGGATCGATCCCGAGGGCATCGTCGGTTGTCCCGACGTCACAACCGAGCTTGCGGAGTTCGTCGGCCAGCGCGGCCAGCCGATCGCTTTCCTTGATGCGGAGCGTTCCCAGGCCCGTGATGATCGAACCGGAATCGGCGTACGCCATCGCCGCGGCCAGCGTGACCGCGGCATCCGGCATGTCCGCCAGGTCGTGCCGGCTGCCCCGCAGGTGTTTGCCGTAGCGCACGCCCACACCGGTATAACCGGCATGTTGGCGCAAGGCGCCCAGCTCCTCCAGGAGGCGCGAGAAGGCCAGGTCACCCTGGGGCGAGGATGGCGGCAGACCCTCGATCTGGACGCGGGATTGCGGCATCAGCGCGGCCGCCGACAGCCAGTACGTCGAACTGGACGCGTCGGCTTCCACTTCGAACGTCCTCCCTGCAACCGGCCTCGTGTAGATGAAGACCGACCGCCGGCCGTCGGCATGAACCGACTCGACCGTGTCGACGCCCCACCGCTTGATCACATACTTGGTCATCTCGACGTACGGCTCGCTGGTGACGGAGTCGCCAAACCACAGTTTGAGCGGGAAGGACAGCCAGGGCGCGATGAGGACGATGGCGGAGATGAACTGGCTGGACTGCGTCTGCCCCACTTCCAGCTCGCTGCCGCCCAGCAGCTCGGGCGTGACGCGCACGGGGAGACGGCCGTCCTCCTCGACGTACTCGATGTTCGCGCCGAGCTGGCGCAGCATCTCGACGCCTTCGGCCACGGGGCGCTGGCGCATGCGCGGGCTGCCGTCGACGACGACCGGTTCTTCGGCCAGGCAGGCGCAGGCGATCATGAAGCGCGTCGGCGCTCCGCCATCGCCGAGGTTGACCGACCCGCCGCGGGGGAAACGGCCGGCCACGCCCCGGATGAGGACGTCCTCGTCTTCCCAGCGCGCCTCGGCCCCCAGCGTGCACAGGGCGTTGAGCAGATTATCGCAATCATCGCCGCGCAGGGGGCCGACGATGCGCGACTCGCCGTTGGCCAGTGCCGCCAGCACGTACGCCCGGTTCGTCATCGATTTGCTTCCGGGCGGCGTGATCGTCACGTCGAACGGCTTTCGGAGCGGCTCGATCGGCAGCGGGTCCGGCAGTTGATCCAGCGGCAGCGTGTAATCAGTCATGCGACCATCTTACTGCACATCACACGTGCATGCCGGGCCGTCCCCGGCAGCGGGTCGCCCCCGACAACCCGACGCCTTCGTTGTGCTACGCGGCGAGCCCGGCCGTCCTCGGCCCGGGCCACCTTCGAAGATCAATACGCCCCCATCGCACGATGGATGCAAGTGTCGATCTCACGCACCCGGGCTCGGGGACGAGTCGGCTCGCTCATCGCGCATCGCTCATCCCTGATCGATCTCATGCACCCGGGCTCGAGGACGAGCCGGCTTGCTCCCCCTTGATGCCATGATCCCATGATGCCCTGATGCTTTCCCCCTGTTCCTTCCGCAACACCGCCACCACGTCCTCGATGGGGATCACGAACAGCCGGTTGTCGCCCTCGAAGTCGACCGGGATGCCGTGCTTGGGGTTGAAGAGGATCCGGTCATACCGCTTGATGCGGTAGTCCTCATCGCTGGCGACTTGGGCGCTGATGGCGACGATGCGGCCGGTGAGGGTGGGGATCTCGATCTTGTCCGGCAGGTGGATGCCGCTCTTGGTCTGCTTCTTAATCCTCATCCCTGCTTCTCCCTCCGCGGCCTTCCGTGGGCCTCCGCGTTTCAAACCCTCACTGGTACAGCTTCGCGAAGTCGCGCCAGAAGCCGGGGTAGCTTTTCTTGACGCACTTCGGGTTCGCAATCGAGATGCCCGGGCGGGCGAGGCCGAGGACGCCGAACGCCATGGCCATGCGATGATCGTTGTACGTCTCGATGATGACCGGCTCCTCGTGCCGCGTGGAGGGATCGATGGTGATGGAGTCGTCAGTCGTCTCGACGGTGCAGCCGATCCTGCGCAGCTCGTTGGCCAGGGCTGCGACGCGATCGGTCTCCTTCACGCGGAGCGTGTGCAGGCCGGTTATGCGAGAGGGCGTCTCTGCAACTGCTGCTACGGCACCGAGGGTAAGTGCTGCATCTGGCATGCATGCCATGTCTTCGTCGAACGCGCTCAGCGGCCTCCGATACGAAAGCCGCATGTCTACATGCTGCTCATGTGTCCGAATCCACGCGCCAGCTTTCTCCAGAACCGTTGGCAAGTTCAAGTCGTGCTGTGCTGAGCTGGCCGGCAGTCCAGCAAGAGTGACGGCAGATCCAGGCGAGATTGCTGCAGCGGCGAACCAGTATGTTGCCCCGGATGCATCGGACTCAATCCCGTACTGCTGCGACGCGAGGCGCACCGCTTCGACCGTGATAGCCTCAAGATCGAGCATGTGCTCTTCATTGAGTTGAATCCGAACGACCACTCCCCAATCGCTCAGGACCTTGCGCGTCAGATAGACATAGGGAAGACTCGTGATCTCGTCAGAGATCCTCAGTTCCAGATCAACCTTGTTCCACGGCGCGACCAGCATCACTGCCGAGATGAACTGGCTGCTTGCCGTCTTCCCGATCGTCAGCTCGCCACCTTTGAAATCGTCGCTCGGCACGACGCGCACGGGCAATCGCCCTTCTTCTTCCACATACTCGATGTGCGCGCCGAGTTGGCGGAGCATGTCGATACCCTCGGCGATCGGGCGCTGGCGCATGCGCGGCGAGCCGTCCACGATGACCGGCTCCGCGGCGAGGCAGGCGCAGGCGATCATGAACCGCGTGGGGGCGCCACCATCGCCGAGGTTGACCGACCCGCCGCGCGGAAAGCGGCCGTTGACGCCCCTGATGAAGACATCCTCGTCCTCCCAGCGGGCCTCGGCCCCCAGCGTGCACAGGGCCTCGAGCAGGTTGTCGCAATCGTCGCTCCGCAGCGGGCGGATGATCCGCGACTCGCCGTCGGCGAGGGCCGCGAGCACGTAGGCCCGGTTCGTGATCGACTTGCTCCCGGGCGGCGTGATCGTCACGTCAAAGGGCTTCGCCAGCGGCTCGATCGGCAGCGGGTCCGGCAACTCATCCAGCGGCAGCGTGTAATCGATCATGGGTCTGCTCCCCTCTCCCCTTTCCGGGGGTGGGAGAGGGGTTGGGGGTGAGGGTCCTCCGAAGACGGACGGCCCCCACGGATCCGCTCCGCCTCGCGCTGTATCACCATCGCGACCGCCTCCCGATCGTGCATGACATCATCATTGGTGAACCGTATCACGCGCACGCCGCGCGATGCGAGCTCCGCGGTACGCCGATCGTCCGCCTCGCCCCTTCCGACGTGCGATTCACCATCTACCTCGACGGCCAGATGCAGCTCATCGCAGTAGAAGTCGACGATGAAGGGCCCGATCACCTGCTGTCGACGGAACTTGAGCCCCGACAGAGCGCGGTTCCGCAGGACGCTCCAGAGCAGGCGCTCCGGGAACGTGGACTCGCGGCGGAGCGCACGGGCCTTGCGTCTGAGTTCAGGATCGATCTTGGTTGGTCGGACGGGTTCCTGCACGATCGACCCTCACCCTAACCCTCTCCCAGGGGGAGAGGGAACCGATCCCCTTGATGCCATGATGCCACGGTGCCCCGATGCCTTTCCCCCTACTCCTTCCTGAACACCGCCACCACGTCCTCGATGGGGATCACGAACAGCCGGTTGTCGCCTTCGAAATCGACCGGGATGCCGTGCTTGGGGTTGAACAGGATGCGGTCGTAGCGCTTGATCGGGTAGTCGTCATCGTTGGCGACCTGGGCGCTGATGGCGACGATGCGGCCGGTGAGGGTCGGGATCTCGATCTTGTCCGGCAGGTGGATGCCGCTCTTCGTCTGCTTCTTGTCCTCATCCTTGCGGATCAGGACGCGGCTGCCGATCGGCTCGACGGTTTCCAGCGATTGCGTGGTTGACTTGGGCTTGGCCATGGCAGGGAAATGATACCGCAGGCGGCGGCTGGCCGACGCCCCCTCGCCGGTCCGCCCGTGGGCTTGTCGAGTCGGCCCGGGGCGACGACGATAGAGCCGCGAGGCCCGCATGACCGACTCCAGCCCATCGTGGCTCTTCCACCAGTCGGCGGTGGTTCCGTACCGGACGGCCAACGGCGTCCTTCAGGTCGCCCTCATCACCTCCTCCGGGGGCAAGCGCTGGGTGCTTCCCAAGGGGGTGATCGATCCCGGCGAAACGGCGGCATCCTCGGCCGAGCGGGAGGCGCTGGAGGAGGCCGGCCTGCTCGGGACGCTCAGCCGGCATCCCATCGGCCAGTACATCTACGAGAAATGGGGCGGCACATGTCGTGTGGAGGTCTATCTCATGGCCGTGACCGAGGCACGCCAGACCTGGCCGGAATCGGACCTGCGAACGCGGCGCTGGCTGAGCGTCGAGGCGGCGGCCCGCCGCGTGGACGAGCCGGAGTTGAAGAAGATGATCCGCAGCGTGCCCGACCATCTCGCCGCCGGCCCCTGAGGTGGAGCGTCGCTGAGAGCTTTGCAGTGGAGTATGCTTTACGATTCAACCGCGCCGGGCCCGGGCCGCGGGAGTCGGGTGGTTGAAGCAGTCAACGACCCCGGGAGTTGTGAAAAGGAAACTGCCCATATGGCCACGCTTGAGTCCAAACCTTCCCTCGACTTCATCCGCGCGATCGTCGCCGAGGACAACAAGACCGGCAAATGGGCCGGAAAAGTCGTCACCCGTTTCCCGCCCGAGCCGAACGGCTACCTGCACATCGGGCACGCCAAGGCGATCAGCCTCAACTTCTCGATCGCCGCGGAGAACGGCGGACGCTGCCACCTGCGCTTCGACGACACGAACCCGGTCAAAGAGGAGCAGGAGTACATCGACGCCATCAAGCGCGACATCCGCTGGCTGGGCTTCGAGTGGGGCGAGCACGAGTACCACGCCTCCGACTATTTCGAGCAGCTCTATGAGTGGGCGGTTCAGCTCATCAACGCGGGCAAGGCGTTCGTGTGCGATCTCACCGGCGAGCAGATGCGCGAGTATCGCGGAACGCTCAAGGAGCCCGGCCGAAACAGCCCCCACCGCGACCGCAGCATCGAGGAGAACCTCGATCTCTTCCGGCGCATGCGCGCCGGCGAGTTCCCCGACGGCTCGCGCACGCTGCGGGCGAAGATCGACATGGCGCACGCCAACATCAACATGCGCGATCCGGTGATGTACCGCATCCTACACGCCGTCCACCCTCACTCGGGCGACAAGTGGTGCGTCTACCCCACCTACGACTGGGCGCACGGGCAGAGCGATTCCATCGAGGGCATCACGCACTCGATCTGCACGCTGGAGTTCGAGGATCATCGCCCGCTCTACGACTGGTTCTGCGAGAATCTCGGCATTCATCACCCGCAGCAGATCGAGTTCGCCCGGCTCAATCTCACCCACGTCGTGATGAGCAAGCGCAAGCTGCTCCAGCTTGTGAAGGAGGGTCACGTGAGCGGCTGGGATGATCCGCGGATGCCGACGCTGTCCGGCCTGCGGCGGCGCGGCTACCCGCCGACGGCGATCCGGCGATTGTGCGAGCGCGTCGGCGTCACCAAGTACAACAGCCTCTCCGACTTCGCGCTGCTCGAACATACGGTGCGCGAAGAGCTGAACAAGACGGCGCCGCGCGCCATGGCCGTGCTGCGCCCGCTCAAGGTCGTCATCGAGAACTACCCCGATGATCTCGTGGAGGAGTTGGACGCCGTCAATAACCCCGAAGATCCCGGTGCGGGCAGCCGCAAGGTACCCTTCTCCAGGGTGATCTACCTCGAGCGCGATGATTTCATGGAAGACCCGCCGAAGAAGTTCTTCCGGCTCGCGCCGGGGCGCGAGATCCGGCTGCGCTACGCCTATTTCATCACCTGCACGGACGTCGTAAAGAACGACAACGGCGAGATCGTCGAGCTGCGCTGCACCTACGATCCGGCGACGCGCGGCGGCGATGCGCCCGACCGGCGCAAGGTCAAAGCGACGCTCCACTGGGTGTCCGCCGCGCATGCGATCGAGGCCGAGGTGCGACTGTACGACCATCTCTTCACGAAAGAGGACCCGGGCGATGTGCCCGAGGGCGGCGACTGGCGCGACAACCTCAATCCCGATTCGCTCCTCACCCTGGCGGGCGCCCGGCTCGAGCCGTCGCTCGCCGAGGCGGCGCCGGGCGATCTCTACCAGTTCGAACGGCTGGGGTATTTCTGCGCCGATCCCGATTCCTCGAAAGGGCCGCCGGTTTTCAACCGAACCGTCTCCCTGCGCGATACGTGGGCGAAGATCGAGAAGGCGCGCGCCGGCGCGAAGGCCGGCACACGATGAGGACTCCATCATGCTGCGCCTATGCGGATATCAGCCTGTGGCCGCCCCGATCCTGTGGGCCGCCTCCGCCACGATGCTCCTGTCATGCGCGACCGCACCGCACCCTGTCTCAAACGACGGCGAGCCGCCCGGCGGGCTCATCCTGATCCCCGGCGGGGAGTTCCGCATGGGCAAGGATGGCGAGGGCGACTGTGAGCCGGCCCATGTCGTCCGCATCGACTCGTTCTACATGGACAAGTGCGAGGTTACGAATGCCCAGTACGCACGCTTCTGCGCCGCGACCGGGCATACGCTGCCGGAATTCTGGGGCATGGAGGAATTCCATTGCGGCGCCGACTTCCCCGACCATCCCGTGGTCGGCGTCTCCTGGCGCGATGCGAAGGCCTATGCCGCGTGGGCCGGAAAACGCCTGCCCACCGAGGCGGAGTGGGAGTATGCCGCCCGGGGCGGGCTGGTGGGCATGGACTATCCCTGCGGGCCGGAGATCGAGCCGGCGGCGGCGAACTACTTTATTCGCGACCCCGCGCAGCTCGCCCTGTACAAGGGCGGAACCGTACCCGTCGGCAGCTATCCTCCCAACGGCTACGGCCTGCACGACATGGCGGGCAACGTCGTCGAGTGGGTCGCCGATTATTACGATCGGGAGTATTATAAAGAAAGCCCGACGGACAACCCGGCCGGCCCGGAAAAGGGCAGGTTCCGCGTGATTCGAGGAGGCGGCTGGCACTCCGGACCGTACTGCAACCGCGTCTATTACCGTAATGCCCTGCCCGGGCAATGGCTTGATTTTAACGTGGGCTTCCGGTGCGCCAGGGATGCGGAAGGGAAAGTGACCGTCGATGCGCCGCCGCGCAAGTGACCTGTCCGCGTGGGCGGGTCGGCGCGGCCGGATGCCGCCTCACCGGCCGTTGGCGATTCATGTCGCCGACAACTGATCGCGGTGCGCCAGACAGCGAGCGATCCTCTTCAGCACGGATTCTCGGCCGAGGATGGCCAGCGTGTGGAAGATCGACGGGCTGACGACACCGCCGGTCACGGCGATGCGCAGCGGCTGGGCCACCTGGCCGAGACTGCCCTCGGCATGCTCCTCCGCCCAGGCGGTCACGGTCCGCTCCAGCGCGTCGACGCTCCAGTCATCGAGCCCCGCAAGCACGGGGCGGATCGCCTCCAGCCGCATCAGGCCGTTCGGATCGCCCTTCACCATCGCTTTGCGCACGGCCTTGCCCGGCTCGTAGACGATCGCATCATCATCCATGATGAAGAACGCGCAGCTTCGGAACGGATCCTCCAGCGTCTTGGAGCGCGCCTGGTTCGACTCAGCAAACAGGAGGAACCGCTCTTCGCCGAGCTTCGAGACATAGTTCGGGTGATAGCGCTCGGCATGCTCGCGCACGCGGCGGCAGAATTCATCGGCGTCCATTGCCTGGAGCGCAGCGAGATTGAACGCCAGGAGCTTCTCGCGGTCGAACCTGGCCGGTGACTTGATGACCCGATCGAGATCGAACCGGTCCAGCAGGAACTGACGATCGAACTTCTCGATATCCCCGCCCGGCGACCAGCCCAGCAGCGAGAGGTAATTCACCATCACCTCGGGCAGGTAGCCGGCCCGGCGGAAATCGTCAACGTTGATCTCCGGCAGGTCGATGGCGAGTTCGCCGGCGAGATGTTCGGCATCCTCCAGATCAAGCTGGTGATCCTTCTCCGCCAGCCACCACCGCCAGGTCGCCGCATCGATGACCGCAGACGAGGTGATCTTGCGCTGGCGCACCGCTTCGCGCAGGGCCTTGTCCTTGTCCCGCTTGGACATCTTCGATCCATCGGGATTGAAGATGAGGGAGATGTGCGCGTACACGGGGCGCCGGAACCCCAGCGCATCCTGCAACAGGATGTGCTTGGCCGTGTTCTTAAGATGCTCCTGCCCGCGGATGACGTGCGTGACCCCCATCAGCTCATCATCGATGACGACCGCGAAGTGATAGGTCGGATATCCGTCCGCCTTGCGAATGATGAAGTCGTCCAGCTCATCGGGGTTCATGCGGACCTCGCCGAGGACGGCATCACGGACGATCACTTCCCGGTCGTCCGGCACCTTGAATCGGACGACGTGCCGGCGACCTTCGGCGAGATACCGCCGCACCGTCGCATCATCGAGCCGCAGCGCCGCCCGGTCGTAGCGGGACTCTCGCTTCTCGTTCCGGGCGCGGGCCCGCGCGGTCTCCAGCTCGTCGGCGGTCTCAAAGGCGCGGTAGGCATGGCCCTGCTCGATGAGTTGATCGATGCATCTGTCATAGAGATCCAGCCGCTGAGACTGGAAATAGGGCCCGGCGTCCCCCCCGCCGCAGCCGGCGTATTCCGGGCCCTCGTCCCATTCGATTCCCAGCCACTTGAGATCTTCCAGGAAGGCCATGGAGGCCGCGTCGGAGGATCGCTTCTGATCGGTGTCCTCGATGCGGAGGATGAACCGCCCGCCGCGGGCCCGCGCGTAGGCCCAGCAGAAGAGGGCCGTGCGCGCTCCTCCCACGTGCAGGTGGCCGGAGGGGCTGGGCGCAAACCGGGTGCGGATCATCGTCATCTCGCTCATGGAAATGCAAGGGTATCGCCCGCGGGCGGGAAAGTCGAAGCTCAGGACGCGGCTTCGGTTTCGCCCCGCCGCGAGAAGCGCCGCCGGATGCGCGAGGCGGTCATGCGCAGCGGGCTGGAGACGGCATAGACGGTGAAGGCGAGGGCCAGCGTCTCGTGCGGAACCCACAACAGCGCCAGGCAGAGCGGGATGACCAGCCGCGCCACGTAGGCAAAGCTCCTGCGACCGCTCACGTAGCGATTGATCACGTGGACATACGGAATCGACGAGACCATGGCCACGGCGCAGAGGAAAGTCAGGAACGGGATACCCAGCGCGCTCCAGCGGGCGAAGATCAGCGACACGTCATCCGGTGAAGCGGACCTGGTGTAGAGCCAGTGCTGGTGCAGGAGGATGAGGCTCGTCACCGCGCCGGCCGCTCCCGGCGAGGGCAGGCCGCGGAAGACGAGGTGATCCTCCACCGCCGCGGACGGCGTCTCCACGTTGAAGCGCGCCAGGCGCATCGTCGTGCAGCAGACGTACACGGCGGCCACGCCCCACAGGACCTTGGCAAAGGCGTTGTCCGCCTCCGGACCAAGAATCATCGTCGTGCCTTCTCCGCCCACGTAATGGCTGACCAGGCGGAGCATCATGAACGCGGGCGCCACGCCGAACGTGACCAGGTCGGCCAGCGAGTCCAGTTGGGCGCCGATGTCGCTGTGGCTGCGGGTCAGCCGGGCGATCGAGCCGTCGATGAGATCGAGGAACATGCCGATGAAGATCAGCGCCCCGGCCACCGTCAGGCCCGACCAGCCCCAGGGGCCGGCGAAATCCTCGGGTTTCGAGGCGTAGTGAATGGCGGTGAAGCCCGCCACGAGGTTGCCCAGCGTCACGATGGTGGGCATCACCGACAGAGGCGGGATGCGCCGGCGAAATCGGCGGCCCCGGCGCCGCCTCCGCCGGGCTGTCGCCTCGTCGGGGCGGGCCGTCCCCGCGGGAGCCGCCGTCTGCGGATCATACTCGCTCACGGCGGCACCTCCCTGCCAGCGCCGACGGGCTCGGCGGTCCGCTCAGGTGGGAAGAGCGACTCGGGGATTCTCGGCACGAAGACCAGCAACTCCCGGGCCGGGGGCATCGTCTCGATTCGAAAGAACACCTCTCCCACCGTCAGCGGAGCGAGCACATCCGGTCCCGCGCCGCTCGGCGGGCCATCGCGACCGCCGTTCTCATCGGCCTCCTCCGACTCGCCGGCACTGGGTTCGGCGGCGGCGGCATCAGCCTCGACCGGTTCCCACTCCACGGAGGGACGTTCGCAGGTGAGCACGTAGGCCCATCCCGCCTCCAGGAGCAGGTCCAGCGAGATCGAAGTCAATCGCCGGCCCTCGAAGACGCGCCGGCCCATCATCCGGTCCAGCCGGCTCGGGCGCGAGCGATCGTGCTGGCCGAGCATCTGCAGACGTAGGTACGGGCCGTCTTCCATGAGCATGGTCCAGGCGCGGATCATCAGCTCCAGCCTCCCGCCCTCGAACCGCCACACCCGGCCGTCCACCGCGATCGCGCGGCCCGTCGTCTCGATCGGCCAATCGGCGACGGTTCGCCAGTCATATGCCTGCCCGTGCCAGGCGTCGACGTTGAGCGTCGCCCCCCCGAGGTCCGCCAGCAATGCCTCGACATCGTCGGCAGGGATGCGCAGCAGACGAAGGCCGTTTCTGGCCATACGCTCGCGGGACAGCTCATCGAGGGCCTGGCCGTCGGCATGACGCATCAGCGCCGAGGCAATCTGAGCCGGATCATCCGCAACCCGCCATTGCCGGACGGCGAGGCCGTTATCGGACGTCGAGATAATCCTCTGGGCCGACCGGGCCGCCTCCGGCGAGGTCGGCGCCGGCTCGCCGCCTTCGGGGGCGCAGGAGACTGCTGCCAGGCAGAGGAGCACGCACGATGCAGCGCAGCGTCGGATCATGAGCGGCTCGGATCAGAGAGACCGGCGAAGAGAGCCGGCGATCGGTCCTTCCCCGCACGATCATCCTATCGCCCGGCGGGCTTCGCCATCAAACACGGGCGCCGGCCGCGTCATCGAAGCCGTTGATTCGGTCGATCAGTCGCCGGAGCAGCCCGAAGTGATGCCGCGTGTGCACGAAGCTCAGGCGGGGAAGCTCCAGATGATCGTCTTCGCCTTCCAACGGGCCGGACTGTTCGATGAAGCCTTCCTTCACCAGCACGGCGAACTCGTCGTTGAGCTGCTCGATCTGCTCCGGGCGCAACGGCCTCAGCAGGCGGAGGGCGAACCGCTCGCCCACGTACCGGCTGGAGTGATACACGCGGTAGAAGCGCAGCACGCGTTCCACCGCGTCTGCCGGCGAGGAGGCGATCGAGTAGATATCGATGTCTTCCGGGTCGATCCAGCCGTTGTCGAGCAGATTCTTGCGCAGATAGGTGTTCCAGTGGCGCCAGTAGACGCCTCCGGCGCCCTCGAGCAGGACGATGGGCACGATATTGCTCCGACCCGTCTGAACCAGCACGAGCGATTCGAACAACTCGTCCTGCGTGCCGAACCCGCCGGGAAAGACCGCCACGGCGTCGGCATGGCTCATGAACATCAGCTTGCGGGTAAAGAAGTAGCGGAAATTGATCAGCTTGGGATCGCCCTCGATGACGGTGTTGGCGGTGGTCTCGAAGGGCAGGCGGATCGACAGACCGAAGCTCTTCTCGCGCTTCGGTCCTTCGTGTCCCGCCTTCATGATGCCGTCGCCGGCCCCGGTGATGCTCATCCACCCATGTTGAGCCATGGCAGCACTGAAGGCCCTGGCGGCGAGGTAGTCCCCGTGATCCTCCGGCGTGCGCGCCGAACCAAAGATGGTGATCTTCCGCGTGCCGGCGTATCGGTTGAACACCCGATAGGCGTAGCGCATCTCCTTCAGCGCGCTGTTCATGAGCTTGAGCTGACCCGTATCGCGCCCATCAGGGATCAGCTTCAGGCAGGTCTGGATCAGGTCGCCGATGAGCCGGCCGTCGAATGTCTCGGGATCGCCGCCGACGGACCGGACCAGGTCTCTGATCGTGCTCTGCGTTCGCTCGTCCTTTACATTCATCTGCGCACCTGCCAAGAGGATCAGGGATCATTGGCGGCTGCCGGCTCGATCGCAAGCGCATCGACGGAAGAGACCGTGGTGCGCTGCGATCTCGCTCCTGACCGAACAGAACCCGATCACCGCTGATGGATGGTGGCCTCGGAAGCTGCGATGCCTACTCGGGGAAAAAAGCGTCCGACAGGCGCGAAATCCGCCGCCCGGCGACGTTGTGACTTCTGACGCAAGTGAATGTCCCCTCTTCGAGATCCTTCAGGAGGAAATCCCATGATCCGTTTTCGCGTCCTCTTTGCGGCCATGCTGTTTGGCATGATGCTGTGCCCTGTGGCCACGGCTCAGACCGAGGCGGCCGACTCCGGTGCGGCCCAGGCGATCGACCTGAAATTCCAGGGCGGCACTGCGGCGGAATACCTCGAAGCCGTTCGCCGGGCCGCGGAGTATCTCAACGTCGTCGTCATGCCCGAGGTCGCCCAGGTGCGCATGCAGCCGGTCGAGCTGAAGCGCGTCGATCCCACCGCGGCGGTGCGTCTGCTGCACGGCCTGCGGCAGGATCGCCCCGACGGGGCCATCGTGCTCACCGTTGACGCGATCCCCGGTGAGCTCTTCAGGTCCAGCGTGTACACGGTCTCCGCCGTTCCGGAAGTGCGCGGCCGTCAGCGCACGGCGACCGCTTCCGCCGTCTGGACGCTCACGGAGATCCTGGAGGGCGGTACCACGGCGGAAGATGTGCTCACCGCGGTGGAAACGGCCCTGGAGATGTTCGATGAGGAATTCGAACAGGCGGGACTTCGCTTCCACGAGGAGACGGGCCTGCTCATGGCCTATGCGCGCCCGGAGCAGGTCGAGGCGGCGAACGATGTGATTGACGCGCTGTCGGATGCCTTGCGGTACAAAAAGCCGGCCGAACCCGAACGGGCGCAGGAAGTTGCGACTCTCACAATGGCGCTCGACAAGGCGCGGACCGAAGTGCAGGCGCTTCGCAACGAACTCGTCGAGTCGGAGACACGGTTGAAGCTGTACATGATGGAGATCGAATCGCTTCGCCAGGAGCGGAAGGAGATGGGCCAGGAGATGCGCCGCACGATCGCCGAACGCGACTCGATCATCAACTCGCTGGAGACGAAGGTGAGGATGCTGGAAATGGAGCATCAGCAGTCGTCCGGCAGCGATAGGTAGAATGCCGGCAAGGCCGTCGGCCCATCTTCCGCGAGGTGCGAAGTGGACGACTCGATCTGCCAGCTTACGCGCGCGATCGCCTCGGGCGACACCGAGGCGTTTGCGCGCTTCTATCGCCGGTGGTTCGACCGGATGTACGCCGAGGCGAATCGGGTGACCGGGCGCGATGAGAGTTTCTGCCTGGATGTGGTGCACGACGGGATGATGCGCGTGATCCGATTTCTCGGGCCGATGGACAGCGAGGCGGTGCTGTGGAGTTGGTTGCGCGCCGTCATCCGCTCCTGCGCCCTGGACCGCCTCCGCCGCGAGATGCGGCGCCGCAAGCGTGAACAGGCGGGCGAGGGGATCGCGCCACCCGCAGCGCCGGATGACCTGGAGGAGCGGCTGGCGTGGCTGCGCAAGGAACTGGCGGCGCTGGACGGGCGCGAAGCGGCGCTGCTGACCATGCGCCACCGCTTCGGCTGGACGCTGCGGCAGGTCGCCGACGCCGTCGGCCTGAATCCTGGCGCCGTGGACGGACGGCTGCGCCGAACGCTGCAGACGCTTCGCCGGCGGGCGAAGGAGGCCTTCGATGAATGAACAGGATCGATCATCACTGAGCGATGCGGGCCGAGTGCGCCGCGAGGCCATGCTCGGGGAGATCGTCGCGCAGATGCAGCGCCTCCACCGCCGGCGGCGCGTGCGGAGGACCGCCGCCGCCTCGGCCTGCATGGTCGTGCTCCTCATCGGATTGTCGCTGCTGGCGATGCCCGCGCGCGGGCCGGCCCCCGACTCACGGATGGTCGTGGAGAAACCGGAACCTGCGCCCGGGGTTTCCATCGAGATTGTCCGGACGGATCCCTCGGTTCTCCAGCGCTTCGCCGCGCGCCCGACCTCGCGGACAGTGCTTCTCGATGATGAGGCGCTGCTGGACGAGCTGGCCGCGATGGACCGTCCCGCGGGCCTGATCCGCTCCGGTGGTCGCGTGTGGCTGACGGCGGACGTGGTCGATGCGCGCCTCGATCGCGCCCGGCCGCCGGAGTCGCCCCCGTCGCTGTGAAGGCCCGCCACGCGCATTTCAATCACGTCTTCCCGCGCGTCTGGATCGCCTTCGAGTCGAGCTGATGATGCCGCGTGAAGAGGCGCCGGTAGGCGAGCAGGACGATGATCATGCAGCCCATCGAGGTGCCGCCGGCGATCATGAACATCACCACGATCTGGTACTTCACCGCCTCCAGCGGATCGGCGCCGGCGAGGATCTGGCCCGTCATCATGCCCGGCAGGGCGACGATGCCCACCACCATCATGGCGTTGATGATGGGGATCATTCCGCGGCGGACGGACTCGGCGAGGGCATCGCCCGCCGCCTCCCAGCGGGTGGCCCCCAGCGCCAGGTGCATCTCGACCTCGTCGCGCCGCTCGACGAGCCGATCCAGCAGCGTGTCCAGGGACAGTGAAATGCCCGTCAGGCCGTTGCCCAGCACCATCCCCAGCAGCGGGATCAGGTATTGCGGCTCGTACCACGGTCGGGCGCCCACGATGATGCCGGTGACGATGACGGTCGTGATGAGCCCCGTCACGGCGAGCGTGCCGACGGCCCGCAGCAGCACGCCGGGGAAGGTCCGGCTGGAGCGCTGCACTGCCGCGTGCCCCGCCGCCAGGATCATCAGCAGCGCCACCGCGAGAATCGCCGGCACGTTGTCGATGTCGAAGACCCACTTCAGCACGTAGCCGATCATCAGAAGCTGGACGACGGTGCGCACCGCGGCCAGGGCAAGCCGCTTCTCCAGGCGAAGACGAAGCAGCACGCTGACCACGCCGGCCACGAGCACCAGCGCCGCGGCGATCGCGAGATCGACCGCGGAGAGCGGGATGGCGCCGACGGCCTGCGGCTCACCCATCGTCAACTCCTCGCCTGCCGGTCAAGTGCGCTCGCAGATCCATCTGCCGATCGCAGAGGCGCCGGGCCTG
>Ga0272441_10008655_pt1 | contig 16056 bp, 19 predicted proteins | sample SSMProp6N_FD_193582 | JGI IMG/M metagenome (GOLD analysis project Ga0272441, IMG submission 193582) | Marine sediment archaeal communities from Little Sippewissett salt marsh, Falmouth, MA, United States - SSM-Prop-6N | ecosystem: Environmental > Aquatic > Marine > Wetlands > Sediment ... | reverse complement strand
AACTCGACCACATGAAGCCGGAATCGCTAGTAATCGCGGGTCAGCCATACCGCGGTGAATATGTACTCGGGGATTGTACACACCGCCCGTCACACCAACCGAGTGGGGGGTACCTGAAGTCGCCTTTCTGAAGGCGCCGAGGGTAACCTTCGCAAGAGGGGTGAAGTCGTAACAAGGTAGCCGTAGGAGAACCTGCGGCTGGATCACCTCCTTTCTAGGGAGTATGTAGGACCAACAAACACACGAATCAGAAATCGCGCTATCCCTTTTCTTCCCATTTCCCATCGTTCCACCTTCTAGGTGACATGCGTTACCCATTTCGTGCTGCAATAGGCTGTCGAAACTGCCTGCGCTTCCCTCCATCCATTGCGGACAGGGGATACGCTCTCTGTATCGAAGAGAGGGAGGACGGATGTTTTCGACCACGACGAACAAGCAAACGAGCTTTGCCGAGCTGTTGGCCGAAGTCGGTGACGTACTCGAGATCGACCGCGGGGATACGATCTATCATCCTGGCACATCCAGCACGAGTATCTACCTCGTTGAGAGCGGCAGAGTGAAACTCGCGTACTTGGACGAGTCGGGAAAGAAACTCACGCTGACCATAGTCGACGAGGGCGAGATCTTCGGGGAGATGTGCCTTGTTGGCGAAACGCATCGACGACATCTTGCGACTGCGATTGAGGACTCGGAAGTGCGTAGTGTCGACAAACCCGAGTTCCGCGAGGTTGTCGAAGGCAATCCGCTCGGACTCCCTCTACTCGTCGAACACTTCGCGGCACGCATGAAGGAGTTCGAAGAAACTCTCGAGGATCTGGCTTTCCGGGACATCCAAGCGAGGCTATCCAGGCAGCTGCTCAAGCTCTCGGACAACTACGGTGTGGAAACCAAGGATGGGATTCTGATTGGCATCTCGGTGACACACAAAGAGCTGGCTGATATGATCGGCTCGGCTCGAGAAAACACGACGCTTGCACTGAATCGATTTGCCAAGGAAGGCATTCTGGACAAGAGCCGCTACCGCATTGTCATAAAGAACGAAGCAGGCTTGAGAAAGAAGATCTCCGCGTTCTAGACGAGGGCCGATAGAGCCGGAAGAAGTGAATGGGGATGGCGTATGTCATCCCCATTTGCTTTGGATGCAACTGACGACGGACACGAATCCCGTGTCCGTTTTCCAGATGCACGAATTGGCAGGGTCTGGTACTCTCACTTCCCACGAACCTTGTCGAATAGGGAGGACACTTGAAACCCACCGTACTGCGGACCAACGCAACAGCCGTTCATCGGTTCCTATCGATTCTTGAGCATGCTCGCGACGACGCATCTTTGCTCGAAGGCAAACGGATCCTTGACTGCGGAGCAGGAGGACCTATCCCGCCGCTGGCCATCTTTGCAGAACAAGGGATGGAGGCGTACGGGATTGACTTCGATGAAGGGCAGCTTTCGCGCGCGCGTACCTTCTGTGCCGAACACGGGTTCAGCATCGAGTTCCGGCTCGCCAACATGCGCGCGATCCCCTATCCAGATGCGTTCTTCGACTTCGTCTACGAGCACTACTCGATTTGCCATCTCAATCCTGCGGATACTGCTAAGACCTTGGGAGAGATGTGGCGTGTCCTCAAGCCGGGAGGCATCGCATTCTTCGGGGTGATCTCCACGGACTCGTGGCCGATATCCAACTATGGCGAAGAGCGGAACCCGGGTGAATACTGGAAGGTCGAGAACGGTCACGAACGCTTCCACGCCTTATACACCGATGCACAGGCCGATGCGCTCATTGCGGGTTGGGACCTGGAAATGAAGGAGAAGGCCGTTCAAATTATGTGCGAGCAGGGCACAGAGCAGACGGAGGAGCAGTGGCAGGCTCTCTACGCTGAGGCCCCGAATGACTGTACCCTTGAGGAATGGATGTCCCGCTATCCCCATCGCGCCAATGCATTCACCTACGTGCATACCTACTACTACATCAGCAAACCCACAGCTGCGTAGGCATTGTCCGTACGCTAACCCGGCGCTAGTCTTCCGACGGGAGGCGACTGACGAATGATCGACAAGTGGTTGCAGACTGTGCTCGATGCGCTACGGACGAGTGGCCAGTGGTTTGGCGGTCCCTCGCCATCTGGCAGTCTGCGCCGGGTCTCGATGGAGCAGGCACTTCGCAGGTTCGAGGGCCTCTCCCACAATATCTGGGAGTTGGCGCTGCATATTGCCTATTGGGAGTATGCGGTGCGACGGAACCTCGAAGACGGCCCCAGGGGAAGCTTCCCGAGGAAGCCATCGAATTGGCCCCGAGTTCCCGGCAATCCGACGGAATCGGCATGGAAAGCGGATCGGGCACTTGTTCGTGCAGAAAGAGAGGCGCTCATTGCGGCTGTGCGCGCATTCGATCCGAGGCGGCTCGACGAGCAGGCATCCGGGACGTCGAAGCACAGATACGCAGATCTGATGTTCGGTGCGATCCAACACTCCACGTATCACACCGCCCAGATTGCGCTGCTGAAGAGGCTCAAGTGACAGTGAGGTGCAAACGAGATATGGTGTAGTGCTGATCTCGTGTTGAGATCTGCCCAGTGGAATCGAGTACGTGGGTATCGAGTGAACTGAGGAATGAGGAAGTACACGAGGAGGAAAGGTTGAGCATTCACATTGCGGCGAAGCCTGGCGAGATCGCTGAAAGCATACTTCTCCCTGGAGATCCATATCGTGCGCGGTTCATCGCAGAGACCTTTCTCGACGATGCGTACTGCTTCAACGAGGTCCGCGGAATGCTCGGATTTACAGGGATGTTCCAAGGTCAACGCATTTCGGTGATGGGGACCGGCATGGGCGTTCCATCTCACATGATTTACGTCAGTGAACTGATCGCGGAGTACGGCGTCAAGACGCTCATTCGAGTGGGCACCTGTGGCGGAATGCAGAAAGGTCTGCAAATTGGCGATGTCGTATTGGCCATGTCCGCTTGTACGGACTCCCAGATCAACCGGCTTCGGTTCAAGGGGATGGACTATGCGCCAACGGCAAGCTTCCATCTCCTCCTGCGTGCCTACGAGGCCGCAAGAGCCTCTGGAATCGATGTGCAAGTCGGCAGCATCCTCACGGCCGACACCTTCTACGCCGACGACCCCGATGACTGGAAGCATTGGGCAGCATTTGGCGTGTTGGCTGTAGAGATGGAGACAGCTGGGCTCTACACGCTTGCCGCCAAGTACCGCGTCGATGCGCTCTCGATTCTGACCGTGAGTGATCTGCTTCCTACAGGAGATCGTGCCACTTCGCAGGACCGGGAGCAGTCGTTTACACGAATGGTCGAGGTTGCGCTGCAGACCATCTCCTGGCAAACGGAGTCCCCCGACTGAGAGCCTTGACTTCGAGCAGGAACGTGCGCTTGAGAACCAGAGGATGAAGCTCATAGGTCGAGAGGATCATGTTTTGCCGCTCAGGCACGAAGGTGAGATACTGTCTTCGGAGTATCGGAGGTGGGACGCGTGAACATCGGGATCGTCGTGTATTCGCAAACTGGGCATACGCTTGAGGTCTGTGAGAAACTGAGGGATCGGTTGATTGGGGAAGGGCATACTGCGCAAATTGCCCGTGTGTCTGTCGCTGGCGAACGTACGCCGAAGCCAAAGACGTTCGAACTGGCAGACAAGCCTGATGTGGCTGCCTTCGAAGCAATCGTTTTTGCCTCCTACGTCGAGGCCTTTTCGCTCTGCCCGGTCATGAGGCGATTCATGGAGGACATTGGGACGTTGGAAGGCAAGAAGGTCGCTTGCTTCGTGACGCAGCAATTCCCATTCCCCTGGATGGGCGGGAATCGTGCGGTGCGCCAGCTCAGCAAACTCTGCCAGTCCAAAGGAGCTTCTGCACGAGCAACGGCTGTCGTGAACTGGGCGAAGAAGAAGCGCGATAAGACGATGGCAATGGCGGTCGATCGCATCTCGAAGCTCTTCTGATTGCCCAAGCGCATCATCTTGCGACCGCTCACCTGACATGAGCGGTTGCATTGCAGCTTGCGCGCGATCTCTTGCTCAGGAATCCGCGACCGCGAAGAACGCTTGGAGAAACTCGTGCCAATGGGTGTCCTCCAAGAACGTAAGCCCGTAGTCTCGATACTTGTCGCCCGATTGTGGAAAGGCGAACTGGCGGTGGAGCTGAGAAGTCGTCGGCGCGAGTCTTGGGAAGAAGATGTTGATCCCGTGTCCATCCGGATGCCCAACGTCGTTGATCGTTTGGGCAATCACGGCGGCGTCCACGGCCTCCATCACATGGGTTGCGGACTCGCCCAGCCCGGGGATCGCGAGGCAACGGTTTGCAAAGTCATACAGGTCGGCATATTCCCCGTTGAAGAAATGCTCAGCGCCATCACGAGCTTGGATTACCGCATTGGAGTGCATCGCCATGGCATCGATTAGCGTGAGCGAGAATGCGTCGACCGCGTCTGCAAGATCGGCGAGTGCAGCGAGCGTGGTGGCCGCCATTGCTGGTTGATTCACCACATAGGGGAGTTGGTCGATGAGCGGCTGCAGCGCGGACGCCATCTCGGCGATTGCGAGCCTCCCCAATTCCTCGGCCTCGATGGACGGATCCAAAGCGATCGAACGAACGATGGCGGGCATGGCGTCCTTCCAAAGCCAGTAGCCGCTCAACTCCTCCGAAGCGACAACTACGTCCGCCAGATGGCGGACCTGGTAGGCGGCCTCCAAGGATGACATCAAGCAAGGTGCCGTGAACATCAGCGCATCTACGCCGCCTACCGTTTGAAGCGCAGCCTGCAGTTCAGGCGGGCTCAGCAAGTTCTCCACGATCGCCAAAGGTTTCCCGGTGCTTGTGTCGTCCGTACAGGCACCCCAACAGGCCATGCCGTGGCCGTACAGACAGAGTAGTGTGTGTTCTGCGGGGAACCAATGCTCGGCATAGGTTAGCACGCGAGTTATTGTCTCTGCGTCAGCGGAATCGGTCTCTCCATACGTGAGGATTGGCGTAAGCACAACCGGGAACTCTGTACACGTGGACGTATACAGGGTAGCCCCTTGCTCATGCGGGTCCTCGAACACGAGAACGTTGAGTTGCTCATTCGCGTACACATCGGATGCGAAATCCCGAACTGGAGAATACGCACCAGCAAAGTCCGAGGCGGCGTACAGGATAATGTTCCAAGGCTTCACAGGCGCGGGAGTGCGTTGAAGAGATAGCTCGTGGACGACGACCAGTGTGGTGGGGCGGCTCGGCATGCACCGAGGATCTGCGCTTTCCATCGTCCACGAATCCGCAGATATGGAAGCCGAGGAATCGATCACTAGTCGCGCGTCGTCGAACCAAGCGCCCCCTTGACCGGAGATGCCCAGCTGAACAAGGAGATGTGAGGTCCCTTCGGGGACCTGGAAGACCAACTCCTGCGTCATCCACCCAGAGTCAGTTGAGCTGGCTCGGCATGCTGCTCCGCAGGTTCCTGCGGTGGCTTGCCCATACTGGAAGGCGTGCACGCGGAGTTCGATCGCGGCAGATCCCGACGGTGCATCAAGTTTCGAGCTTGCCGTTAGCTTCACACGCCGGCCGGCCAGCACAGTCGCATCGACGTACGAGCCCCAGGCCTCATAACCCGTGAAGGAAGCATCCTGGGAGCGCGTGTCGATACCCGCGGTATAGGTGCCCGAACGCAATGCGGAGGCATCCCACGTGTACCGGGTAAGGCGATTGGGACTTGCGTGCATAGGCCACCAGTAGCCGGGTTCCATCATGCTTGCATGGAGCGCATCCAGTCCGTCTTCGACATCCAATTGGCAGACCTCAAACCCTGGATTCTCAATGAAGTTGCCCGAGGTGGAGGCAGCGGCGGAAGTAGCTGTGGCTAGACAGAAGGCAAGCACTAGGAGAAACAGAGGGACCTCGTAAGGCGAACATGGACGCATGCAATCAGCTCCTTGGCGCAACAGATATGGCTGCACAGCATCGCCAGCCAATTCATGCTGCGGTAGTTCGTGAGGAGCGTCAAGAGATATTCTGGATTTCAGGTAGACATAAGGGCAAACGATCGTTGCCAAAGGACCCAAAGAAGGCGATGGCCTCCAGCGGCGTCTTGTTCCCGGGAGATTGCACCGTACTCCACGTTTCCTATCTTGACGATGCCTGCCGAGGTAGCGACGCAAAGACTCGAAGGTGCGAACGCAACGCGCACCGCATAGGATAGCCAAATCGCGACCATGTCTTCCTGGGTGCGAGGCTGTGAGGCATCAGGAGCGGCAAGATCGCAAGGAAGGTCACGAGGGATGGCTCTTCTGCAGTCCTCATAGAAGGCATACGTCCACGGCGTCTCGCCTTGCCGATTGAGAAGCTAGTTGCATGCATCAGTGCCATGATGAAGGGGGCACGCAAGAGGGTCCACTCATCAAGCCGCCTCTGCAAGTAGCCTGTGGGATCAAGATGCGCTACGGCAAGTGACGAGCGCATGTACCACCCGAACTTCGGCGCCCCTCCGGGCTCGACCGACCATCGCGTGATGCTGAAATTGCTCGGCCGGATCATGCGCCCATCCCGCCAGACGGAAAGGTTCATCGGGATTCCCTTCGTCAAGCAACACATGAAGCTGATATGACTCGTGCTCGTGCCGTTTGGGAAAGCTGTGCGATGAAGCGCAAGCGCAGGAACGCGCATTGATTCCGTGCTTCCCGCTGGATCCTGCAGCAAGACTGCGCAAACACGCAAGACCGACAACGGCGCTTTCTCAGTGAAGGGTGCTTTATGCAGCCTAGATCAGCTATTCAATCGCACAATCACGATGATTAGGTACGTAATATAGCAAGCCTGGGAATGAATGTCCCGTTGCAGTGGAGGAAGATTCATCGTAGATTTACGATGGTGATGGACATGAAGCTTGCGCACATTTCCGATGAATCGAAGGAGAACTTGGCCGAGAAGTTTGCTGCACTCTCCAATCCGGCGCGGCTGCGCATCCTGGAGATTCTTGCAGAGCACCCAGAGTCCATTGTGGCTGATCTGGTCTCGCGACTGCCACTCTCGCAGGCAACGGTTTCACAGCACTTGTCTGTGCTGCAGAAGGCAGGGTTGGTCTTTCACGTGCCCAACGGAGTTCGTCGGTGCTGCTGGATCGATCTTGATGCACTCGCAACGTTCTCACAGCAGGTTGTCGGTTGGTCCTACGCCCTGGCGACGCGAACTGCGAAGACGTGCTCGGAAAGGGATCCGTCATGCACGAACTAGCGAAGATTGGCCGGATGATTCTGGAGAACCTGGGGCATGTGTGGCCGCTGCTGCTGATCAGTATCCCGCTTGCGGTGACTCTTCGCGTGTCCGGCCTTGCGACTCGGCTCAAGGGGGCATTCAGTGCCCGGCCGGTTGCCGGAATCTTGATCGCCACAGCCGCCGGAGCGTTCAGCCCCTTCTGTTCATGCACCGTGATTCCAATGGTTGCCTCCATGTTGCTTGGCGGTATCCCTCTCGCTCCGGTGATGTCTTTCTGGATTGCTGCGCCGACGATGGATCCGGAGATTTTCTTCATGAGCGCAGCTTTCCTGGGCTGGGATCTCGCCATTGCACGCTTGGTTGCTACCTTGGCCGTAAGCCTGGGCGCGGGATTCTTCACCCGATGGCTTGACACACGCGGATGGATCGGCGAAGACTTCCTGCGACGAAACGCGGAGACAACCGGAACCTCCATGCAGTTCTTCCCTCGGCTGCGATCGCTGTGGAGAGGGAGCATGGCGTGGATACGATCCAAGTTCAAAGCAGCCGCCTGCGATTGTGCTGAGCCGCACGAGCATGGAGGAGGGATGTGTGACTGCGTGGATCCCCACCATCACACGACGGCAACGTGTGGCTGCACCATCTCTGGAGCCCCGTCGAGCGCAGTACTAGATGCCGCATCGTGCGCGTGCGAAGGAACGGTGGATGCACCTGAGGCGAGGAATCCAGTTCGGCGGGTTCTCACGGAGTCACTCTCGGCAGCGGTGTGGGTCGGTCAGTTCCTGGTCCTGGCGTTCTTCCTGGAAGCATTGATCACGCTCTATGTTCCCCAGGCGTGGATTGCGCAGTGGATTGGCACCGCCAATCCGCTCGCCCCTGCGCTTGCGGCGTTCGTGGGCGTGCCGCTGTATACAGGAAACTTGATGGCGTTGCCGTTAATTGGGGGATTGCTGGAACACGGCATGGATCCAGGAGCTGCGCTCTCTTTTCTCATCGCCGGACCCGTGACGACAATCTGCGCGATGACTGCGGTATGGGGTGTTGTGAAGAAACGCGTGTTCGCGCTGTACATCGGGATCGGTCTTGTGGGGGCGCTTGTACTTGGGTACGCATACGGCCTGGTTCGACTCGCCCTTCGATCTTAGTTCTACGATCAGGCAGCAATGGTTGGGGAAGCGGAAGACGTACGCCGGCGCAGCGCTAGAACTCAGAAGCACATGGAGTCGAACGCTCCTCTTGAATACACTTCTGTGTTATGTCTGCCTGGGTGAAGCTTCCTCCTGCATTCGGCTGGTGGCTGCTGATTGCATCGGCCGTGATGCTCGGAACCGCGTTGCTCGCGGTGCCGGTTCTTGTCACGCGGATTCCGACCGACTATTTTGCACACCCACAACGGGATGGAGCCCGCTACCCGCGCCGGTACCGATGGTTCCGGTGGACTTGGCTCATCGCGAAGAACGTACTCGGGGTAGCCCTTCTGCTCGCTGGTATTCTTATGCTTGTGCTCCCTGGACAGGGGATCCTAACTATCCTGCTTGCGTTTGCGTTTCTGGACTTCCCAGGCAAGTTCAAGCTGCAACGATGGATCGTCTCTCGGAACGGTGTATTGGATTCCATCAACTGGATGCGTGCAAGAGCTGGCGAGCCGCCGCTTGTACTCGGCGATCCGGATGCGCCGCGGGAATAGACATGTGGCTTGAGTTGCCTGGAGCGCTACGGCCTGTTAGGGTGAAGCGAATTGCCGAATCGAGGTGAAGGGTGCATGCCAACCAAACGTGCGGGAGACAATCCTTCGATGAATACGTCGGACACTGCCAACCTAGCTCTATTCTGTGACTTCGAGAACATCGCACTCGGTGTGCGAGAAGCTGAATACCCGAAGTTCGACATCGACAAGGTGCTGGAGAGATTGCTGTTGAAGGGCAACATTGTTGTCAAAAAGGCGTACTGCGACTGGGAACGGTACAAGGGATTCAAGTCCCCGATGCACGAGGCATCATTCGAGCTGATTGAGATCCCGCACGTCAGGCAGTCGGGGAAGAACTCAGCGGATATTCGCATGGTTGTGGATGCTCTTGACCTCTGCTACACGAAGGAGCATGTGGATACGTTCGTCGTGATCAGTGGAGATTCGGACTTCTCTCCGCTCGTGAGCAAGCTTCGTGAGAACAACAAGACCGTGATCGGCGTCGGCGTCAAGAGCTCGACATCCGACCTGCTTATGGCGAACTGCGACGAGTTTATCTTCTACGACGATCTTGTCCGTAAGAAGCGCCCCAAGAAGACGCCCGCGAAATCTTCCCCCACCAAGAAAGCCGCGGCGAAGAAGGGGACAAAGACCACGGCTACTCCGGACGACAAGAAGCAAGAAGCCTGGGATCTTGTCGTAGAGACCTACGAAGCCCTGGTGGAAGAGCGGGGAGAGGGGCAGAGCATCTGGGGCTCCATGATCAAGCAGACGCTGAAGCGCAGGAAGCCCGGCTTCAGCGAGTCGTTCTACGGGTTCCGATCGTTTGGCGACTTGCTTGAAGAAGCCGGCAAGGATGGGATCCTCCTTCTGGAGAAGGACGAGAAGTCCGGCGGCTATATCATCAAGGGAGCGCAGGGCTGGTAGTCATCGAGAGGAAGGTATAGTGGCAAGGCAAGGCAGTAGGTACATCATCGTACTGATAAGCATCGGCATGCTCATGATGATCGGGGCTGAGCTGTGGAGTCAACTGGCACCTTCACCGTTCCAGCGGAACCGATCGATCGGCGAAGTGTCCTCGCCGGAGGCCCTCGCAGAAGCCTACGAAGGAGTGCTTGCTCAATCCACGCTTCGGACGGCTGGAGCAGGGATCGCATTCTCACTCGGCATCTTCCTGTATCTCCGCCGATGGAAGCGCATGTGGATGGCCGCATCTGTGCTCGTTGCGCTATTCGGGTACTTCGCCTGGTTGTCCGGTCGAGAATTGATCGGCACGCCGCTCATCTGGCTGGCTATCCTGAGCGAAGCGATCGCAGCGGCCTGCATTCTGTTCCTCTTGCTATTGCCTGCAGCCCACCGGCATTTGGAGAAGCCGAGCACTCGCTCCTAGGACGACTTCTCCCCCAGGATCGGTGCGGCCGAGAAGAACCTCGTATGCCAGCAATTGCGGCAGCTCAGCGCGAAGAAGCCCATCTTCGAAGCAGATGCCTTCTGATTCTCGAGATCCAACTCCAGCGCTCCAAGCAACCCATCGTGTACGTTCCACTGATCTGTCGAACCGCACATCTCGCAAAGCCGGGCGATGTCGTGCTTCTTAAGCCAACGACGGAAAGCTTTCTTCTGACTGTTTGTGAGCGGCACGTGGTTGACCTCCTATGCGCCCGAGTTTGCGATTACTTCGCCCACTCCGCAAGAAGCAAGGCGGTCGCCATGGCCGGAGTTCTAGGCGGACCCAACGCCTGATGTTCCAACCAAGGCGCTAAGGCTGCTGTATTGGAACAACACACTGTTTGCAAGAGAGAAACCGCCTGTGCGATGTCTCCCGAAAAGGCTCTTAAAGAGCGTATTACAGCGAGTACAGCTTGACATCCGACGGAGTCAGAGTAATATAAAGAACAGTGTTATGTGATGACATTCAAGGGAGGAATCATGCCGTACACAGCGCCGCACCTCCGGATTGGTGATGAGTCAACGTATGCAAGAGTGCTGGATTGGAGACTGAAAGGGTCCAACGAAGAGATTGGGGCAGCACTTGGAGCACGGGGAGCAAACGCACTTCAGGCAGTTCCGCTTGCAGCTTCGGATCCTGGTCGGATCCGTGAACAGCAACGTTTCTTCCGCCGGCATTTCCGGCCGTTCTACGACCGTATGGAGGGCATTGCTGATGCACACGGACTGCTGATGGAGGAGTGCAGCCACGATCTCGCGACACTCTGGTTCGATATCCAATGGCCGGGATGTTCGGCTGCTTCGGTTCCGAGGAACCGAATGGCAAACGGGCGCGGACATGTGCTGCGCAACATGGATCTCGGTGTTGACCTCTCCGGCAAGACCGATCATCCACCGAGTTCGCGCATTTTCATGATGGAGCTTGCACCATCCGAGGGCCTCGCTTCGCTCTCCGCTGTTGTCTTCGATCTGATGAGTGCCATGGATGGCATCAACGAAAAGGGACTCGTTGTGGTCTGCAATTCTCACGGCGACTATCGGCTGAATACAGGATATGCTTGCGAGCCTGTGACGCATCCTGAGCCGGGCCTCAACGAGCTACAGATCGTACGGTACCTATTGGACATGTGCTCAGATACCGATGATGCAAGGGAAGCGTTCCTCTCTCTTCGCACCTACTACTGCTTCACGCCGTGTATCTACATGGTCGCGGACGCTCGTGGTCGGGCGGTTGTTGTTGAGAAATCGCGGTCCGGCAACAGGATCAACTTTACCGAGGCTGATGGGGAGCCATTGATCATGACGAACTTCGGGCGAGCAAGATTCTCTCGAGGTGCAGACATGCCGGAGGACGATGGTCCAAAGCAGGGCTTCGTCTATACGCGATATCGATTGATCGAACAGGGGATCGACGCGCAGGAAATGCACGATATGGAGAGCCTCGACGCCATTGCGCGAAGAGCTTCCTTCGATCACCTGTCGGAAGCGCATCACAGCGATGATTCCCCGCTCGATCGAACCATCTACAGAACGATCTACGATGTAGACGCTCGAGCGGTCCAGGTGTCCTGCTATCTCGGTGAAGGGGAGGACGGGCCGATGCATTCCGATCCGCTGATGCTATCCCTAGGGGAATCCGATGCGGATCAGTGAGCGGACCCGAACGATGCCTGGCGCGGCGAAGAAGCGTGGGTTCGTGGCACGAGTCCGTCTTGGTTTGGACGGTTCCTGGGGGATTGAGGTGAGAATCCCCGAGCTTCGCATCGTGGGCCTCCGCGTGTCATTCCGGTTCCGGCTTTAGTTGAAGCGAGCCCCGAATGATCTGTGAGGTGAGTACGTGATTCTCTGGCCCCGATGGAGTCTGGGTGGCTGCCGAAGCCGTCACGCTCGGCTGTCGTGCGGAGAGGCTCTCGCCAGAGCTCTTGCTCATCCAACGCGTCGATGATCACCCTTCACGGAGGGCTTTGAATCTGGCTTGGGGACAGCATGCACGTGCTACATGGAGGTCCCGCGACTCCACCGAATCCATCTTGGCCATGAGACACAGCCGTCTTGTGTATCGTCGGGCTCGCAGCATGGAGGGATCTCCGAGAAACGCGATCGCCGTGGCGCGAGCCGTCTTCAATGGGTCGGCACTAGGGAGAATCTCTAAGGGTGTCCATGGGGGAAAGGGCGAGTATCAGCATCCATCGGAAGAGGTCGCCTTGTTGAAGAACTGTCCACGTATCGCGTGGTTTCCCATTCTTGCCCCATTCATGTGGTGGAGAGTACTGTAGTTTGCATCGGAAGCAACAGACATGGGTGTTGCAGTGTCTCGCGCTCGATATCCGAACCGAGGAGGCAAGAGACATGGTGGTATCGAATCGACCTGGATGGAATGAGGCGGAGTTTATTCAAGGACTGAAGGACACGTTCAAGCCGGTAGAACACTTGCTTGCAGACGGGGACCAGTTTGACTACGACCGGTACCGGTTCTTTGCCGCACCGAATCTGAACGGGGGGAACGAATACGTGGTGTTCATTCAGCTGACGGAGGATTCCCCCTCGGTGCAGATGTGTGACGAAATCGGTGAAACCAAGACGTGGCCTGAAATTGCCCCACTACCGCATCTCGGTATGCTCTCGCTTGACGGAACGGAGTGCTTCTCAAATGTTGAGAACGGGAAGCCCTATCTGTACCGATGGCTCAATTGGGGCGAGTGCGAACTCGTCGACGAAAACGGAGTGCGAGCGAGGATGGCGACTGAGGCATACTGGAAGCGTGGCGGCTCAGATCCTGAGAAACTGTGGTTTACAGGGATGGGTCGTTCGGGGAACGATCCACATGGCGCAGGCGTTCACTGCATCAAGTGCTCCGTGGTCACGCAGAACCAAACAGGTGGCGGCTAGGCATTATCCGATGAGCGATGCATGATTCCTGCGATTGGGAGGTGCGCGGAAGCGTGCCTCCCGTTTCTCTCCGGCTTGCCGAACCTCATCGGATTCGAGGGTTCGCAACGTGAATGTGCTGATAGGAATGTCGCGTTCTTTCCGGTCCCGTAGCCCAATGTGTTGGCAAGACAGCAACGTTTCAAAGGGCCACACGTGGCCAAGGGCGTCGCTTCCGGAAGTGTGAGATCGCCGAACCGCTACGAGCGAGTCTCTCGATGCCACACACTTGCGAACTGAAGACACGAAAGCGCGTCGAGACGCCGTGTGTGGAGCTGTTGAGCGCTACGAAGCTTCAGATTCGCCAATCGGTTCAGGACCTTGTGGGACCTCAAAGTCGCCGTTCCAATTGGAGACGGCTTGCGAGGCCGACTGCCCATACGGGCCACGACAGTAGCAGCCGCAGCACACCACAAGCCACGTTCTCTTTCCACCGAACCGAAGCTTGTGTCCTCTTGCCATTCCGAGCGTCGTACCCCCACAAAAAGGACACGCCTGTGCATTCCGCAGGTGCGGATCTGAGAACGTCTCCGATATGTTCAGTGGATCTTGTGACATTCGTTTCCCACAACCCCTTACCAGCTTCTGCATTGTAGCATCGTCCCCTCTCATACGGAAGAGGTTGCGCGGATTGGTATACAGTAGGCCACTTGAACGGGTGTTCCCTAGACACCCTCGAGATGTGCCGCCCTACTGAGGGGTGCGATCCAGGTGCATCGGAGCCAGATCGCGTAGTGGGATGCCCCGGTCTCGGTCACCGAATGCACTGAAGAAGATGACCAGGAAGCGCCAGTGAAGTACGATGGAGTTCGATTCGGAGACGGGTTATCTGTGTGCTACGAAAGCACTGCTGCACGAGATGGCAGGACAGCTGTAGACCAGGCTCATTCGGCAAGGGATTGACACGACGGAGGATACCGACATGGCCGACAAGCTAAAACGCATTGGACTCATTACAAGTGGAGGAGACTGCGGCGGACTGAACGCCATCATCAAAGGGGCTGCGCTTGCCGCTGCACATCACGAACTCCGCACGTTCGTGATTCCTCATGGCTACGCCGGGCTGTACAACCTCCTGGAATACAACGCGCTTGTTGAGCTGACACCTGAGCGGCTCACACACGTTGAAGCTACAATCGCGGGGTCCGATGCCGGACACTCGCGGGTGAAGCTCAAGAAGATTCAGGATGAGACGAAGTACGAACGTATCCGTGCCGGACTTGAGAAGTTCGACATCGATGCGCTCGTGATCAGTGGTGGAGATGATACGGGTAGTGTGATGCTCGATCTTGAGGCGCATGGTATCCGATGTGCGCACGCGCCGAAGACCATGGATCTCGATCTCCAGACCTACTCCGTGGGCTCGGATTCCACAATCAGCCGAATCGCGAACTACGCACGTGATCTGAAGACGACAGGCCAAACCCACAATCGGATCATCATCATGGAGGTCTTCGGCCGCTACGCAGGGCATACGGCATTCCGAGGCGGCATCGCGGCACAGGCAGATGCCATTCTCATTCCGGAGATCGCAGTAGATTTCGACATTGTCTACGAACACATGAAGGTACGCTACTTCGAGCGAATCCGGCGGAGTGACGTGCATGCAGGCACCTATCTCATTGTTGTGGCAGAAGGGTTGCGCGATGCAACCGGCGCGGAGATTGTAGATGAGACCGCAGGGGTTGACGCATTCGGGCATAAGAAGCTGGCTGGCGCAGGCAACTACGTTCGGAATGAACTTAAGCGGCGCCTCGAGAGCGATCCAGAGGTCAAACAGGCCATGAAGATCGCAGGAATGTTCATTGGCTCGATCTACGAGCGCCCGGAGCTCCGCACGATCACGCCTGGGCATCTCGTGAGGTGCGGTCAGACCTCAGCGTTTGATGTGAATTTCGGCATGGAAGCTGGAGCTGCTGCGGTTGAGCTGCTTGTTCAGGGGATTGACGGCATGACGGTTGTGGATGTTCAAGGATCGAAGATCCGATACATGCCGACGGCTGAAGCGATCAGACAGCGGCATGTCGATCTGGAACTCGTTGCCTTCCACGAACGGCTTGACGCGTGCTTCGGACGCCGACCCGCCAACCTCTCCCTTGAGTTCGAGCGTGTACTGCCCCCCGTGCAGCGGCATTTGTAGCTGCAGCGGGCATGCTTCCAGAGAGCAATGGACCTCCGAGTGGAGGAATGCAACACACGATGAAAGGACCGAGGCGGTCACGGCCTTGCCGCGTACACGATAAACTCTAAGGAGGCGCCCTTGGGAATCTATCCAGAGAGCAAAGTCGTACCTGGAAAACTCCAGACACACGAGTTCCTCATCCGCCCACTTCGCGCAAGCGATGTCGAGGCGGACTACGACGCACTGATGGAGAGCCGCGAGATGCTGAGGATCTGGGATCAAAGCGAATGGCCGGCGGACGACTTCACGCTGGAGGACAACCGCGCTGACCTTCAGGACCACGAGGAGGATCATGCGGCTCGGCAGTCCTTCACCTTCACGGTGATGGATCCGGCAGATCGAACATGCCTAGGCTGCATCTATCTCCATGAACTGAAGAGCGTTCTCCAAGCCCACGGCGTCGGCACGGATGCGTTGCAAAAGGTCGGCGCAATGGATGTCTACGTGACCTTCTGGGTTCGCGCGTCGCGGCTGAAGGACGGGCTGGATCAGAAACTCTTGACGCGGCTGACGAAGTGGTTCGACGAGTCGTGGGCATTCGATCGCGTCGCTTGGGGAGCAAATACCGCGGACACGCATCAGCAACAGTTGTTCTTCAACGCGGGAT
>Ga0272441_10008654_pt1 | contig 16057 bp, 12 predicted proteins | sample SSMProp6N_FD_193582 | JGI IMG/M metagenome (GOLD analysis project Ga0272441, IMG submission 193582) | Marine sediment archaeal communities from Little Sippewissett salt marsh, Falmouth, MA, United States - SSM-Prop-6N | ecosystem: Environmental > Aquatic > Marine > Wetlands > Sediment ... | reverse complement strand
TTATGGAATGCCAGTTAACTTCTAATGGTACAGAAGTACCTGTTGATGTTACAGAAGAAGTCAAAGAATTATGGGTTGGGCATGAATATACTCATAAGGCTAAACAAGGTGAGGCGGTTACTTTTTATAAATATGGAGGTTATACCGTTTCCAGAGATCACCAGCCAGATGAATTGGTGAATGCCGCAAAAAAGGCCCTTAAATCTGCCACTTCCATTGGGTTCGATAAATTATTGGAAAAACAAATATTGACCTGGGCCCAAATTTGGGAGATGAGTGACATAAACATTCAGGGTGATGTGAAAGCTCAGCAAGGCATTAGATTTAATATATTTCACTTAAATCAAACATATTTAGGCACGGATTCCAGACTAAATATAGGCCCAAAAGGATTTACGGGAGAAAAGTATGGTGGCAGTACCTATTGGGATACGGAAGCCTATTGTATTCCTTTTTATATGGCGACCAAAGATCACCTTGTGGCCAGGAATCTGCTGCAGTATAGGTATAATCATCTGGAAAAGGCTATTGAGAATGCCCAGAAATTGGGTTTTGTTAATGGAGCAGCCTTATACCCAATGGTCACCATGAACGGGGAAGAATGCCATAATGAATGGGAGATTACTTTTGAAGAAATTCACCGTAATGGAGCAATTGCATTTGCCATATACAATTATTACCGATTTACGGGAGACTATTCATATATTCCTGAAATGGGTCTCGAAGTATTAATCGGGATTTCCCGTTTCTGGGGACAAAGAGCTACATTTTCAAAAGACAAAAACAAGTTTGTAATACTTGGGGTGACAGGGCCTAACGAATACGAAAACAATGTCAATAATAATTGGTATACAAATTACCTTGCAAAATGGTGTATGGAATATACGCTGGAACAGCTGCAAAAGATAAAAGAAGGTTATAAAGAAGACTATACCAGGATCATTGGGCGCACTTCACTTACTCCGGCAGAGACTGATAAGTGGGAAGAGATTTCACAAAATTTGTACTTTCCCTTTTCAGACGAATTGGATATTTACCTTCAGCAAGATGGATTTTTGGACAAAGAACTTATCACAGTAGAAGATCTTGATGTTTCTCAAAGACCAATTAACCAAAAATGGAGCTGGGACAGGATTTTGCGTTCACCCTACATAAAACAGGCAGATACTTTACAAGGATTTTATTTATTTGAAGATCATTTCAGTTTAGAAGAACTTGAAAGACATTTCGATTTCTATGAACCATTTACCGTCCATGAATCGTCCTTGTCGCCTTGTGTGCACAGTATTCAGGCTGCAAAATTAGGCAGGATGGAGCAGGCGTACCAGTTTTATTTACGTACTTCAAGACTGGATCTGGATGATTATAACAAGGAGGTTGAAGAAGGTTTGCATATCACTTCTATGGCAGGAACATGGATGAGTATCGTAGAGGGATTTGGAGGAATGCGAATGAAAGATGATAAATTGTCTTTTGCTCCGAAAATTCCAAGTCAGTGGAAATCGTATTCATTTAAAGTAAATTTCAGAAATCGGATTATTAAGGTTAATGTCACAGAAAATCAGACTAGTTTTGAACATGATGGGGCTGCTGAAATGACTATAAGGGTAAATGGCAAAAGGGTACTTTTAAAACCATCTCAGGAAACTATAGAACAAAACACTTAAAAAATCCTGTTTGATAATTTATTTACCTTATTGAATCATTTTATAAAGATTGTATTTGACAAGAAATTAACCCATGATGAAAATTGGATGGTTAATAAAATCAAATGTTTTAACTGGCATGTTCTTTTTGATGGTATCTTTTTCATCCGCTCAGATAGATAGGGTTGAGCCTCCTAATTGGTGGCTGGGGTTCAAGAATGCCAGATTACAGCTAATGTTGCATGGTAGTGGAATTGGCACAACTACCCCGTCAATTCTATATAATGGAGTTAACCTGGAAGCCTTCCATAGGGCTGATAACCCGAATTATTTATTCCTGGATATTACGATTTCTGCAGAAACTCTCCCCGGTCTAATGGAAATTTTGCTCACCACTGAGGGTGGAAATCAAATCTCTTATTCATATCCTTTAAACAGAAGGGAAAAACTATCTGAGGAATTTTTGGGTTTTGATTCTTCAGATGTAATCTATTTAATTACCCCGGATCGTTTCGCCAATGGTGATCCTGAAATAAATATTGTCCCAGGACTTCTTGAAAAAAAGATCAACAGGAAAGACGACTATGCGCGTCATGGAGGGGATATTCAAGGAATTATTAATCATTTAGACTATATAGCTTCCATGGGGTTTACTGCCTTGTGGTCTACCCCTTTATTGATTAACGATATGCCCCAGTCTTCGTATCATGGCTATGCAATGACTGATTTTTATCGGGTAGATCCGCGTTTTGGAAATCTGGAAGACTATATTCTGCTCTCGCAGAAAGCGGCGGAAAATGGCATAAAATTAATCATGGATCAGGTTGCCAATCATTGCGGGGCCAATCATTGGTGGATGTCAGATTTACCGTTCCACGATTGGGTAAACTTTCAATCAGAGTATGAGGAAGGAGCAGATGCGAAGGTTACGAACCACCGGCGCACGGTAAATCAGGATCTTTACGCTTCAAAAGCTGATAAAGATCTAATGGATAATGGATGGTTTGTACCCTCAATGCCCGATTTAAACCAAAACAACCCATTTATGGCCAATTATATTATTCAGAATAGTATTTGGTGGATAGAGACTTTAAAACTTGGCGGGATCAGACAGGATACCTATCCTTATCCCGATAAGGAATTTATGAGCAGATGGGCCGGGAGTATTATGCACGAATATCCAAATTTTAATATTGTTGGAGAGGAATGGACTTATAACCCACTTTTGGTTCGCTATTGGCAACAAGGGGTAACCAATTCAGATGGTTACGAATCTAACCTTAAAACAACAATGGATTTTCCCTTACAGCGCACATTAATTGAAGCACTTAATGCGGAGGAGAATTGGGATTCCGGATTGGTAAAATTATATGAAGGACTTGCCAATGATTTTGCATATTACGACCCTTCTTCGATTTTGTTTTTTGGAGATAATCATGATATGGACCGTCTTTTTACACAGTTGAATGAAGATTTTGAAAAAACCAAAATGGCACTGGCATTTATAATCTCCGCTCCTCGCATACCTCAAATTTATTATGGCACTGAAGTTTTACTAAATAATAGTGATAATCCCGGAGACCACGGTCTTATCCGGTCTGACTTTCCAGGGGGATGGGAAAGCGATAGTGTTAACGCTTTTACTGGTGAGGGCCTTACCAGGGAACAGAAAGAAATGCAGGAGTTTACAAGAAAATTAGTGAACTATCGAAAAGGGAGTACGGCAATTCAAACTGGTAAAACCACCCATTTCGCGCCAAAGGATGGGGTTTATGTCATTTTCAGGCAGAATAAAGATGAAACAGTAATGCTAATACTAAACAAAAACGAGATACCTTATACATTAAACCTGGAACGTTTTAATGAAATGAATCTTATTGGTAATAGATTTAAAGATATACTCACCTCAGAAGAAGTTCTTTTCAAAAACGAATTGCAATTAAAAGATAACGGAGTACTAATACTCAGCAAAAAACCTAATTAGGATGCAAAAGATCGTATTGGTTATTTTAAGTTGCTTTGTATTTATTTTAGGGTGTGCTGAGGAAAAAGAACGGACAAATATTAAAAAAATGAAGAGCTTAAATCAATCAAATAAAAAAGTAGTATATCAGGTGTTTACACGTTTATTTGGAAATACAAACACCACTAATAAACCCTGGGGTACTATCCAGGAAAATGGGGTTGGTAAATTTTCTGATTTTACGGATAAGGCTTTAATGGAGATCAAAGATCTTGGTATTACCCATATATGGTATACGGGGGTGCCTCATCATGCAGTGGTAACAGATTATACGGCATACAATATTTCTAATGATGACCCGGATGTCGTGAAAGGCCGGGCAGGATCTCCCTATGCAGTTAAAGATTACTACAACGTTAATCCTGACCTGGCAGATGACCCGATTAATCGATTGGAAGAATTTAAATCTTTGATAGAGCGAACGCACGATGCGGGGTTAAAATTGTTGATAGACATAGTTCCAAATCATGTTGCGCGAAAATACGAGGGCGGGACAACACCAAAGGGGAAAGAACCATTTGGGGCAAAGGACGATACTACAATAGAATACGATAAGAATAACAATTATTATTATATAACAGAAGAATCCTTCAAAGTGCCGGTATGGCAAAACGGTTACTTACCTCTTGGTGGTGAAAAGCACCCTTTGGCAGATGGTAAATTTGATGAGAATCCGGCAAAATGGACGGGGAATGGTTCACGTCTTGCCCAGCCTGATTTTAATGATTGGTACGAAACTGTCAAAATTAATTATGGGGTTCGGCCGGATGGGTCGTATGATTTTGAAACCTTGCCTGATGAATATGCTCAAAAGGATTACAAAGCCCACTACGCTTTTTGGTCGGATAAGGACATTCCCGATTCATGGAAAAAATTTAAAGATATTGCCTTGTATTGGTTGGAGATGGGGGTGGATGGATTCCGTTTTGATATGGCTGAAATGGTACCTGTAGAATTCTGGAGCTATATGAACTCCAATATTAAAATGAAAAATCCGGATGCTTTTCTATTGGCTGAAGTTTATAACCCGGATTTATACAGGGCTTTTATACATAAGGGGAAAATGGATTATCTGTATGACAAGGTTGAATTCTACGATAGCCTGAAGCATATTATGCAGGGTCATGGGTGGACGGACCATATTCCAATAGTTCAAAAAGGAATGCAGGATATTGAACATCAGATGCTGCATTTTCTCGAAAACCACGATGAACAACGAATTGCGAGTCCGGATTTTGCGGGTAGTGCGGTAAAGGGGAAACCTGCAATGGTAGTATCAGCTACTATAAGCACTTCCCCAACGATGATCTATTTTGGTCAGGAAGTAGGGGAGCCCGGGAAAGAATACGCAGGTTTTGGCAGCCCCACCCGAACATCCATATTCGATTATGTAGGAGTTCCACATCATCAGAGGTGGGTAAACAATAGAAAGTTTGATGGAGGACAATTACTGCCTGAAGAAAAGGAACTGCGAGACTTTTACAAACGATTACTCAATTTTACAATTGGCAGTGAAGCATTAATGGGTAAGTATGCTGATATACATTATTACAATAGGGATAATACTGAAAATTACAACTACAAAGTACTTTCATATGCGCGATGGTCTCAAAATGAGAAGCTTGTTGTCATTGCTAATTTTGATGCAGAGGAATCGTATTCTTTTGAATTAAAAATTCCAGCGGAAATAATAAAGGAGTGGGAGTTAAAGGAAGGCTCATTTAATATTTCAGATGTCCTTTATGGTAAAACAAAATTGGTTCTGAAAGTTAGTGATGGGATAGGTAGATTCACTGTGGAGATTCATCCGTTAGAATCTTTTATCTTTAAACTTTCCGATTAAAGAGTAATCAAAAGTTCAATTTGATGAGAAGGTTTATACCAGTACTACTTATACTTTTTTTTATGAATTGCAAAGAGAAAAGTAACGCACTAATAACCATAGGACACAGGGGCGCCATGGGACACGAGACAGAAAATACCCTTGCCTCCATTCAGAAGGCATTAGATCTCAATGTAGATATGATAGAAATAGATGTTTTTAAAATCGCGAGTGGTGAAATAGTCGTTTTTCATGATGAGAAAATTGACCGCTTAACAAATGGCAGCGGTGATATTGAAAGTTTAGATTTAGAAGCCCTAAAAAATTTGACCGTTGAAGGGGATCATAAAATTCCGCTGCTAAGCGAAGTTTTAGATGTAATAAATCATAAGGTGCCCTTGAATATTGAACTAAAAGGCCCCGGCACATCTGAAGGTGTAATGCATCTTATTAAGACTTATATGGAGAATGAGGGCTGGACTTTGGATGATTTTCTGATCTCCAGTTTTAATTGGGAGGAACTAAAAAATATGCGTCGTATTAATAAGGATATAAAAATTGCCATACTAACAGAGGACGATCCATTAGATGCGATTCTCATTGCCAATGATCTGAATGCAGTAGCTATAAACCCCAATTACCTTAGTTTAACTAAGGAAAATGTCCTGGAAATTAAAAGTCAGGGTTTTAAAGTTTTCACATGGACTGTAAATGATACAAAGCAAATTTCAAATATGAGAATATTGGGTGTTGATGGGGTTTTCACTAATTACCCGGAGCGGGTCAACTAATGTTTGATGTAATTATAGTAGGAGGTGGTGCTGCAGGATTTTATTGCGCTATTCATATTGCAGAAGCAAATCCTAGTTTGAAAATAGCCATTCTTGAGCGTGGAAAACAAGTCCTGTCCAAAGTTAAGGTATCAGGTGGTGGCCGATGTAACGTCACCCATGCAGAATTTGAGCCCTCTTCACTGGTAAAAAACTACCCCAGGGGCGAAAAAGAACTTTTGGGTCCGTTTCACATTTATTCCACAGCAGATACCATACAGTTTTTTGAAAAACGCGGAATAAAAATAAAAACCGAATCAGATGGGAGAATGTTCCCTGAAAGTAATTCCTCCCAGACTATTATCGATTGTTTTCTTGGTGAAATACAGAAATACGGTATTACCCTTCTTAAGAGTAGCTCAGTTATAAATATACAGCCATTTAAAGATATTAAATTGGGTAAAGAGGCGGTATGGCAGGTGCAATCAGTTAAAAAGGGTTATCAGGCAAAAAGAATTGTACTTGCAACAGGGAGCAGCACTAAAATATGGAATTTGGTAGAACAGCTCGGACATAACATTGTGACACCTGTACCTTCTTTATTTACATTTAATATTAGTGATAGTAGAATTTCCGGAATTCCGGGGCTGAGCACTAATGCCAGGATTGAAATTTTACCCAGACAGATGATGGGGAAAGAGATCAATGCCAAATTTAAAAACAGAAAAAGTGGTGCTTTAAATTTGATTTCAGAAGGCCCTGTTCTTATTACACATTGGGGTTTGAGTGGCCCGGTTATCTTAAAACTCTCAGCCCGTGCCGCCAGATTATTACATGAGTACGACTATAGGTTTAGGGTGAGAATTAACTGGATGCCCGATTATCATAAGGAGGGGCTTTTAGCTCTTTTTAATGAGATAAAACAGATAGATCCAAAGAAGACAATTTACAAAACGAAGGCTATTGATCTCCCTGCAAGATTATGGGGCAAATTGGTTATTGCATCCGATATAGCCAAGGATTTAAAATGGGCCGATGTTTCCAGGAAGCAGCTGGATAGACTCGGACAATTTATAACGGCTTCAGAATTCAATGTAGAAGGAAAGAGTACCTTTAAAGAAGAATTTGTAACTGCCGGTGGTGTGGATCTTAAAGAGGTAAATTTTAAGACTTTTGAGAGTAAAATTCTCCCCGGTTTGTATTTTGCAGGTGAGGTATTAAATATAGACGCGGTTACCGGGGGCTTTAATTTTCAAAATGCATGGACCGGGGCTTATATCGCTGCTCAGGCGATTGCGAAGTCTTTGTAGAAACCGCTAATTAAACCAGCGGAAATGCGAGGTAAAGAAAAGCCGCAAGCAAACTGCCCAAAAGAGGGCCAATCACCGGAATCCATGAATAAGACCAGTCGTTTTTACCTTTGTTTTTAATAGGTAGCAGAGCATGCATAATTCTTGGCCCCAGATCCCTTGCCGGGTTAATTGCATAACCTGTAGTGCCGCCCAGAGATAGTCCAATTCCCCAAACAACAAAGGCAACGGGAATAGCCCCCAGAGAACCCAAACCTATTACAGCGTCCGATTCCACAATAGTAGCGTCTGTAAAAAAGAGAACCGCAAAGACCAGAACAAATGTTCCTGAAATTTCCACCAGTATGTTTGCGAAAATATTTTTGATAGCCGGACTGGTGCTAAACACTACAAGTTTTAATCCTTGTTCCTCAGTTCGGTCAAAATGGTCTATGTAAATCAGCCATACTAACAAAGCACCCAGCATAGCCCCCAGAAATTGAGCCAGCAAGTAGGAGGGGACCTTATCCCATGGAAATTCTCCGGCAGCGGCCAGACCTATACTCACTGCAGGATTAATATGCGCTCCACTATAAGGGGCAGCAACAATCACACCAATATAAACCGCAAAGGCCCAACCGGTTGTAATTACAATCCATCCACTATTGTGTCCTTTAGTATCTTTTAGCACTACATTGGCGGTGACTCCGCACCCAAGTAGGATTAACAGAAATGTGCCTATTATTTCAGCGATAAATGGTGTCATATATAATATTGGTTTTTACCTATTTTGTCCAAAATTCCAAGGCTTCAATGGCTTTATACCAGCCATCAATCTGCTTGTTTATTGAAACCCGGTCTGTTGTTGGGTTAAAATGTACATCGGTTTGCCAAATCTCCTGAATTTGTTCCAGATTATCCCAGTAACCTACTGCCAGTCCGGCAAGGAATGCAGCGCCCATTACTGTGGTTTCTACTATTTTGGGCCTTACAGTTACTGTATTTAATACATCTGCTTGAAATTGCATAAGTAGATTGTTAACCGTAGCACCTCCATCTACCCTTAATTCCTTAATTGATATCCCCGAATCTGCTTCCATTGCTTTTAAAATATCCATAGTCTGAAAGGCAATAGATTCCAAGGCAGCCCTTGCTATATGAGCATCTGTACTTCCGCGGGTCAGACCAAATATGGTACCCTTCGCATGTTGATTCCAGTGCGGAGCTCCCAAACCTGCAAAAGCAGGGACAAAATAAACGCCACCCGAATCCGACACAGAGCCGGCCAGTTGTTCCACTTCTTTAGATGTTTTAATGATTTTAAGACTATCTCTAAGCCACTGTACCACAGCCCCGGCAATAAAAATACTTCCTTCGAGGACGTACTCAGCTTTACCATTTATTTGCCAGGCTACGGAAGTAAGAAGATTGTTTTTAGACACTATTGGCTTATCACCAATATTCATTAACATAAAACATCCTGTGCCATAAGTGTTTTTTACCATTCCCTGCTTTGTGCACATTTGACCAAATAATGCGGCCTGTTGATCTCCGGCTATTCCTGAAATTGGAATTCTGGAGGCAAACAATCCCGGAGCCGTATGTCCGTAAATCTCACTGGACTGTTTTACTCCGGGCAACATACTTTTCGGAATAGTAAATAATTCTAAGAGTTCATCATCCCATTCAAGGGTGTTGATATTAAATAAAAGTGTTCTGCAAGCATTGGTTACATCAGTTACGTGCAATTCCCCTTTGGTCATGTTCCAAATTAGCCAGGTATCTATTGTTCCCATGATTAAATCACCGGCCTCGGCTCTTTCCCGTACTCCTTCTACATTGTCTAAGATCCATTTGACTTTTGTGCCTGAGAAATAAGCATCAATTACAAGACCCGTTTTTTCACGCATCCATTGAGATTTTCCTTCACTTTTTAAAAGGTCGCAATATTTGGCTGTTCTTTTGTCTTGCCAGACAATGGCATTGTAAACAGGTTTTCCTGTTTTTTTATCCCAAACAACAACGGTTTCACGTTGATTTGTAATTCCTATGGCCGCGATATTCTTTGCTTCTAATCCTTTTTTAGTAACGGTTTCAGCAGCCATAGCAACTTGAGTAGACCAAATTTCCATTGCATCATGCTCCACCCAACCCGGTTTGGGAAAATATTGCGTAAATTCTCTCTGGGAAGTAGAAATAATACTTCCTTTTTTATCAAAAATTAATGCTCTACAGCTTGTGGTGCCTTGATCAAATGCAAGGATATAGGTTTGCATACTATTAGCGGTGTGGATTTTATAGAATAAAAAATGAAAGATAATAAATGTAATTGATTTATTTTATACTTCATACTTTGCTAACTTCAATGCTGTATTTTTTGCCTATGTTTAAAAATTCGTTTTCCAATGCCTAAATATATAGCCCTGCTACGGGGCATCAACGTTGGAGGTCACAAAAAAATAATGATGGCTGATTTGAGGCTGATTTTTGAAAAATCAGGGTTTTTAGCGGTTAGATCATACATCCAAAGTGGGAATGTAATATTTCAAAGCAATGAAGTTGATACTAAAAAGTTGGAACAGAAAATAGAAAGTGCTCTGGAAAAAGCCTATGGCTTTCTGGCACCTGTAATTGTTTTAACAAGATCTAAGCTTGAAAAAATAGTAAGTGACAATCCTTTTAAACCGTTAGATGGGGATGACACAAGCAAAACATATTATGTATTCTTAAAAGATGTTCCGAAAAGAAAGGCGGTTGAATTATTTAAAGAAACTAAATTTCAAAATGAAAGGTTCTTTATTTGTAAGGATTATATCTATCTGAAATGCCTTTGTGGAATGGGTAAGGCAAAACTAAACACAAACCTATTTGAGCAAAAACTTCAGGTTAAGGCTACCGCAAGAAACCATAAAACAGCTTTAAAATTAATGGAACTAGCTGTAAGCTAATTCAATTCCCAAATTCTATAATTTAAGAGGGTGGCAAAGCAAACCCATAGAAAATAGGGAATGAGGAGATATGCTGCTGTCCTGCTCACCACATTAAACCATTTAATGGTTACTAAAATTAAGGCAAGGAGAAACAGAATTACCAAAAGTGCCCAGAATGGATTTTTAAATCCGAAAAAGACGACACTCCAAAGTGCATTAAATAATAACTGAAACCCAAAATTATACAATGCCGTTTTCACCCAAATATGATAAAATCCTTTTGCCCATACAATACCGGCGGCTATACCCATTAGAATATATAGCAGCGTCCAAACGGGAGCAAAAATCCAATTTGGAGGATTAAAACTAGGTTTATTCAGTGCGAGGTACCAATCATTTACCGAAGACTGAGTTGCAAACCCTGATAAAAAACCTATGATAAGACATATGGTTACTGAAATGGCAATATAGGTTAGCTTCTTTTTCAAAATTAGTTGATGTAAGTGATCTAAAATAGTAATTTATTTTAATAGAGGCTATTGCAAAGGCAGTTAAAAACTATCTTTGCATAAATTGTTGTGTGCATGATCGAAAACGACTTTATTCCTTCATCCGATTTGTATTTAAAGGAACAAGGTAGGGTACAGTGGAAAGCCCCAAGTAATATTGCATTAGTTAAGTACTGGGGTAAGAAACAAAATCAAATACCGGCCAATGCCTCAGTAAGTTTTACACTGGACAAGTGCAGAACTATAACGTCTGTGGCCTTTACCAAGCTTGATAAAATAAATAAAGAATTTTCATTTGATTTACTTTTTGAAGGAAAATCCAGGGAAGATTTTAAGCCCAAGATTGTAACATTTTTTAAACGGATTGAAAAGTATATTCCTTTTCTTAGAAGTTATCATTTCTCCATTAATACTTCCAACACCTTTCCACATAGCAGCGGCATTGCCTCTTCCGCCAGTGGTATGGCTGCTTTGGCTTTATGTCTCATGGATATAGAAAAACAAATTGTTTCCGAGATGGATCCGGATTTTTTCTATAAAAAAGCATCTTTTTTAGCGCGATTGGGATCAGGTAGTGCATGCCGAAGTATTAAGGGTAACCTTGTTCAATGGGGGGAGCACAATGAAATAATTGGGAGTACGAATCTATATGGAATACCCTATCCTTATCCAGTGGACGAGGTGTTTAAAAGTTATCAGGATACTATTCTACTGGTGCATAAGGGACAGAAAAGTGTTAGCAGTACGGTAGGCCATGACCTTATGCACAGCCACCCATTCGCTCAAAATCGATTTGTACAGGCTCATGACAATCTAATTCGTTTACGTTCAATATTCGCCGAAGGTAATCTGGATGATTTTATAGAAGTAGTTGAGAGTGAAGCACTTACTCTGCATGCCATGATGATGACCAGTATTCCGTATTTTATCCTGATGAAACCTAATACGCTGAACATTATTGAGAAAATTTGGGAATTTCGGAGGACTACCCAAAACCACCTTTGTTTTACCTTAGATGCCGGGGCCAATGTACATCTACTTTACCCCAATAATGAGAAAAATGAGGTCAATAAATTTATTAAAGAGGAGCTAATTGCTTATTGTGAAAATGGGCAGTATATTTGCGACCGAATTGGATTTGGGGCCAAAAAAATGTAATTTAAGCCATTATTAAAGCTAATACACCCTATCTTAGAGATATAATTAATTGAATTTAGATGAAAGGACCTCTTTTTTATTCAAAAATTTTACTGTTTGGTGAATACGGAATCATCAAGGATTCCAAAGGACTTTCTATTCCTTATAATTTCTTTAAGGGTGCCCTTAAGAAGGACGATAACCTGTCTGAAACGGCTAAGAAATCTAATGAAAGCCTGAAAAAATATTTTCATTATTTAAACGATTTACAAGGTCAGGAACCCGAGCTATTATCTTTTGATTTGAAGGCCTTAAAGTCTGATGTGGATACCGGGATGTATTTTGACAGTTCTATTCCCCAAGGTTATGGTATTGGAAGCAGTGGTGCTTTGGTGGCCGCAATTTATGACAAGTATTCTATTGAAAAAATCACCGTACTCGAAAACCTGACCCGGGAAAAATTACTAAAACTCAAAATGATTTTCGGTAAAATGGAATCATTTTTCCATGGTAAATCTTCAGGTCTGGATCCTTTAAACAGTTATCTCAGTTTGCCTATTCTAATTAATTCACAAGAAAATATAGAATCTACCAGTATACCCTCCCAAAATTTGAATGGGAAAGGCGCGGTCTTTTTATTGGATAGTGGAATCATAGGAGAAACAGCGCCGATGGTGCAAATTTTTATGGATAAAATGAAACATGAAGGCTTCCGTAATGTTTTGAAAGATCAGTTTATTAAACATACTGATGCCTGTGTTGAGGATTTTGTAAGTGGTAATGTGAAGTCGCTTTTTGGAAATCTGAAGCAACTTTCGCATGTGGTTTTGGACCATTTCAAACCTATGATCCCTAAAGAATTTCATAAACTTTGGAAACGCGGTATAGAAACTAATGATTACTACCTGAAATTATGTGGATCCGGAGGGGGTGGTTATATTTTAGGATTCACTCAGGATTTGGCTAAAGCAAGAACTGCGTTAAAAGATTATCATTTAGAAGTGGTATACAACTTCTAAGTCCCTAGAAATGCTTAGTAGAAAAAACAAACTCCTGCTATTAAAAGGCCTGAGTCTGTTTTCTATAATAAGAGGATATAATGTCCTTATGATAACCCTTGCCCAGTATCTGGCTTCTATTTATATACTGGCTCCCGACCTTCCCTTACGTGAAGTTGTATTTGATCCAAATTTATTTGTACTGGTATTAGCATCAGCTCTGGTAATATCTGCCGGCTATATTATTAATAGTTTTTATGACTCGGAGAAGGACCTTATCAATAGACCGCAAAAGAGTATGCTGGACCGATTGGTAAATCAACGTACAAAATTAAGCGCCTATTTTGTTTTTAACTTCCTTGCGGTTTTATTGGCCAGCTACGTGTCTTTCCGGGCAGTATTATTCTTTTCTGCCTATGTATTTGGAATTTGGTTGAATTCACATAAATTAAAAAAAATACCTTTTGTTGGAAACATAGTTTCAGCCACATTAATAATTGCCCCTTTCTTTGCAATTTTCGTGTATTATAGAAATTTTGATACGGTTATTTTTGTCCATGCGATCTTCTTGTTTCTATTGATTTTGGCTCGTGAAATGATTAAGGATATGGAAAATATTACAGGGGACCTGGTTCAAAATTATAAGACTATTCCCGTTTTATACGGCCCCTTGTATTCTAAACTGGGTATTAGTTTTTTAATACTACTCACATTGATACCCGCTTCCTTGTTAATTAATAAATTTAATGTGGGTCATATGAATATTTACTTTATTGCCTGTATTCTTTTTTTATTAGTATTCCTGATTTTGCTCTGGAAGTCCAAGACCAAGAAAGATTATATTTGGCTTCACAATATTCTTAAGTTTATAATTGTTGCTGGTGTTTTTAGTATATTATTGATTGATATAGATCTTGTTCTAAACCGAATATTTTAATGCAAAATCATTTAAGTTTAGCTCTGGCACAAATTTCCCCTGTATGGTTAGACAAAAAGGGTACTATTGCTAAAATAAAAGACACCATACGATTAGCAGCTGAGGGGAATGCAGAACTCTTAATTTTCGGTGAAGGATTTCTTCCGGGATATCCTTTTTGGCTGGCATATACTGATGGTGCTTCCTGGAATTTAAAGATTAACAAGGAAATACATGCACATTATATGCACAATGCTATTCAAGTAGAAAAAGGAGAACTTGATGGTATATGTGATTTAGCCCGTGAACATGAACTCGCAATTTATCTGGGAATTATCGAACGGGCCCCGGACAGGGGCGGCCATAGCTTATATTGCTCTTTGGTATATATCAATAATAAGGGGGAAATAAAATCTGTTCACCGAAAGCTACAGCCTACTTACGACGAGCGACTTACATGGGCACCTGGAGACGGCCATGGTCTGAAGACTCATAATTTAAAACAATTTACTGTAGGGGGGCTAAATTGCTGGGAAAACTGGATGCCTTTGGTAAGGGCTGCAATGTATGGTTTGGGAGAAAATTTGCATATTGCTGTTTGGCCGGGTAGTGAATACAACACAAGAGATATTACCCGCTTTATTGCAAGGGAATCCAGGAGTTTTGTAGTCTCTGTTTCATCTTTGATGCACAAAAAGGATTTGCCAAATAATTTACCACATATAGAACTATTATTAAAAAAGACGCCTGAAATACTGGCCAACGGCGGATCCTGTATAGCAGGTCCCGATGGAGAATGGATCCTGGAACCGGTAGTAGGTAAGGAAGGGCTTATTTTTCAAACTTTGGATTTCAACAGAGTCTATGAAGAAAGGCAAAATTTTGATCCTGCTGGTCACTACTCCAGACCGGATATAACTAAATTGGTGGTAAACAGGCAACGGCAGTCAACAATCGATCTTGAAGATTAAGTTGCAGATATATTGACTTTTACGCTAAGCTACATCCAATTCCCTTTACTACCTTTGCTCAAAATTTAGACAATGCGCAGACCGCAATCAAATAAAGAGAAAAGTAATACACCGGGAAAAAGAAAGGAGTATACAAAAAAACCGTTTTCCAAAGGACGTGTCGCAACAAGTTCTAAAAAGACTAATCCTGCTTCTTCAGATCCTGATTTAATAAGGCTTAATCGTTACGTAGCGAATGCCGGTGTTTGCTCCAGAAGAGAAGCTGATACATATATAACAGCCGGAAATGTGACGGTGAACGGAAAGACCATTACTGAAATGGGACACAAAGTTAAACTTACTGATATTGTTAAGTTTGACGGACGTTTGCTCAACCCACAAAAAAAGGAATATGTGCTTTTAAACAAACCCAAGAATTTTATCACCACTACAAGTGATGAAAGGGGGAGAAGAACAGTTATGGAATTAGTTTCCAAAGCTTCAAAGTCGAGATTAGTGCCGGTTGGACGGCTGGACAAGAATACCACAGGGCTCTTGCTTTTTACCAACGACGGGGATCTGGCTAAAAAGCTTACGCATCCAAAACATGGTATCCGCAAGATTTATCACGTTGAATTGAACAAAAATCTTTCAGGAGAGGATTTAAAAAAAATACAGGAAGGAATTACCTTAGATGATGGTCCAATTAAGGTTGATGAAGTCAGTTATATAAACAATTCTCCCAAGCGCGAAGTAGGCATAGAGATACACAGCGGCAGAAACAGGATTGTACGCCGTATTTTTGAGCATCTTGGATATGATGTAAAAAAACTCGATCGTGTGATTTTTGCCGGGCTAACCAAAAAAGATCTTCCCAGGGGACATTGGAGGCATTTAACCAAGCAAGAAGTTATAAATTTAGGGATGAACCAATAAATTATGGTTGCGACTCTAATGTTTTTCCAAGATTTTCCCGAACTGCAATCCAGAAAGCATTAACAGATGGGTTTAAGTGAGCGGTTGAATCCGGGTTTTCTTTATAGGAACCTATTAATAGTTTGAAGTAG
>Ga0272441_10008653_pt1 | contig 16058 bp, 13 predicted proteins | sample SSMProp6N_FD_193582 | JGI IMG/M metagenome (GOLD analysis project Ga0272441, IMG submission 193582) | Marine sediment archaeal communities from Little Sippewissett salt marsh, Falmouth, MA, United States - SSM-Prop-6N | ecosystem: Environmental > Aquatic > Marine > Wetlands > Sediment ... | reverse complement strand
TATTGTGGACTCCGTATTCAGCATGGAGGGGACGATTTGTGATTTGCCTAATATTGTATCGCTGGCAAAAAAATATCATGCCAGAATATTTCTTGATGAAGCCCATGCAATCGGTGTATTGGGATCCGGCGGAAGAGGTGTGGCAGAACACTTTAATTTAATCGATCAGGTGGACCTGATCATGGGAACTTTCAGTAAATCATTTTCAGCCATGGGAGGCTTTGTTGCAGGTGACAGTAAGATCATCGATTACTTACGCCATGTTTCAAGACCTCATATGTTTACAGCCAGTCTTGCTCCGTCAATCATAGGAACTGTTCGGCAAGCGTTGAATATTATACAAAATGAGCCTGAAAGACGTGAACGTGTATTAAGAAATGCTGAATACATGGCAGTGCAATTGCAGGGGATGGGCTATATGACAAAATTTCAAGGCACAGCCATTGTCCCCATTTATTGTGGTGACGAGTTAATTACTCTTGCCATATTTAAAAAACTCTTTGATGAAGGCGTATATACCAATCCTGTGCTCAGTCCGGCGGTACCCAGGGGGCAGGAATTGTTAAGAACCAGCTATATGGCCACTCATACACAGGAAGATATGGACAGAGCCCTGGATTTATTTGATAAGGTACGAATGATCGGATTTCCAAAAAAAGATACAATCAGTTTTGCTAATATGATGATTGGCTCCGTTTCATAAATAGTGAATAAATTGCTCATTTTCTTTTTCAATAAAATTCAATACATTATCATTGATGTGTGCGCTTTATTTACATATTCCATTTTGCCGCCGAAAATGCGGCTATTGTGATTTTTATTCATCGGTCGATCTTGACCATATCGACCGGTTTGTTGAGGCACTTTTTCTGGAGATGGCGCGCTATTCAGGGCCGATTACCGATTCATTATATCAATCACTTTATCTTGGAGGTGGCTCTCCTTCCCTGCTGCAGTCGAGACAAATTTGTCAAATTATTCATGAAGTGAAAAAACGGTTTCGTTTTTCCAGTCAACCGGAGTGGTCGATAGAAGTGAATCCAGGAACGGTGGACAGTGACAAACTGAATACTTACATTGATTTGGGATTCAATCGCCTGAGCATAGGCGCCCAATCATTCAGGCAACAAGAACTTGACCTTTTAGAACGCATCCACTGCCCAGGAGATATAAAAAAAACTGTGCAGATGGCCAGATCTGCCGGGTTTCAAAATATTGGTGTTGATCTTATTTTTGGCTTGCCTGAGCAAACCCTTCGAGACTGGAAGATCAGCCTGAATGTCTGTCTTGATCTCGAACCGGAGCATATTTCCGCATATGCCTTGACCTGGAGTGAAAATACGCCACTGGGCCGTCTGATCCTGCAGGGTGCCGTATCGGCACCTGATGATGAGAGGGTGTCGGATCAGTTTTTAAAAACACATGACTGTCTCTGTGAGCACGGATATGTGCATTATGAAATCAGCAACTATGCGAAATCCGGATATGAATGCCGGCACAACTGGCAATACTGGAAGGGAACACCGTATCTCGGACTGGGACCTTCAGCACACTCATTTTGGAAGCGGCAGCGCTGGTGGAATATCGCCGATGTTGATCAATATTGCGATCGGTTGGAAAATGGAGCATCGCCGATCGATAGCCGGGAGTTGCTGTCTGAACAAGAGTTAAAGCGAGAAAAGATTGCCCTGGGCTTGAGAACAATTCTTGGGATTCCTATCAATGATTTTATTCAAAAAGACTATCTCAAGATATTGTCTGCAGAAGGACTGGCAGAATTTCAAGAAAATCGGTGGAAGCTTACTCCCCGTGGTATGCTCCTTGCCGATGAAATTGCTGTAAAGTTGGTTTAAGCAGCAGTCTTAACTTTATTAAATGTATACCGACGAAATTGTTTTTAAATCAAAATAATCCGGTACTATCCGAATTTTTTCTGTTTTATTATAACGCCTCTAATAATTTCTTTGCTTCCTCTTTATGTTGATCATCATCCGGTTCAGTGACAGGTAATTCGAGCACGGTGTCGAGAGGCTCTTTCATCAGTTCTTTTTTCCCCATTTCTTTATAGGTTTTGGCCAGCTCCAGATAGTGATTGATATGATCAGGATTGATTTCAATGGCCTTTTTCAGAGCTTTGACTGCTTCCTCATTGGATCCAGGAGGCACTCCACCGTATAAAATCTTTGCAAATGATTTTAGAATCCAGCTCAAATTGGCCAGATTACGATGCCAGACTCCAATCACATGGTAGGCGATATCATTGTCGGGATTCAATGCAATTCCCATATCGGCTTCTGCTTTGATGCGTTTGGACAGGTTTATTTTTTCTTTTCCCCCCCGGAATAAAGCCAACCGCCCGAGGGCAATTGACAAATACGTATGTCCTTCCCATCCGGAGGAGTCAATAGCAATCGCCTTTTCACAATATTGACGGGCCAGATCAAAATTTTCTTCCTTCTGCTCTTTCATATCCTCCGGTAAATTCTTGGCGATTTCTGTGTATTGATCGCCGGTTTTCCAATTGGCAGTATAATTCAGTGAATCCAGGGTGATTACCGTGAGATATGCTTTCAGAGCACTTTCATGATCCCCCAAATCATTCAGTGAATCACCTATGGCCAGATGCGTATTGATACTGTCGGTTTCCACTTGGGCGAAACAGAAAACGGCAATCAACCAACCGAAGCAGAAGAGTGATCTAAACTGTGACATTTGTAAGTCCCTCCTTGATTTTTACAGAAAATTCGATTAAACTTACTTTACTGAAATTTTTTTTGAATGACAAGGATTTTTTTTGATATGGCTGATCGAAATCTCATCATCCGGGGTGCCCGGGAGCATAATCTGAAAAATATTGATCTTGAAATTCCCAGAGACAAACTGGTGGTGATCACGGGACTGTCCGGATCGGGCAAATCATCTCTGGCCTTTGATACGATTTACGCCGAAGGTCAGCGGCGATATGTGGAATCGCTTTCGGCCTATGCCCGGCAATTTCTGGGCCTTATGGAAAAACCCGATGTGGATGCCATTGAGGGGCTGTCTCCAGCCATATCCATAGAGCAGAAAACCACTGGACGGAATCCACGGTCTACAGTGGGTACGGTCACAGAGATTTATGATTATCTTCGGCTGCTATTTGCACGCGTGGGTACGCCTTACTGTTACAGCTGCGGACGAAAAATTGAAAAGCAAACGGTGCAACAAATTGTGGATTCCGTTTTAAAACTTGAAGCGGGCACACGTTTTCAAATACTGGCACCGGTTGTTCGGGGCAGAAAAGGCCAGTACCGGGAGGTCTTTTCACAAATCCAAAAAGACGGGTTTCTCAGGGTTCGTGTGGATGGAGAGCTGCATCAACTGGATGAAACGATCAAACTCGACAAATATAAAAAGCATAATATAGAGGTGGTTGTTGACCGGCTGGTGGCCGGGCCTGATATCCGTGAGCGTCTTACTGATTCTCTGGAGACGGCCTTGAATTTGGCTTCGGGCATTGTTCTCATCGATCTGGGAGAAAAAGGAGAACAGCTCTATTCGGAACATTATGCCTGCGTGCATTGCGGAATCAGTTATGAAGAGCCGGCACCTCGTCTTTTTTCATTTAACTCACCTTTCGGGGCCTGTCCAACGTGCAATGGTCTGGGTACGCTGATGAAAATCGATCGCGATCTGGTTATCCCCGATAAAAACAAATCGCTTCGCGAAGGTGCTGTTTTACCATGGGGGGAAGAACGGGAAGGATGGTATTTCAGCATGCTGCGTACAGTGGCGAAAACCTACCATTTCAGCATGGATACACCATTTAATGACCTGACACCGGAGCAGCAGCGCATCGTGCTTTACGGTTCCGGAGAGGATGAAATCCGTTTTGAATATCAATCGCAGAACCGAAAGGCTCATGGTGTGTTTGTCAATCGATATGAAGGGATCATTCCCAATTTGGAAAGGCGGTATCGTCAGACTACGTCCCAGGGAGTCCGTACATGGATTGAAGGATTTATGAATACTGCGCCCTGTTATGAATGTAATGGAGCGCGTTTGAAACAGGAAGCGCTTTCAGTGAAGATTGAGGACAAAAATATTTTTGAAATCACCCAACTTTCCGTCAGAAAGTCACGACAATTTTTCAGGAATATCAAACTCTCCAAACGTAAAAAAGAAATTGCCAGACAGATTCTCAATGAAATCGGAAGCCGGCTGGATTTTTTAGAAAATGTAGGGCTTGGTTATCTGACTTTGGATCGAACTGCCGGTACACTTTCCGGTGGAGAAGCCCAGCGGATTCGTCTGGCTACACAGATTGGTTCGCAGCTGGTCGGTGTACTTTACATTCTGGATGAACCTTCAATCGGACTGCATCAACGTGACAATGGTCGATTGATACAAACATTGACTGCTTTGCGGGATTTGGGTAATACTGTTCTCGTTGTGGAGCATGACCGGGAAACCATTGAATCCGCTGATTTTCTGATAGATCTGGGGCCTGGAGCCGGAATTCACGGCGGAGAAGTGGTGGCTATCGGCACTCCCTCAGACATCCGTCAAAATGAGCAATCCATCACAGGTCAATATCTTACCGGATCAAAATCCATTTCAGTCCCGGAAGACAGACGACCGTTCAATAATCGCTCCATTATTATCCACGGAGCTACTGGCAACAATTTAAAATTGATGACCGTGGAAATCCCGGTGGGACTGTTTGTCTGTGTAACCGGTGTGTCCGGATCAGGGAAGTCCACTCTGGTGAATGAAACACTGTACCCCATTTTGACCCGGCATTTTTATCAGAGCAAAAATAATCCGCTTCCCTATGAATCCATTGAAGGAGTGGAGCATATTGATAAAGTTATTGATATTGATCAATCCCCCATCGGCCGAACACCGCGTTCCAATCCTGCGACATATACAGGTGTATTTACACCGATTCGGGATCTGTTTTCACAGCTTCCGGAATCGAAAATCAGGGGCTATCGGCCCGGCCGGTTCAGTTTTAATGTAAAAGGCGGACGATGTGAAGCATGTGAAGGTGGCGGGATTATTAAGATTGAAATGCATTTCCTGCCGGATGTGTATGTACCGTGTGAAGTGTGCAAAGGGAAAAGATATAACCGGGAAACGCTGGAAATTAAATACCGTGGTAAGACCATTGCCGATGTGCTGGACATGACAGTCGAAGAAGCGCTTCACTTTTTTCAGAGGATCCCTATTATAAAAAGGAAGCTGCAAACCCTGAATGATGTGGGTCTTGGATATATCCGACTGGGTCAGCAAGCCACCACGCTTTCCGGTGGTGAAGCTCAGCGAGTGAAACTTTCTACTGAGTTAAGCAAAGTATCCACGGGCAACACCCTGTATATCCTGGATGAGCCAACCACCGGGCTTCATTTTGAAGATATTCAAATGCTGCTCTGTGTTTTGAATCGGCTGGTGGAAAAAGGGAATACGATTCTGGTAATCGAGCATAATCCGGACGTCATTAAAACGGCCGACTGGATTATCGATCTTGGCCCTGAGGGCGGTGATGATGGAGGACGGATTATTGTCACCGGCTCGCCGGAACAGGTAGCGGCTTCGGACATTTCATATACAGGAAAATTGTTGAAGAAAGAGTTGAGATTGTAGACGTTTATTTTTCCTTAAATTTAATGATCAATTATAATCAAACAATTAAACCCTTTCGGGTATAGTGCTGTTTGATTTTTGTTAAGATATACCTTTTCGGGTATATTTTTTAAAAATTTACTTGACATTATACCCGAAAAGGTATATCTTAATAATGATCTATTATTAATATACCCGATCAGGTGTAATGATGTCTTCAGAACTGGCCAAATTTGTAAAAGAACGCCGTAAACTTCTCAACCTGACACAACCAGAGTTAGCAGACCGAGCCGGAGTGGGTTTGCGCTTTCTACGCGAGCTGGAGCAGGGTAAAAAAACCCTGCGTCTCGATAAAGTCAATCAAGTTCTGGCACTTTTCGGGCATCAGGAAGGTCCTGTTCCCATGAAGAGGCATATTGATGAATAGAAAAGCCCGTATTCTCATTCACGGAGAAATAGCCGGAAAGCTCGAAGAGACCGGAGATGGGTATTTGTTCGAGTATGCAGAGCCGTATCTGCAATCGACGGGTGCCAAACCAATCAGCCTGACGCTTCCCTTGTCGGATCTGATTTATAAAAGCGAGATGCTCTTCGCCTTTTTTGATGGATTGATTCCTGAAGGCTGGCTACTTGATGTTGCAGAAAAAACCTGGAAGCTCGATCCCAGGGACCGGATGGGCCTTTTGCTGGCCTGCTGCAGAGATTGTATTGGTGCAGTGAGTGTGGAACCTCTCGAAAGTGAAATTGAATCATGAAGCGCTGCCTGGTCTGTTATCAGCCCATTGAGAAATCGTCCGGACATTATCACCAAACTTGCAGCCGGACTATTTTTAACAGAATCGAGCCTCCTGAACTTCCCTATCGCCTCGATGAACTGGATCGTCTGGCCGAACAAGTTATTTACAGCCATGCGGCGGTTCCTGGTGTACAGGCAAAATTATCTTTGCATTTGGATCGCCGGCAATCAAATGCTCCCAGATTCACTTTGGTCGGCTTATGGGGAAATTTTATCCTCAAACCTCCGGTACTCCAATATCCGCAAATGCCGGAGATTGAGGATCTGACTATGCATCTGGCAGAATTTTTTAAAATTGATATTGTGCCTCATGCATTGATTCCATTAAAATCAGGAGAATTGGCCTACATTACAAAACGAATCGACCGTCAATCTGATCATGCAAAAATCCATATGGAAGATATGTGTCAGTTGACAGGACGGATGACCGAAAATAAGTATCGCGGATCCATGGAACAGATCGGAAAGGTCATCCTGAAATGGTCGTCTAATCCGCTTTTGGATGTCCTGCGGTTTTTTGAGGTGACCCTTTTTTCCTTTCTTACCGGCAATGCAGACATGCATCTTAAAAATTTTTCTTTAATGCATCAGCCTAATGGTATGATTCAGCTATCTCCGGCCTATGATCTGCTTTCGACAAGGCTTTTAATTCCTAAGGAAAAGGATTCAGAAGAACTGGCGTTGACATTGAACGGAAAAAAATCAAATTTTAAACACAATGATTTTACTGAATTTGCTCAGATTCTGGGTCTCAATGAAAAGCAGATTGAAAATGTCTGGAGACGATTTCAAAAAAGTTACCCTGAAGCGATCAAGTTTGTTGATGAAAGCTTGATTCCCGACGAGTTAAAGCAAAAATATCAGGATCTGCTAACCGAGCGTGCCGAGAGATTAAATATCAAAAATATCTAATCCAACGAGGAGTATAACTGCAAAAAATGCAGCTGAAATAATATGAATACATTCATGAACCTGTTTCACTTTCTTTTTCATGCTCCTAAATCAGACTGGATACAATTTATCGGTTTTTTTGCCGGTTTGCTGCTTTTTATCCTTTCCTTTGAGCCGATTCGAAAAAAAATGGGTTGGACACAGGAAGCCAGTCGAAAAATCATTCATATCGGGGTGGGTTTGTTAGTGGTATTCACACCCTACTATTTTCAATCCAACCGTCCCATTATTTTGTTTGCATTCATTTTTATTATTGTGAATTTCCATGCAGTCCGATCCGGCCAGTTGAAATGTATACATGATACAGTCCGTTTCAGTTATGGAACAATCTTTTATCCCTTGAGCATTTTGATTCTGTTGATTATATGCTGGCCAGGTCACCAGCTCATTTTTATGACAAGTGTGCTGATTATGACGCTGCCCGACGCTTTAGCCGCTATTGTTGGAGAAAACCTGAAAACACCCCATCACTATCAACTGGGCCAGGATAAAAAATCACTTGAAGGATCGGCAGTCATGTTCTTCAGTACAGTGATTTGTACTTCTATTGCTCTTTTGGTATTCGGTTCGTTGGATGATCTTGAATTTGATCTGATTCAGATTATCTGGATCGGATCTGTTACTGCTTTTATGGCAACCGGCTTTGAATCCATCTCTTCCAAGGGTTCGGATAACTTCACCGTGCCTTTGGGATCGGCTTTCATTCTTTATTTTATGCTGTCACATTCCTATTCAGAAAATATTCAGTTATCACTTGGACTTTTATTGGCAATAATTGTGGCCGGCGTTTCCTATCGAATCCGCTTCCTCAGTGCCAGCGGCAGTGTCTGCACGTTTATACTGGCGGCGATTATTTTCGGTTCAGGCGGATGTATGTGGACGATTCCTATTCTGACCTTTTTTATTCTATCCAGTGTTTTATCGAAAACCGGTAAGATTCATAAAGTAACATTTAATACGATATTTGAAAAAACCGGCAGGCGTGATGCAGGACAGGTATTGGCGAATGGCGGGCTGCCCGGACTATTGGTACTTCTTTCTATTTTTTTCCCGAATGCTGTCTGGTATTATGGATACCTGGGTGCTTTGGCTGCAGTGAACGCTGATACATGGGCCACAGAAATCGGTGTTTTATCAAAAATAAAACCCCGTCTTATTACCACTGGAAAACCTGTTGCCCATGGAGTGTCGGGCGGAATCACACCTGCCGGCTTGGCTGGCGCATTTTTCGGATCGCTGATTATTGCCTGCAGCGGATTGCTTTTACAACCTTCTCAGGCGAGACTGTCGATTTTTAATCCATTTTTTTGGTGTATTGTAGCCTCGGGTTTTTTAGCCACTCTCATTGACAGTTTGCTGGGAGCAACATTGCAGGGACAGTATCAGTGCAGCGTTTGCCGGCAAAAGACCGAAAAGAAAATTCATTGCGGTCATTCAACCCGGCTGGTTTCCGGTTTTATTTGGATGAATAATGACAGGGTCAATGTGATTTGCGCCATTTCCGGTGGTTTTTTTGTAATTTTTGGATGGATGGGTGGCATTTGGCAATAAATTATATTAAATTAGACTGTTTGAAAAACAGAGGGTGAAGTCGGATGGGATCTCAATATATAAATTCTGTCAGATTGTATGATTATTGAAACTTCAGAAGTGCACTTAAAATTCAATCTTTCAATCGAAGGAGGATGATTCATGTCCATTATTACCGATGTTTATGCCCGTGAAATATTAGATTCCCGTGGCAATCCAACTGTAGAAGTTGAAGTTATATTAGAAAGCGGAGCTGTTGGCATTGCAGCGGTACCGTCGGGTGCTTCAACTGGAGAGAATGAAGCCGTCGAATTACGAGATGGAGATAAGGAGCGCTATCTTGGTAAAGGTGTTACTAAAGCTGTTGAGAATGTGAATGAAACAATCGCTGAAGAAATAATTGGTGAAGATGCAATTTACCAGGTAGAAATCGATCAGCTGCTGATTGAGCTCGATGGCACACCGACAAAGTCTAAATTAGGAGCCAATGCTATTTTAGGTGTTTCTTTAGCTGTGGCCAAAGCTGCTGCCGAATATGTTGGATTACCGCTTTATCGATATATCGGCGGTGTAAACAGCAAAGTCCTGCCGGTTCCTATGATGAACATCATCAATGGCGGTGCTCACTCAGATGCTCCCATTGCTTTTCAAGAGTTTATGATTCGTCCCATTGGAGCAAATTGTTTTGCCGAAGGGTTGCGTATGGGAGCTGAAGTGTTTCATAACCTGAAAAAAGTCATTCATGATCGGGGCTTGAGCACAGCCGTCGGAGATGAAGGCGGATTTGCACCTACGTTTGATGGTACAGAAGATGCTGTTGAATCAATTCTGAAAGCCATTGAACAAGCAGGATACAAACCCGGTGAAGACATCATGCTGGCCTTTGACTGCGCAGCTTCAGAATTTTTTAAGAATGGAATTTATGATTACACTATTTTTGAAGGAAATAAGGGCGCCAAACGCAGCCCTGAAGAACAGGCTGGCTATTTAGCAGAACTGATTAAAAAATATCCAATTGATTCAATTGAAGATGGCATGGCAGAAAATGATTGGGAAGGATGGAAAATTCTCACGAAAAAAATTGGAGACAAATGTCAGCTTGTTGGTGATGACAATCTTGTGACCAATGTTAATTATCTTAAGCGGGCCATTGATGAAAAGGCTGGAAATGCCATCCTGATTAAAGTCAATCAGATCGGCACATTGACTGAAACTTTAAATGCTATCGAGATGGCTCATAAGGCAAGATGGCATGCTGTGATTTCCCATCGGTCCGGAGAAACTGAAGACACTACAATTGCAGATATATCAGTCGCGCTGAATGCTGGACAAATCAAGACAGGTTCATTAAGCAGGACAGATAGAATTTGTAAATATAATCAACTGCTTCGCATTGAGGAGGATCTGGGGGATGCGGCGGTTTATCCAGGGGAAAAATTCAATTGATGAGTATTGCGGGATTCAGTTGAAAGCATTGAAATGCCGATTAAATCGTAATCACTGTCAAGGTGCTGTATCGAAAAAAGCGGTTCCATGATATTCATAACGCTTTATATTTTTTATATCACGACATTGATTTAATATAAGATCATGGATGATGGCTTCGTTCATTCTTTTACAACGAACGTTTTTTGATACTGCACCTGACAATTGCCGTGCGTGTCGATTGTCATATTTACATTCACCCTGAGCAGTAAAACGCTTTGGGAGAGCATGATCATGGTAAAAAGGAAAAAGGGAAACCGAAAGAGATTCTTAATTCTGATGATTTTTATCGGGTTTTTGGCTCTTTTAATGCCCGGCAAGCGCGGATTTTTAAATCAGATTCGCATGCGTCTGAAACAACGGCAATTGGCAAAAGAAATTAAGGAATTAAAAGAAACCAAAGAGCGGCTGGAAGACAAAAAGGAGATGTTGCAGGAGCCGGAAACCATTGAAAAAATTGCCAGGGAGGAATATGGTATGGCAAAAAAGGATGAGAAGGTGTACCGTGTTGTACCAAAGGAGAATGAATAATGCTATCCAAGTTAAGAAAGACGTTTATCACAGGCCTGTTGGTACTCTCTCCTATTGTACTCACTGTTTATATTTTTTATATTTCATTCCGGTTTTTTGATGGTCTATTAAAAAATGTTGTCGAGCGGTTTTTAACCGATACATTCGGCATCAGTCAGACCGTCACCAGTATTCCCGGATTGGGACTTCTCGTTCTCTTGGCACTCGTATTGCTTACGGGTACACTCGCCCGTAACTTTATCGGTCAAAAATTATTTGACCTTGGCGATTTTATTGTTACTCGCATCCCACTTGCAAATCGAATTTATATTGCAATTCAGGAAATCAGTGAGGCACTTTTATCTGAAAAACGGGAAATCTTTAAAAAGGCAGTACTCATTGAGTATCCCAGAAAAGGATTGTATACTATGGCATTTTTCACTCAGGATACCCGAGGACCCATACAGGATACACTTCAGGACGATGTCGTTAGTGTCTTTGTTCCAACGACGCCGAATCCAACATCAGGATATCTTCTCTTTGTTCCGAAAATGCAAATTACAGAACTGGATATGTCTGTTGAAGATGCCATGAAACTGGTAATCTCCGGAGGCTCAGTACATTTAAAAGAACGTAATGGTTTTCAGATAAAGCAGCGTTTTAAAAAAGATAAAACCAAAATTCCCAATCCTTCAATTCCAAATTGAGATGAAGTATAATCTTTGTTTGTATGTATGGATAATGAGTCATATGATGACCTACAGTTGCATCGCTGCCTCAAGTGATTCCTTGCGTACCCAGTATAGCCATGGACTTAATACTGATATCTGGCGGGTTCACTTGAATTATCAATCTCAACTCACACCCCGAGCATTTGCATATATTCACGAAGATGCCACTGCTTCCCGTCTGAAAGTGGCTCCGAGTCAAAATAAATGGAAAGATCAGCATACATTAATGGCTCGCTCCCTGTATTTATTGCAACCAAACCTGTCCTTTCAGGTTGAAGGTTCTCATACGCTTTTTATAGACAGACAATCTGGATTTGAAAATGATATTCGAACTCAAATGATATGTGCAGGATTCACACTCAGTCGTCCGAATTTCAATATGCCGATCAGGGTTGGCATCAAACAGGACAAACGGATGCAACAATCAGACACCGGTATTTCTTACAATACATCATTACAAGTTCCGCGTATTCGGTTTCTTGAGTATACGCATCGTATACAAGGTAAACTGGACGGAGACAATCTTGACCAACGAAAAAACTTTAGTCATATGATATATTACCAAGCACATCGACAGTTTTATCAGGAGACAGCAGACACATTGAATATTCAATACCGGGGTTTAAGGCGTGATTATTATATTTCACCTGAGGGTGACTTGGAAAGGCGGGAAGATTACACGCAAAGCGCTGAAAACCGGTTGACATATCATATTGGCCACCGTACCCGGGTATATATTCTGGGTCGTATTGTCATGCATCGTTTGAAAATAGACCTGCTTTCAGGATCTTCTTCGGGATTCAAACGTGAACGTAAAGACCTGGAGTTGTTCGGCTCGATTCATTTTCGATGGCAGCGTGACTGGATGGGGGGCGATTTTCAGTTAAAGCATTTGTCGGAAGATCAAAGATATAAACTTGCCGAAACTTTACTGTCTTCTCCCTATTCAGGCAGCAGTCTGTTGAAAACACCAGACAATCAAAGCAGTATTTCATCTTATCACTTGAAGACATGGTTTCCAATAGGATTGACAGACACTCTGTTGTTAACAACACATTTTCAGAAATTACAATATGATACACCAGATGAAGAAAATTTTGACGATCGGGATGAAATCCGGTGGCATACCGATCTGACCCATCTTCACCGATTTTCACCCACAATTATTTTAAAAACACAGTTATCATCCCATCTGATGCATCTTGTATATATTTACGGAGAAAAAAGCGCAGATAACAACTGGACGCGGATTTTCAGATTCAAACCTGAAATAACCTGGCGGCCTTCATTAAAAATGCGATGGAAGCAGTCCGCTACAGTAATGGCGAATTATGTGGATTATGATTTTGATTCTGAACTTGCAGGGGTACGCAGTTTTCTTTATAGAAAATATCAACTGGACGATTCGGTTTTTGTCGGTTTTTCAAGACGGACAACCGCATTGGTCAATTATCGTTTTGAATCAGATGAAAATGGCAAGCTCATCTGGAGTGAATGGCTTGAGCAAAAAATAAGCGATCGTCAAAGTCATACATTTACAATGCAAATAGATTATACTCCTTGCATCGGATGGCATATCCGACCGGGGTATTCTTTCTTTATCCGGAGAGGATACCAGTATATTTTTCAATCTGACGGGTCGCAGCAAAAAAAAAGACATCTTGATTTTCACAGTCATGGGCCGATGCTTATTTGGCACTATCATGGAAAGAGGCTGCAGTTCAACTTTGCAGCGCATACGATCCGTACAAAAACACTGATTGTGAAACGTCAAATCTATACAAGGCTTGACTTTAAAATGCGCTGGATTCTTTAAGGTGATTTTACAGTGTTTTTTTACGATTCTGATATCAGTACTTTGTGTTTTGTTTGTATATTTTAAATGGTAATTATGTCTGTGCTATATTGGTGATGTAAATTGACGAAAACGATGAAATGTACACTTCCAAGCCGTCTGGAGGAGCTTCATTGCGCGGATGTGCTAACCGAAAAGGTTGCACACGAAATGTCCCTTAATCAGGATCAGAAAGATAATCTGGCCATTGCTGTTACTGAAGCGGTAGGAAATGCGATTATACACGGTAATAAAAAAAATCCGAATAAAAAAGTGCATTTAGAATTCAGGACTTCGAAAAATAAAATTGTGATTACGATTCGGGATGAGGGGGAAGGTTTCGATCCGGGATCCATTCAAAATCCGCTGTTGCCGGAAAATCTGATGAAAGAAAGCGGGCGGGGTATTTTTATCTTGTCTGAATTGATGGATGATGTGGATTTTCAATTTTCAGAAAAGGGAACGACTTTGAAAATGGTAATGAAGTTATAGAGGCCCATTGAGTCATAAAATTCGAAGTATCGTTTGTTTTGATGATAAAAACCAATTTAAAATCCTTTTCCCGTGATGAATTAACGGATTGGGTTCTGTCAATCGGTGAAAAGACATTTCGAGCATCTCAAATCTGGTCCTGGCTGTATCAAAAAAATGTCACTGATTTTTCATGCATGAGCAACATTTCGCGAAAATTTCAGATCACCCTCAATGAAAAAGCTTCTATTTACACACTTCAGTTGGATCGAACGAAAAATTCTCAGACCAGTAAAACCGTAAAATTCCTGTGGAAACTTGAAGATGGTCATTATATCGAATCCGTGTATATTGCGGAAGGGAAACGGCGGACTTTTTGCATTTCATCCCAGGTGGGATGCGCTTTGGGATGCCGATTCTGTGCAACAGCAAAAATGGGATTTATCCGAAATCTTGATGTCCATGAAATCGTGGAGCAGGTTTTATCCATGCAGAGACAGATCGGCTTAAAACCAACCAATCTGGTGGTTATGGGAATGGGAGAACCATTCTTGAATTATCACAATGTGATAAAGGCTCTGTGGATCATTAATCACCAGGACGGCCTGGCGATCGGTTACCGTAAAATCACCATTTCCACATCGGGTATTGTGCCGATGATTAAAAGATACAGCCGGGAAAAGCTGCCGTTTCAGCTGGCTGTTTCACTCAATGCCGCTGACAATGAAACACGATCTTCGATCATGCCTGTGAACAGGCAATTTCCCTTGAAACAATTGATTCAGGCCGTTAAACTTTACACTAAGCAAGCACGGAAACGGATCACTTTTGAGTATGTGTTAATCAAAGGCGTGAATGATTCGACCGACGATGCACGCCGGTTGCTTGATTTACTGAGTGGCATTCCCTGCAAGGTGAATTTGATTGCTTATAACCCGACCGGTGAGTTGTGGGATCGGCCTGATGATCATCGTATTTACGTTTTTTCAGATATCATCCAGCCTCTTTGCGCTCCGATTACCCTGCGCCTGAGCAAAGGGGACGATATCAATGCGGCCTGCGGCCAGCTTGCAGTATACAATTAAACATTGACCGGAAACAACCACAGATAAATATGAAATTTATCAAGAATCCATTCTGCAACCAATCCAAGATCATTTGCGTAAAAAAACTGTTCAGCAGTATCTATTCAATGATATTTCACGGAGGAGACATAATGAAAAGAATCAGCACGCTTCTTACCATTATTTTAATATTCATGATGGTTCCGTATTTGTTATCACAAGGATATCTGAATCTTGAACAAAAAGTTATCAGGCATACACTTCCCAATGGGCTCCGGATTTTGCTTCTTGAGCGGCATGCAGCTCCGGTTATCTCTTTTGTAACCTGGGCAAATGTTGGTGCTGCAAATGAAGTCACTGGGATGACCGGTATTGCCCATCTGTTTGAACATATGGCGTTCAAGGGAACAAAAACCATCGGTACAAAAAATATTGAAAAGGAAATGGAGGCCATGGCAAAAGAAGATGAAACGTTTGAGGCCTGGTTAGCGGAATATCGAAAAGGCGCCATGGCGGATTCGATAAAATTGGCGCAGTTAAAAGCCGATCATCAAGAAGCCGTTGATGCAGCGCGTGAATTTGTGGTCAGCAATGAACTGGGGGAAGTGATTGAGATTGAAGGCGGCCGGGGGCTCAATGCCGGTACCGGTTACGATGCGACCCTCTACTTTTACAATTTGCCGAGTAATAAATTGGAATTGTGGATGTCGCTTGAATCGGATCGTTTTTTAAATCCCGTACTGCGCGAATTTTTTACTGAAAAAGAAGTTGTCATGGAAGAAAGACGAATGCGTACGGAAAGCAATCCGACCGGCAAACTGATTGAAGAATTTATAGCTGCTGCCTATAAAGCGCATCCCTACGGCGAGCCAATTGTCGGACATATGTCCGATCTGATACCGCTTCGCCGGGAAGAAGCAAACAGGTTTTTCAAAACGCATTACACACCGCAAAATCTGGTGGTGGCCATTGTGGGAGATATCCAGCCCGCAGAAGTGATCGATTTGGCGGATACCTATTGGGGACGTATTCCCCGAGGATCAGAACGTGAGCCGGTTGATACAGTGGAACCTCCACAGCTG